>Ga0209212_1003680_pt1 | contig 19869 bp, 17 predicted proteins | sample RifGroC2_FD_183996 | JGI IMG/M metagenome (GOLD analysis project Ga0209212, IMG submission 183996) | Groundwater microbial communities from Rifle, Colorado, USA - Groundwater C2 (SPAdes) (version 2) | ecosystem: Environmental > Aquatic > Deep subsurface > Groundwater | place: Rifle, Colorado... | reverse complement strand
GGCGAATCGTTACACCGACCCATGTTTCCTGGAATGACGCGGGAGGGATTCTAGCGAAGATTGGCAGGGAAGAGCCAGAATTTAAATCCAAGTTTCCTATTTTATTCAACGATATTTTAATTGCTCTCTGTGCCTTACAGATCGGCGCGAGCGTATGCACGAAGGACGAAGAGGATTTTCGGCTCATTCGTCGTTATAAACGATTTGACCTGGAGATTGTCAGCGCGTAGGGTATGTTTTCCCAACTCTTCGTAAACGGGCTTATCGCAGGCAGTATCTATGCCCTTGTGGCTCTAGGGTTTGGGCTTATCTATTCGACGACCCGCTTTTTTCATTTCGCCCACGGCGCAGTATACGCGGCGGGGGCTTATCTAACCTATGCTTGTTGGCTCTTAGGGTTGAGTTTGTATATAGCCATACCCCTAGCCGTCATCGGGACCGCGATTCTCGGGGGACTAATCGAGATAGGGGTCTACCGCCCGCTTAGAAAGAAGAACGCCTCAAGCCTGATTCTCCTGCTTGCCTCGCTGGGGCTTTTTATTGTCATTCAGAATCTTATCTCGCTAATCTTCGGTGACAATACCAAGACGATCCGAAGCGGCGCCGTGACAGAAGGGCTGCCCATATTCGGAGCAAGAATTACGCCGATCCAGATAACTATCATAGTTGTCAGCGGTCTCTTGTTACTCCTCTGCTGGGTGTTTATGAAGAAAACTAAGATGGGCAAGGCGATGCGGGCGGTGGCGAATGATCCAGAATTGGCAAGGGTTGTTGGGATCGAAAGCGATCAGGTGATCCTCTTCACGTTCACCTTAGGCTCAACCCTGGCGGCTATAGGGGCCATACTGATCTCGCTCGATACCGACATGACGCCGATGATGGGGTTCTATGCTCTTCTCATGGGGGTTGTTGCGGTTATCGCTGGAGGTATCGGCAGCATCCCAGGCGCAGCTTTGGGCGGCCTCCTGGTGGGTATGGCCCAGCATCTGGGAGTCTGGAAGATACCGACACAGTGGCAGGATACGATTGTCTTTTTGATTCTTATATTTTTTCTCCTCTTCCGCCCGCAGGGCTTTCTGGGTCGGGTAGTTAAGAAGGCTGCCGTATAACGATGGATTACATCCTCCACATTCTCATCTTGATCAACATCTATATCATCCTCGTTGTTTCTTTGGACCTCATTGCTGGATATACCGGTATGCTTTCCATTGCCCATGCGGCCTTTTACGGCATCGGCGCTTATGCCACGGCGCTCCTATCCCTTCACTTTCAGACCAATTTTCTCTTTAACATGCTCTTCGGTATCGTTGGCGCTGCGGTTCTTGGAGTTATTATTGCTTTTCCATCGCTCCGCATCCATGACGATTACTTCGTGATTGCCACGTTTGGCTTTCAGATGATCGTTTATAGCATCTTTAATAACTGGATAGATTTAACCCGTGGACCCTTGGGCATTCCCGGCATTCCGGTAGCCAGCCTCTTCGGCTTTAACATAGACAACCACTGGAAGTTTCTGGTCCTCTCGGCCATATTCGCCTTTCTTGCTTATCTCCTGGTCCACAAATTGGTGAATTCCCCCTATGGGAGGGTCTTAAAGGCGATCCGTGAGGATGAGGTGTTTGCCGAGTCACTAGGCAAGAACGTTAATTCTTACAAGATCCAGGTCTTTGTTATCGGTGGGGCTATCGCTTCGGTGGCAGGAAATCTCTATGCGCACTATATCACCTTTATTGACCCCACCAGCTTTACCATCCTGGAATCGATCCTGGTCATCTCCATGGTGATTATCGGTGGGGCGGGGAGCCTGCGCGGGCCGATTATAGGCGCAGTGGTTCTGGTCATTTTACCTGAAGCTCTTCGCTTTGTCGGTCTCCCCAGCAGCGTAGCGGCCAACCTGCGCCAGATCTTTTACGGGAGCCTAATGGTTCTGACGATGCTTTACCGGCCTCAGGGTCTCATCGGCGAATTTAACTTGCAGAAATAGGGCACGTGATGGGCGAGTCGATTCTGAGTGGAAAGCAACTGAAGAAGGTCTTCGACGGTACGGTTGCAGTTGATGATGTTTCCTTTGCCATCGAAGAGAAAACCATTACAGCCATTATCGGACCCAATGGGGCCGGGAAAACGACTCTTTTTAATTTAATCACAGGGTTCGTTGCTCCTGACGCGGGGGAAATTAGTTTACAGGGCAACAGCCTGAACGGGACTCCGCCCTATAAAATAGCTCAAAAGGGAGTCTCCCGCACATTTCAGGATTTAAGGCTTCTGAGGCAACTGTCTGTCCGCGATAATCTTCTCCTTGCCTGCCCGAATCAGAAGGGAGAGTCCTTCTGGCCGGCACTCTTGAGTTCCCAGGTCCGGAAGCAGACTCGTGCCATAGAGGCTATGCTTCGTATCATGGATTTTGTCGGTCTTAACCCCTTGATGTATGAGCAGGCGGGAAACCTTTCCTACGGGCAACAAAAGTTGTTGACGCTTGGTTGTTGCTTGGCAACCGAGGCAGCGATTCTGCTGCTGGACGAGCCGGTGGCAGGTGTCCACCCGGATATGGCTTCCCAAATCCTACAACACCTGCTTCAACTCAAGGAGCAAGGCAGGACCATTGTTTTCATTGAACATGACATCGAAGCAGTCAGGAAAATAGGTGAGAGGGTGTTGGTCATGGATGATGGCAAGGTTATCGCCTCTGGCCCTAAAAACGAGGTCTTGGCTAACTCCCAAATAATTGAGGCATATTTGACGTAGGCATGGAGAAAGAGCTTTTAAAAGTCAGCGGTTTAGAGGCCGGGTACGGCCAGAAGCAGATCCTCTATGGGATTGACCTGACTGTGCAGCAGGGACAGATGGTCGCTGTAATCGGCCATAATGGGGCAGGAAAGTCTACCCTACTTAAGGCCCTATTCGGCCTCATACCTCCGTGGAAAGGTGGGGTTTTTTTTGATGGCCAGAAGGTTAACGACTGGCCTCCCGCAAAGAAAGTCCTGAATGGAATAGGGTTTGTCCCCCAGGGGAACCGGGTTTTTGGCGAGTTAACTGTTCGGGAAAACCTTGAGATGGCAGGATATACCCTTAACGGACAGCCCCAGATAGAAAAGAAGATAGGGGAGGTCCTTTCTTTTTTTCCGGTCCTGAAAGAAAGAGCAGCTCAGCTAGCCGGCACTTTGAGCGGTGGTGAGAAGCAAATGCTTTCCCTTGCCAATATCCTAATCCTATCCCCAAGACTGCTTTTGCTTGACGAGCCCTCTTTAGGGCTGTCACCCTCGCTGGTCAAGCAAGCGTTTCAAAAGCTCATCGAGATAAACCAGACCTTCGGTACCACGATGGTGATTGTGGAGCAAAAGGTAAGGGAGGCGCTAAAGATTTGCCAACACGCCTATCTGCTCAAAATGGGCAGAGTCGCCTATTCAGGGGCCTCGTCCGAGCTGCTGGCGGGGGACAGGATCAAGGAGATTTTTCTTTAGTCCTTTCAAGCAATCTATGTAGAGATTCCGCCGATCGAGGATTGACTTGCCTGACGAACCCGATCCTCCCAATTATCGACAAGGTTTGTCTACCAGGGTCTTTGAGAGACTCCAGGCTGCGGATTGCCGCTCGAATGTTAGCTCTTTTCTCTCGTGGGACTGCTATTTTTCCGTTTACCACTATACCGGTTATCTGGTGCCGTTTACGCGGACCCATTACCCGCATCTTTGCGTGAGGTACTCGAAACCCGGCTTTTTTTAGGATTCTCACAACGCTGTTAATAATCGACCTGCTGGATTCCCCGGAAAAAATTAGGTCGTCTACGAATCTGGTGTAGACGATATCTTGTTCCTTGCAAAGGGATTTAATTTTTTGGTCGCTTTCCGCCAATACAATATTCGCCAGTGTAGTGCTTGTCGGAGATCCCTGGGGTAAATGTCGCTCAAAGGTTGTCAACTGAGTCAGGAGCCTTGCAATAGTTGGGCTGCAATCCAGAACATTTCTCCAGACGTGGAAAATGTGTTTATTAGTAACCGATGGAAAGAACTTACGGATATCTAGTGTCACTACCACTGTTGCCTGCACATGTTGACTGGCATTTGTGATGGGTGACCGACTAGTCACTCCTCCATGCATATGATCAGGGAGGGAAATGTCTGAAAGCAAACGTTCTTGGATTCTTCCTTGTATTTCTTTCAGTATCGAAACAGGGTTATCGATCATTCTGGGTTTGGGGCCCTTTTTTGGGAATGGGCGATAGTAATGGCCAGCCGTTGCCGCAGTCTGCCGCAGCAACTGGCGATTAAAACCAATTCGGTATTCCAAGTCGCGCAGAGAGTATATCTTAAGAGGGGTGATGTCGCTGCTCATCTTTTTTTTCCCATGACTCAGGACCAACCAAGAGCTGTAAAAGGTGGCCACTTAAATCCTTCAAAGATTCCATGTGTTGAGCTTGGACCTCCCCAGGCTCAGCAGCAAGAAGCATTACGAGATGCGTGGGGACTTTGAGGGCTTTACAAATTTTTTCGACAGTTGCTAAGCTCGGAGAGCGTTTACCCGCCTCAATCAGCGAGATATGGCTGGAACCAATGCCAGCCTTGGACGCCAACTCCTTTTGTGACAGCCCTTTTGCTGCCCTGCAAATCCTAATTGCCTTTCCGTATCTCATGTCTATCCTTCTGCATTATTTAAAAAGTTGTGAATCGCCTTGGTCCGAATCCTCCTTGTGATAAGAGCCTACTTTCTCGCAAACGCTTTCCACAGAATTTCGCTAACTTGCCTGACCACGCTTAATACATCTTTGCGATCAGCGTTAGCGTGCTGCGAGAGTTTCCTCAATCGCCTTATCACACCCTCGAGGGCCTCTTTCTGACCTAGATCCAATGCTTCATCAGCTTGCCATTGCCTGAGGCAGGCGATACAAGCCTTGAGATCTTTGCTTTTCTTCATATGCCGCTCCTTTCCCGGTGCGATAAGCACCGCGCCCCTTTAGCGCATACCCCGAGAAGGGAAGCATTGGATCGGCGATTCGCAACCTGGTGACGCATTAGCGCCCCTTCTCAGCCATCACAACACACAGCTACCACAAACATGTGCCGAGAAGGTGTGCGGGACTTATTGGTCTTGTCCCGCGGTGATTGAAAACATTCTCAACCACCTTTAGCGAGCAGTTTCCTGCTCAAGGTCTATAAAGACCTCATGAGGCAGCCCTATGGGGACCGGGCGACATATATTTCAAAGATCTCATTACCGTCGGAACGACGGCCCTATAACCCATCTATTAGACCATTGAGTCCCTATTGTCAAGAAAAATTTCCAAGAGTCATATTTTATGACTCAGAGCCATGTTCCACGCTAACTGTGGAGGACGATTAAAGAGAAGCATTGAATCTGATCCTGCTCCGGCTCACGCTGCGGGTTGCTTATGCAGGGGCCTCGTCCGAGCTTCTGGTCGGCGACCGGATCAAAGAGATTTTTCTTTAGGAGTGGGGGAGAGGGCTGCTTTCAGTGTGGTCTCCAGGTTCGGCGGGATCTTCGTCACCTCTCCCTTCTCATCCACGCAGGCATGCTTGGTCCAGCCCGAGGCGATGAGAACACCGTCTTCTTTCCGCAAAATCCTGTAGCTGAAAGTCAGAGTGGCTCGGCCGAGAGAGGAGAGGGCGGTCTCAATAGTGATCATGTCGTCATAACGGGAGGACCTGGTGACCCTTGACCCGCTCGGTGCTCCTGGCTTAGAATCGGCGCGGTAAACGGGGCAGGAAAGCCATGCGCAAGCTCAACGAGGGCAAGCACTTTCGGGAAGTCGCAGGCCTCGTGCTGTTGGTCGCTCTGACCATCATGCCGTCCGACGTTCTTCCTTGTACCCAAGGGCCGCTGGTGGGGGTTCAAGACAGGAGGGCGCCCAGGCACCCTGACTTCTACGTCCATCATTTTCCAGATCCGGTTAACGCGCTGAACGGAAATCTCTTCATGGCCTTCCAGGACCTGTACGTTCCGGCGCGAGGCGCTCCCCTGGAACTCACGCGAACCTACAACAGCCGCGCAACATACCAGGGGATCTTCGGACACGGCTGGCTCTCATCCCTGGAAGTCGGCTTGGAGCAGACGGACAGGGACTCCGTGCAGATAAAGGACTGGGACGGCTCTGTGCAGCTCTACAGCCGGGATCCCAAGCGTGAAGAGCGCTTTCTGCCGGCCTGGGCCTCCACCCAGTCTGTCGAACGGAAGGGCGACGGAACATTTGTTCGGTCCATCGGCAACTGCGTCAAAGAGATTTTTTCGCCGCAGGGCCGTCTTATCCGCAGAGAAGATAACCGAGGTCAGGGCATCCGTCTCAAGTACGCGCCTGACGGGATTCGGGTGATTGAGGTCGCCGACGCGTCGGGCCGCGTTCTCCGTCTCAGCTATACGGATGGAGAGGTGGGGTTCGTGCGGGAGGTTACCGACCCGCTCAACCGGACCCTGAGATATGACTACGATCCACAGGGAAACTTGATTGCGGTTGTGGGTTTTGTGGGGGAAGTCACCCGCTTCGCCTACGATTCGGACCATAATCTGACCGCCATGACCCTGCCGGACGGAGGCCGGATCACGAACTTTTATGACACGGCCAACGACTTCGTGCTGCGCCAGGAAGGTCCCGGCGCCAAGAAGACCTTCTATGAATACCATCCTCTCAGCGAAGCGAATCCGACCCAGCGAACGGTCGTGACCGATGCCAGGGGAAACAAAACCACCTTTTCATATTTCTTCGACCCCGGGGGGGCCAGCCGGGTAACCATCACAGATGCGACGGGCGCGCAAACCGGCCAGGAGTACGATGCCAGAGGGAACCCGGTTGCCTCGACCGATGCTTTAGGACAGCGAACGACCTCTACCCACGACGAGCAGGGGCGTTTGCTCTCCGTGGTGAACCCGCTGGGCGGGAAGAACCAGTTTACCTACATGGATGCCGGCGACTGCATGAAGCCTACAAGCGTCCAGGATGCTTTGGGCCACGCGGTCAAAATCCACTATGACTCGAATTGTAAGATGGCTGAGGTGGTCAACTCCATCGGCCGCTCTACGAGGTTCGAGTACAACGCGGCCGGCGATCTTACGGAGGTCATCACCCCGGACGGCGCCAGGAGGCGATACCAATACGACTCGTACGGGAACATTTCTCGCATCACCGACCCGGGCGGGCGGATCGTCCAGTACGTGCGGGATGTCCTGGGGCGCATCACGGAGGAAGTCGCCGCCGGGGGCCAGCGCTACAGATATAGCCATGACGCCAAGGGCCGCCTGATCGAGACGGTCCATCCCACCGGGTATCGGGCGACATTACGTTACGATTCGGCGGACCACATCATTGCCGTCGACAATGGCGATGGCCAATTCACGTTCGAATACAACGATGCCGGCTTGCTTGTGGCCGCCAGGGATGGGGACGGAAATACTCTCCGGTGGTCCCATGATGAGGCCGGCAATCTGGTCGGCACGGCCGATTCCAGTGGGGTGCAAACCACCCGCAAGCTGGACGCCTTGGGGAGAGTAGTTGAAATCGCCGATTCCTCCAACAGAAAAGTCTCTTTTCAGAGAGACGCCCTTGGCAGGCTCACCAGAGTCACCAACGCCGCAAACCACTCCACGGTGTTTTCGTATAATCCGGCGGATGAGGTCGTTGAGGAGAGCTTCGGCGACGGCATGCTCAAGAAGTCTTACGCCTACGACAAAGCCGGGCAGGTTCTCTCCGTTTCCGTGGAACCATCAGGCGTCCGAACGGAGTTTCGATACGACGCGCTGGGCAACATGGTATCCCGCGCGAGCGGGGGAGTGACGACCACCTACGAGTACGACGCGATGAATAGGCTCAGCCAGGTCCGGGAAGACGGGAAGGTTGTGTACACCTCCGGCTACGGCCCGAGCGGGGAGCTCCTGAATGCCTCGGGTCCGGAGGGCGCTATCCGTCTGGCGTACAATCCCGAGGGCCTGCTTGAGTCTATAGCGCAGCAAGGCATGGAGATTCGCTATACCTACGATCCTTACGGGAGGGTCTCGAGCCGCGTCGACGCCGAAGGGCAGAAGACGGTCTATACCTACGATGCGGCGGATCGCCTCTCCCAGTTGATCGCGCCCAATGGTGAAAAATTCGCTTTTTCCTACGACAGGATGGGCCGTCTCACCGAGCTCGCTTATCCGAACGGGCTCAAGGCCGGTAGGGGGTATGATCGCGCCGGCAACGTGGTGCTCGAAAGGGTGAATGATCGCGCCGGCAAGGCGGTTTTTCAAAGAAAGACCGAATACGACTTGTATCGCAATCCGGTCAGGATCGAGGATCTATCGGGTCAAAGCTGGCGCTACTCGTACGATTCCATGGGCCGTCTGGTCCGAGCCGTGACGCCCGGGAACGAGTGGTCGTACAGCTACGATCCGCTGGGCAACCGCAGTCAAATGACGAGAAACGGGGTTACAACCACCTATTCATATGCCGGAGATTTGCTCACCGGAATGACGACGGGCGCGGAGCGAGTAAGATTTAGCTACGATGCGCGGGGCAATCTCGTGAGAGAGCAATCGGAGTCCCGGGATATCCACTACAGGTATGACTTCATGGACCGCCTGGTCCAGGCCAAAGGGGCGAACCCGCAGTTTGACCTGCAGGTCGCCTACGATGCTTTGGGCCGAAAGGTGCGCGAGGTCTCAGACGGAACGGTCAAGACGATACTGCTTGATGGGCTCGACCTGGTGGCCGAATACGTTGCGGGCAAGCCGAAGCGAAAATACGTCGGCGGCGTGGAAGTAGATCAATTGCTGGCAGTGGTTGATGATGGAAAAAGCGCCAAGTATCTGATCCAGGACCGGCAGATGAGCGTCGTGGGCGCGACGGACCGGGCCGGCAAGTGGCTCGGCCGCGTTTCCTACGGGCCGTTTGGTGAAGCCGATAATCCCTCTGCAAGCAGCCGCGATTACTATTACTACGGCGGAAGACCCGCGCTGGGAAAGACGGGGCTCGTGGATAACCGCTTCAGGTTCTACCGGCCGGATCTAGGGCGCTTTCTTTCGCGGGACTTGATCTCGATCGGCCATGCCTATACCTACGGAGCCAACAACCCGTTGGTTTACACGGAGCCGCTGGGTTTGGCGGGGTTTACCAGGATATTAGACAAAATACACCAAGTCTCAGAGCGTGCGGAAGCGAGGAATAGGGGAGACGTCAAGCGTGAAGGGCAGTTAGTAAAAGAGCTTTTAAAGCCTGCGGGGCTCAAGCCTGCCCAAGATGTCGCGATGATCTACCCCGAGATCGTTGTGAAGGCCGGCCAAAACCTTCCGGTTGTTAAGCAAGCAATTGGTTCTTCTGAGGCCTTAGAAAAGATTCAAGAAGCGATCGAAAAGGGAGGAGAAGCTAAAGAGCTTTATAAGGGCAAAACGTCTTGGGGAACCTGGCTGAAAGAGCATACCGTGGATAAGATAGCCGAAGTGTTTGGGGGAATTTGGGGCACATTTAAGGAATTTGGTGAGGAACAAAGGGACAGGTACAAAAAATATGGGCAACCGTCTGCTCCAAGCGCCCCTGACGTACTTCCGAACGAGGCGTATGGATGTCCCTGATGACAACGCTCCAGAGAGGAGGCTCAATGAAGATAGTTGCGAGGAAGAAAAAGAGCGGCCTTTTGATCGGCGCCCTGTCGTTGTGCGCTGTTCTTCTCAGCTGCCAGCCAGGCATGGCCATTGAGTTGTGCCGGATGCCCAGCACGGGCTGGGGAGGTGGCACGTTTCCAGGCGTTGGCCCTGGCCATCCAGGTATTGGCATGCCGCCTTTCGGGACCGGTGGCTGGCCGTGGGCTGGTGGCTGGGGCGACGGCGATGTGATCGACGTCAGCAAACAGACTCTTCCCGATCCGAATCTGCCGGAACCCGCAGGGGAACTAGCCCGGACGGAAGAGGGAGAGGGACCCAGCGGAGGCGAAGCGATTCAAGGAATTATAAACCTGATTCCGGCGATCATCGGCATTACCGGAGGCGCCCGCGGCAGGGGTTCGTCTTCCCGTCCGGCGCCTACCCAGAAGTGCCACACCGGGCCGGACGGAAGGGTGCACTGCGGCTCCAACTAAGGGCGCGCCAAAAAGAGGCAACCGGCCCCTCATTTGACCACCTCAAACCTCACCCGGTCTGAGACGCAGGCGCTGCCAAGGCAAACCTCGGCTTCGTAGAGATAGAGGCCGGGTTTGGCGATGGGAGGAATCTTCTGCTGGAAGGCGGTGGTATAGATTCCGTCGTCCCGTACTGTCTGGGTCTCAACAGGAAACTTCGGCAGAACGCTATTCTCGAATCGCAAGAGGCGCTTTTCCCTGACTGCGACTCCGCTTTCATCGCCGGTGGTCACGGTGTAAGTCAGTTCGAGACTCAGGGTATCGCGGACGCGCGCCTTCTCCGGAATCACCCTGACCGCAAGCTCCGCTACTTTTGGGGGAGAGGGAGGCTGGGCGAGCCCTTTTGCATACATGTTTTGCAAAGCACTTTTTGCCTCGTCGTCGCCCTGTTTCGCTGCCCGGCGGTACCAGTGGGCGGCGAGTTGGTGATTCTGGGCGACCCCGCTGCCAACCTCGTACATACGCGCCAGGTTTTTTTGTCCGGGCTCGAGTCCCGTCTGCGCAGCCTTTCGGTAGTATTCCACCGCCTTCACAGAGCTCTGCGGGACTCCCTCTCCGTTTTCATACTTGCTCCCCAAGGCGTTGAGCGACCAGCCGTAGTTCTGATCAGCAGCCTTTGCATACCACTGTATGGCTTCTGCCTGGTTCTGCTCGACACCGGAGCCGCTGTCGTAGCACCAGGCCAGATTGTGCTGCGCCTCCGGGAGACCCCGCTCGGCCGCGCTCCGGTACCATCTCACCGCCTGACCGGGATCTTTTGAGACCCCGATCCCCTGCATATAGCTGTTACCCAGGCTGTTCTCCGCCAAGGCGTTGCCCTGGGTGGCGGACTTGCGAAACCAACCGACAGCTGCCGTCGGATCCTGTCCCACGCCCAAGCCCGCCGAATGCATAACACCCATCGCGTGCTGCGCGGGCGCATGGCCTTGCTCAGCCGCTTTGCGATACCACTTTACCGCTTCCCCGTAATCTTTCTTGGCGCCCTGGCCCTCGTAGTACATCAGAGCCAGCTCTGATTGAGCCCTGGGATCACCGTGATCTGCTTCTTTGCGGTAAAATTGTAGTTTGGACTGGACAGCAATTTGCAGATTCAAAACTTTCCCCCCGCGCGCCACCTTAAGCGGTACTGTTTTATCCAGCGGAATCGCCCGAAGGACGCGTCCAAAGGAAGCCTCGTCAGGAGTCGTTGCTCCGTCTAACTCCAGGATGGCGTCGCCCGGCCTTACTCCAGCCTTATCCATCGGCCCGCCCGGCGTTACCCTTGTAACTACAGGACCGGGGCTCGATAACCCCGGCCCTTTTCGAGGTCCCGAAGCTTCTGCCGAGTCAGACAATGCTATCCCAAGCCATACCGATGAGCCGGCCCTTGCCACGGTCTGTGCCGCAGCCCCGGGGCTCGAAAGAGCCACGGTTATCAGCGCCACCAGGATGCGGTGACGGAGCTTAAAAGCCGACCCATGAGCCAGCCTGCGCTTCTGACTTGCCTCCATAGGGACTTGCGGTGGAAGAGAGCTTTGCCATCCTGCCATTGAAGAGGGCAAAGGCCTCCAAAGTTGGTTTAGCATAAGGCAGAGCGAATTCCGTGTCCAGTCTTTCCTGTATTTGGAGCAGAGAGAGCCCCTCGAATACGATGCCCGTTGGCCCCAGCCAGATAAGTTTCCAAAAGGACCAGTCCACCGACGGGGCTCGCCGCTCGTAGCGCCGGATCGATCAGCCGGCTTTGCCATTCTCTTTCCTGCCCACCCTTTATCTGCCGGGCCCGTGGCAACTCAATCGAAGCCGCCCCCAGATCTGTGGTGATCGAGCGCAGCTTCCTGCCATGAGTGTGGTTAATAGTGAGCGGTTTTGTGACCAGGCGCCGGCAGAGGTATACGCCACGCTTCTCGATGAGGACCAGTCTCTGCGCTCGGAGCGCACCATGTACCGGATATTGAAGGACAACCACCAGATCAGGGAGAGGCGTGATCAACTCCGTCATCCTCAGTATCAAGCTCCAGATCTCTTGGCCAGTTGGCTCAACGAGGTTTGATCCTGGGACATCACCAAGTTGTTAGGTCTGGCCAAACGGACTTACTTCACCCTCTACGTGATCCTGGATATTTTAAGCCGTTATAATGGGCCGGCTAGAATAAGTGATTTCTTTGCATGGAGTCGATAGCTCCTGTTGCCTCCGTGTTGGCTCTTGCTACAGGACATATCCTATCAGATTGTTGCAATGGAGGGTCAGATCAAACCGAAGGCTCTTATCCTCACCCACCTGCGACTACTGGAATCGAGATGAAGGCGACCTTGTCTCCTTCGGATAACGCTCTACCCTCCTCTTGCATGGGGACTTCTTGTTCATTCACCCATATCTGGACGAACTTTCTACCCTCCTCAATGCTCGAGGCCAGCGCTTTACGCAGTCCTCCGTTGGATCTTATGTTAAGCTCTTCTATCAGGTCTCTTAAAGTTGCGCCGCCATCCTCTACGACAGTGAAGCGTTTTTTTTCGAAGCCCTCTATCTCTCCTACAATCTCGACTTCTATGTTGACCATCTTCAGGCAGCTTTGTAGACCTTCACTCTTGGCGTGGTCTCCAGCACCCCTGAGGGTGGATCGAGATCGTCTTTAGTCATGGGAAGGAGCTGGCTGTGGCCGACCCCGACATCTTTACAGATGGGGCTTGTAGCCCAGCTCCCGAAGCTCCCTACACCTACGACTTCAGGATGGATCAACTGCGTAAGCTTTGCCTGGCCCTTTACCTTTCCCACTGTAGACTCAACGCAAATCTGATCACCGTTCTTGATGCCTTTCTTTTCAGCGGTTCTGGTGTTTATCATGATGTCTGTCAAGTAAGGGTCTTTACGACTAAGCTCCATGAACCAGGGGTTTATCTGGCCCTCATTGAAAGAGTGCCATACCCGTCTGACCAGGATGGCGTAGAGGTCGAAGCTTTCGGGTGCAGGCGGGGGCGCGGGTCTCCATTCCGGAAGTGACGTGAAGGCCGAAGTGTCCCATCGCAGTCCCCTTTCGGCAGTGAGCCCCTTCAGCAAATCACCCCATTTCTTCACACTCTCATGGTACACGGGTATCCTGTATCTTCCGGCGTAGGGCCTATAGATCTCCTTTGGAGTCTTGCGCCCCACCTTGTGGCCATGTTCCCGAAAGTATGCAAGACCATATTCATCACCGTTTACTGATTTGAGCCTCCGATCGTAGATCTCCTCCGCCCTATACTTTACGTCAAGCTTAAGCTGGTAGGCAGGCTTAAAGCCCAGCGCAAGGTTAAGGTAAAAGTTATAGCCTTTGAATCCATAGAGGAAACCCATCCTCTCAGCCAGGTCGATGTAGACATCCAGAGGCTCCCGCGTATTGTGCAAGCGGTCTATCACAGGCTGTCTAAGGGCATCTCCAAAGAGGTCGGGCCCTGAGGGGCCTGCTATGTCATACCTCTCAAGATAGGTACAATCAGGCAGCACAACATCCGCCCACTCCGTGGTCTCATCCATGTAGAGGGAAAAGGCTGCGATGAACTCGAAATTGCGCAGCATGCTCGATATCTTCTCCTTATCACCTATGGATAACAGTGGGTTGTTGTGCCTGATAAAGAGGGCTTTGGGTCGCGAGTGAATCCCGTAGTTTTCCGGCCCTTCAGCTATGGTTATCATAGTCATTAAGGATTTGTGGCCGAAGGGTGAGAGGGCCTTCAGGTCGAATTTTTTATCGAGTTCATCCAACGGATCATGGGCAATCTCAATGGTTCCATCGGCACCCACCCTGTGAGGTATCTGGCTATACACAGCTAAGAGCCCACCAGGCACATCCACGTTACCGACAATAATGTTTAGGAGAAACAGTGCTTGACAGGCTTGGAATCCGTTCACATGATTGGCCGCGCCGGACCAGAAGTCTACGGCTACAGGCCTGTAAGGATACTCGACTCCATCAATGTTTATGGTGCTGCCTATCCGGGCAGCTGTTCCATATTCAACGGCGATCCTGCTGATAGTTTCAGCCGGAATCGTAGTTATGTTTGATGCCCAGCTTGGCGTATATGCTTCGAGTCGATCCTTCAACACTCGAAACGCGGGTCTGCACTTCGACCCGTTTACCTCATACTCTCCATTTAACGCGGGATCCTGAATATCCTTTGAGTCGTAGTCTTTTGGCGCATTGGATGCCACATCCCACACAAGGGGTTTGCCGCTGGACTCGGATCTCACGTAGTACTCGTCAGCCCCAACCAGATAGGCTGCATTCGTATGCTTCTTTAGGAATTGTTGATCGTAGAGGTTCTCTCTTACCAGTACGTGCAGCATGGCTAATGCCAAGGCGAGGTCGGTTGCAGGCCTTACGGGTAGCCATTCATGGGCTTTGGAGGCTCCTATAGAGCATCTCGGGTCGACTATGACCACCTTCATCCCCCTCTCCATGGCATCGGCGACTTCCCGTATGGTTCTGGTTACTCCCGGTGACGATCCGCCGTCAAAACCCTTCCCCTGTCCGAACATGATAAGGTAGTTGCAGTGGCGATAGTCCGGGACCTTCACGAAGGCTTCGTGCATCATCTCGCCCAGGGTATGGGCGTTTCCCCCACACTTGGTGCTGCCGCCGCCCATGCAGTCTACGTCAGGGTTACAGCCATAGGCTAAGGCCCATGCGGGCGTCATCTTCCTTATGTGGAAGTCTCCTTCTCCAAAGAGCAGTTCTTGAGGATTCTCCTCCCTTATCTTCCTGAGTTTGCTAGCTACTAGGTCTAAGGCCTCCTCCCAGCTCACTTGCTTCCACTTAGGATCCACCCCTATACCCTTCGCTGGATTCGTCCTTACAAGGGGGGACTTGATCCTATGCGGGTCATAGAGCTTCATTATCCCTCCGAAGGCCTTTGCACACAGCTTCCCTCGGTTAGTTGGGTGGGTTGGGTCGCCCCTGATGCCAACAACTACTCCATTAACTCTATGCGCAAGAATTCCGCATTTTCCTACGTGGCACCATCTGCATACACTCGGTATCAAGACATCTTCCTGTGGTTGCAACATCAGTTCACCCCCATGTATCATAAAAAGATCACGTTTGACCTTTCCTACGGTTCGGTAAACTCACCGTCCCGTCTTCGACCCTGAGGCTCAGACCCGAAGGGAGGAAGATCGAGGGATAGCCAGCTAATCTAAAACCCTCTTACTTCATATAGGGGCAGATGTCCAGCCGTATCTGGCTCTATGAGTCCGTATCTCAATTTTGCCACTTTTCCGTAAGGCAGTAGGCAACAGGAACCCCTGGCAGACCGATCACTCCTTACCAGAAACGGCTGCTTTCAGGGCGGCCTCCAGGTTCGGCGGGATCTTCGTCACCTCTCCCTTTTCATCCACGCAGGCATGTCTGGTCCAGCCCGAGGCGATGAGAACACCGTCTTCTTTCCGCAAAATCCTGTAGCTGAAAGTCAGAGTGGCTCGGCCGAGAGAGGAGAGAGCGGTCTCAATAGTTATCATGTCGTCATAGCGGGAGGGCCTATAATACCGGCAGGAGGCTTCGGTGACTGGAAAACGGAGCCCCTGTTGCTCAATCGAGGTATAAGGCGCGCCGGTTTGCCGGAGGAATTCAGTCCTGCCGATTTCGAACCATTTCAGGTAATTGGCGTAGTAGACCACTCCCATCTGGTCCGTGTCGCCGTAGATAACGCGGTAAGGGGCAAGAGCTTTTGTCATATCCATTGACTACTGTTATTCTCTTATCTCTTTTGCCCTCAAGCGGCAATCATCCACTAAAGGGAGCCCGCGAATCCTTGACAGCGGATTGTTCTTTGGATACTTTCCGCTTACGACACAAGCTAAGAGTTTGGCAGCTAGAAATGGAGGATCAGATGGAAGGAAAAAGAGTTGGTCTTGTTGCAGTGCTTGTTCTGTTTTGTTGCCTCGAAACCGCCTGGGCGCAGGAGGAGAAGAAGGAAAAGAAGATCAAGGCCAGAGATGTAGAGGCCGTTATCAGCGGCGTCGGCCAGCGCACTGTTACCTTCCAGTATGAGCGGAAGGAGAAAATCCGCGAGGAAGTGGTTGGCATAGACGATAAGACCGATATCGAGAGGGATGGGACAAAGATTAAGCTAAAGGACCTGCAGAAAAGCGACAAAGTGATTATCAATTACGAGCCTGATGCCTATACCCCCGCCATTTCCGTGAAGGTCATTGGTAAAGGCGAGGTGAAAAAGGCTGGCGGGGAAGATTAAAGGCGGTAGAAATCCCAGCGGTCGCCGCTCACCACATCGAGGTTGAGGGATTCCTCTTCTCTCAGAATCCGAAAGGAGATCCGTTCTCCCGGCCTCTTCTTCCAAATCTCCCGGTAGAGTTCAGGGCGGGAGCGAATATCCTTTTTCCCCACCCCGAGAATAATGTCTCCTTCTCGAAGTCCGCTCCTCTCGGCCGGTCCTCCAGGCACCACGCCGGCGATCACAAGATGCCCTGCAAGGGACTGGGGATAGAAACCCACCCACGGCCGTTGCGGTCGGCTGCGTACTCTTCCGTACTGCTTCAGCTCCTGCTCGTTGTTTAAGTAAAATTCAATCGGAATGGCGAGGGAAAATTTTCCGACCTCGTTGAGGTTCAGTGAAACCACACCCATCATTTGTCCCTTGAAATTCGCCACAACACCGCCCCCGAAACCGGGATTAAAAGCGGTGAGTCGGATGGTTTTCTCCAGCAGGTACTCCCATTGACCATCGTAACTTTCCGTGGAGGTAACGTACCCACCGCTCACTCTCCTCGCCGTCTCTCCGCTGCTGGCGACGATTAGGGCGGCCTGGCCGAGCGACATGCCCTCGGGTTGCGCTGGCCGCATGAAGGGAAACTGCTGCCCCGGAATCTTGACCAGCGCCAGGCCTGTTTCGAAGTCTTGGGCCGCCAATTCGCCCGGGAGTTGATCGCCGTCGGTAAGGGTGACCGTGATCGAATCGGCGCCCAAGGTTATGTAATGGACTGTGAGGATGTATCCTTCAGGATCGACGATGGTTCCAGAGCCCATCCGTTCCGCTCCCAGATTGCCTACCGAGGGATGATTCTCGGGGATGGTCACCCGCAGGTCCACGACGGTCGGGAGAATGGAATGGATCAAACCAAGATGAGCGTTCAAGATGATATTTCTCTCTGTTGGCCGGGCAACGCGGGCAACGTTTCGCCGATAATTCGCTTACCCCTGTTCTTTCCTTGCCAGCTGTTTCTCTCTTCTAGCTCTTTGTGGATGGCGTTAAGGGCAGCTATCTTTTTCAGGGACCAATCCGGCGCCACGGTTAGCTCCCCAATGGTCTCTCCAGTGAGACGGTGGATGGTTATTTTATCCGAGAGGAGTTCGAGAAAATCCACCAGCAGGGCGATGTACGCTTCCCGGCTAAGGAGGGTGAAGGCGCCGGAGCGATAAATGTTTTCCAGGACCGTGTTCTTGATGACATGAAGATTGTGGAGTTTGACCCCCTCGATTCCCAGCCGGTTGAGCAGGATGGCGGTTTGCAGGATCTCTTTACGGCTCTCGTAAGGAAGTCCGAGAATCAAATGCGTACAGATCCGAAGCCCGCGCGCCTTGCTCCTTGCGACCGCATCCAAGAACTCTCTCAGCCCATGGCCGCGGTTTACCCATTGAAGAGTTTTATCGTGCATCGACTCCAAGCCTAACTCCAGCCAGAGATAGGTGGAGTGGGAGATATCCGACAGAAGATCCAGGACATCGTTAGCCACACAATCGGGACGGGTGGCGATGGAAAGGCCTACCACCCCCGGCAGATCCAGCGCTTCTTGATAAAGCCGCTCCAGTTTGGCTACCGGGCCGTAGGTATTTGTATAGCTCTGGAAGTAGGCGATGAATTTGTCCGCTTTCTGGCGTTGTCTCATTGCCTCCATTCCCTGTTCCATCTGTTCTCTGACGGACATTCCTGGACGGTATGCCTGGGGGGTGTGGCTTGCGTTGTTGCAGTAAGTGCATCCCCCGACGGCCACCGTGCCGTCTCTATTGGGACAGGTGAAATCGAGCCTGAGGCTGATTTTATGTACTCGGCAGTGAAAAGTCTCCTTGAGGACGTGGCTGAAGGAGTTGTAGCGCTTGCCACCCCATTTTTCTTTTAGATCGGCAGGGAAATTCATCATACGACCACAAAAACGGTTAGCAGAAAGGAGGTCGATACTCAAGAGATGGATTTAGTTTCCTGCTTTGCCGGGGGCCGACCTCTCTTTCTTTTCTTGTTCAAGAAAGTCCGTTGGTTTTTTGTTCAGCTGGCTATAGGAGAATTCATCGATCGTGTACACGGCGGGGTTTCCCTCGCGCGCCGCGTAATACTCGGTTCCGCTCTTATTCCCCAAAAGAAGTACTGCCAGAGTTTTCCCGTCTTTGGCAACTGCGGAGATTTTGACGGCGGGTGAGTCGAGACCGTACTTCTTGAGATCTTTCGCCTCGTCGTCAGCAAATCCCTTCGCCCTAAGGTGACTAAGGAGTGTCAGGTAATCCGAGATCAACGGCTGTTTGGCCACTCCTTTTTTGGGCGCCTCCACCTTCCATTCCTCCTTCTCTCCCTTGGTTAGCACCAGCGATTCCTTTGGGGTGAAGATCTGAAGCTCGGCGACTTGGTCACGGGGAATAGCGAGAAACTCTTTATTTCTGAAATCGTTGAGTTTCTTTTCCAGTTTGGATCGGATGGAAGCGTCGGTTAGAATAACGCCGGGTTCGGCGCCGCGCCTGATATAAGCTGAGTTTCCCACGGGCGTCTTCGCGCCGACAAAAATCGCCGGCAGAGCGACTCCGTTTCTCAGAGTGATCAGAACTTTAACCTCCGGTCTATCAAGCCCGTAGTTTTTGAGATCGGCTTCGCTCGCTTTTTCCTCGAAAGTCCTCTTGACTTCGCCCGTGTTGAGCGCGGCCAGGATCGCGCTAACCGTGGATTCGTCCGCTGCCGACTCCAGGGGGCGGGTGATCTTCCACCTTCCCAAAACTTCTTTCCGCAAGCGAATCTCTTGCTCGGGGTAATTAAGGATGATGCCCTCTACTTCCTCTTCCCGGAAGTTAAGGAGTCTTTCAGTGTTTTCCTTTGTCCCTTCTTGCAGTTCGAAAAAGTAGACGTAGGCGCCAAGAAGGATAAAGACGAGGGCTAATAAGAAGGTATTGCGGAGGCGCACCTTTTATCTCCTCCTCCACCATACGGCGAGGCCGATGATGAGGAGGATCTCCGGCAGGATAAGGAAGGAGAGGTAGAAGACCGTGGTGCCTTCTCTCTCCGTGAGCTGGACCCGTGAAGCGCGAACGGAGCGGGGACGGATAGAGATCATTTCCTCCTGCCCGACAAGCCAGTTGATGACGTTGAGAAAGAAATCCCGGTTAAAATAGATATTGATAAATCGGTTGTTGGCAAAGCCGGCGCTTCCCACCACTACGATCTTGGCGTCGCCGTCCCTATCGAGACCGAGTTTTTTCAAATTGGCCGCTACCGCAACGGCGATCGAAACCGGCCCTTTTTTGTCCTCGGGGCCAAGCGCGGCCTTTCCTCTCTTAAACACGCCATCCAGGTCTTTTTCCGCCCAGCTGGTAGGGCTGGTCTTCACCAGCGAGGTTGCCTCCAAACCATCCTTGGGCGGGTTGGCGCTCTCGACGGAGCGGACCAGGGGGAAGATGGTCCGTTCTTTAAACTCTCGCGTGATCGGGTGAAGCGGGCTGTAGGTTTCGGCGATCGGCTCGACTCCGAGAGAGGCGCCGGCGAAGAGGCGGATGACCTGATCCACAACGATATCATCCCCCACCACCACTCCCCATTCGCCAAGGATGTT
>Ga0209212_1003679_pt1 | contig 19870 bp, 16 predicted proteins | sample RifGroC2_FD_183996 | JGI IMG/M metagenome (GOLD analysis project Ga0209212, IMG submission 183996) | Groundwater microbial communities from Rifle, Colorado, USA - Groundwater C2 (SPAdes) (version 2) | ecosystem: Environmental > Aquatic > Deep subsurface > Groundwater | place: Rifle, Colorado... | reverse complement strand
AGGATGGAACTGGCGTCGTCTCTGTGGAACCTGGCCATCAGCAGGCAGAAGAACGAGCGGCAGGAATATTCCCGCTGGATGGAAAGAGCGAAAGCGAGCGCAAAGAAGGTCCTGAACCTGGCCGGCGCGGAGAGAGACCGTTACATCGCGGAGATGATCGAGCGGCAGGTTCATCTTTTCCCCGAGGAGGTGCAGCCGGCGCCGCCCTCCATGTTCATGTACATGAGAAAGGACGTCAGCTATCTGATCCCGCCCTTCGACTACGGCCGGATTCGATTCCGGGTGGATATGACCATTCCGCCGGATGAGGAAGATTTTCGTCTGATCGGTAAGATCGAGGCCTTGGACGATCACATCCGGCGGGGGAGCGACTACGACGCCTACGAGGAACTGGCCCTCTCCATTGAGGATGAAAGTAAGACATGCTTCAAGAAATGGCTGACCGCCAAAGGATTCGAGGATGATCCCGAGCAGTACGCCCACTGCCCGGAGATCTATCTCACCTTCCTCTACCGCTATGTGCACGATGATCCGGTGCTGCTCAAATCCGTTCCCGGTCAATACCTCATCGAGTTCTTCGAGGATTTTCTTCTGAGAAAGGTGATCTGCAAGCCCTCGGAATACCTTTATTGGCCGCCGTCCCTGAAACTCTTCTACCGGTTCTCACACGAGAAAGGCTATCTGTCCTCGAACGAGACGGCCGTCCTCTTCGGGAGTCTGGACGCCATGGAGTCGCACTTCCTGGATATCCTACGGAAACGGTATCAATAAATACATACGTCTGTTGCCATTTTCCTCTTGACAAAATCCGATTTTGAAAGCATGGTGAGCGCGCATTCATAAAATGAACGTCCCTTCTATTATCTGAACTTTGGATCAGCGATGGAGAAAGAGAAGCGCAAAGAGAGGGAATTCAATCTCAGACGGGCGGAGATCCTCATACAGGCGGAGAAGATCTTTTCTGCCAAGGGGTTCTACAACACGACCGTCGCGGAGATCGCCAATGCCTCGGGGTTTGCGATCGGAACCCTCTACCAGTTTTTCAAGAGCAAAGAGAAGCTCTACACCGCGGTGTTGACCGAAAAACTGGAAATGATGTACGCCGGGATTCAGAAGGCGGTGGCGGAAGAGCCGGATCTTCTCAAGAAAATCGAGGTCCTGGTCGCTGCGCAATTCCGATTCGTCGAGAACAATACGGAATTCTGCAGCATCTTCATCCGGGGGGATTACCTCTCGCTTTCCGAGGGGAGCATGGAGCTCCGGGCGCGGATGATCAAGGATTATACCGTCTACGCCTCTTTTGTTGAAGGGGTGATGCGAAAAGGGATCCGGGCCGGTGTCCTGAAGAAGATGGATCCACGCCTCATGGCCGACGCGCTGATGGGTATCATCAATTCCTACGCATCCAAATGGCTGATAGCGGCTGAGGGGACGTCCCCCATGGTCAACGTTCAGACCGTGGTGGACATTTTTTTGGGAGGTGTGAGGGAAAATGCGCATTAGATGGATGTTTTTCCTGGGAGTTTTTTTTGTCGCGACAGCCGGACCGGCGTCCGGCGTTTGGGCGGCGGAAACGATCAAACCGATGTCGTTGCCGGAGAGCATCGACTTGGCCCTGAAGCAGAGCGTTATCCTCCATGCGGCGAAGGAGGGGATCCGGGGGGCCGAGGCGCAGCGGAAGGAGGCGTTCACAGGGTTCCTCCCCAAATTCAGCGCCTCCTATAGCTATACCCGCTACAACCGGGACCCCTATCTGGCTTTTCCCGGCATACCGCCCGTGATCCCGCCTGCCAACCTGACCGTGGGGACGAAAGACAACTACAACTGGATTATCGAGGCGCGGCAGCCGCTCTTTACCGGGGGTGCGCTACTGGCGAAGAGATCGCCCGCCACGAGGAAACCGCGACTGTCCAGAACCTTGTCCAGGAGGTCAAGGTCTCCTATTTCGACATCCTGAAGGCCGGCCGGATCCAAGAGGTGGCGAAGCAGTCCGTCGAAAGGTTGAAGGCCCACCGGGATACGGCCCAGAATTTCTACGACGTCGGTGTAATCCCCCGCAACGACCTCCTCTATGCGGAAGTGGAGCTGGCGAACGGACGGCAGTTCCTCGTCCGGGCGGAAAACGGCGTCGAGATGGCCAAAGCAAAGTTCAACACGGTTCTGCGCCGGGAGATCAACGTCCCCGTGGAGATCGAGGACATCCTGACCGACCGGCCCTATGAGAAATCGCTGGAAGCGTGTATTGCCGCGGCCCTGGAGAACCGGCCGGAGATCGTGGCGTATGCCCTTCGCCTCGAGCGGGCGAGGAGCATCGTCAATCTCTCCAAAAGCGAGTATTACCCGAATGTGAACCTGGTCGGAAATTACGTAAAGTACGGCGACACGCCGGGCGTCGCCGGAAGTCCTTACAGGGACCAGGAGAGCTGGTACGTCATGGCGGTGGCGAACTGGACCTTCTGGGAGTGGGGGAAGACGAAAAACCGCGTAGATGCAGACCTCAGCCGGGAAAACCAGGCGGCGGACATCCTTGCCAACATCAAAGATCAGATTACCCTCGAGGTGAAGAATGCCTGGCTCCTCCTCCGCGAGGCGGAAAATCAGATCCCGGTGGCGAGGCAGGCGATCGAACAGGCGGAGGAGAACTTCCGGATCAACACCGAGCGGTACAGGGAGCAGGTGGGGACCTCGACCGATGTGATCGATAGCCAGACCCTTCTGACAAAGGCCAGGTCGGACTATTTCAACGCCCTCGGCGACTTCAGCATCGGCCGGGCCAGGCTGGAGCGGGCGATGGGGGTCTCCGCGCGGAGCGGGGTGGAATAAGAAGGAGTGGCAATGAAGAAAGTTTTCTTAAAACGGGCGGCCGGCGTTCTTGCGGTTCTTCTCTTCGCGGCGGCGCCGGCCACTCTTTTTGCTGAGGAGTATTCCCTGGATGATCTCTGCCGGATCGCCCTGACCCGTTCCGAAAAGCTCAAGGCGGCCGAGGAAAACCTTACGATCTCGGAGATAGGGAAGGATAAGGCCTTTTCCTATCTGCTGCCCCGCCTGACGGCGACGGGCGCTTACACCCAGTATTCGGAAAAGAAGTTTACCGCGACGTGGGGTGTCCTGCAGCCGGAGTCGGCCAACGCCTGGGGGGTTCGGGCCGACGAGACCGTCTCGCTGAGCGGCCGGGAACTGACGGCGCTCGGCATCTCCAGGCAGAACGTGACGAAGAGTCAGTATGACCTCGCGGCCATCCGCGAAGACTATCTCCTCCGGTACGTGGCCGCCGCCTACTACAACGTCCTTATGGCCCGGAAGGACCTGGAAATCGCCGATTCCAATCTGGAACGTCTCATGAAATACCGCGAGGCGGCTGAAAAACGGCTCAGGGTCGGCGAGGTGACCAAGACGGCCCTCCTCCGTGCGGAGGGGGAACTGTCCGGGGCGAAGTCGGACCGCCTTCAGGCGCAAAACAGCCTCGAATTGGCGATGGCCGTTCTCGCAAGCAACGCGGGGATCAAGGGCTCTTTTACGCTTCGTGAAGTTCCCGCAGCGGAAGGGGATGTTCCGGCGCTGACCTCCTTCCAGGAGCAGGCCTTTGCGGTCAGGGCGGACCTGAAGAGCATGGAGGTTCAGAAGCAGATCGCCGCTGATCAGACCAAATTTATCGAAGGCGCCTTCTGGCCCAGCCTCTCCGTTTTCGGCGTATATGCTAGGTCCGATCGGTATCCGTCCACGCCGGGTCTGAACCGGGAGAGCATCTACGGGGGGGTTGCGCTGGACTTTCCCTTCTTCGAGGGCGGGCTCCGGAAAGCCGAGGTGTCTGAGGCGAAGGCCCGTGAACGTCAGGCCGCGCTCTTCTATGAGGATACGAAGAAAGGGATCGAGATTGAGGTGCAGACCGCCTACCTGGATTTGGTCACCCAGAAGGGGATACTCCGGTTCTTGAACGATCAACTCGCCTACGCCCGCGACAACTACCGTGCCGTGGCAAGGCAGTTCGATTTCGGTCTGTCGAACAGCCTGGATGTGCTGGACGCCAACACCCTCCTGGTGTCGGCGGAGAGGAAGGCGGCGTCGGCAGCTTACAATTACCGGCTTGCCATTCTCCGGATGAAGAAGGCTACAGGGACGCTGCTTACGACGATGGCCGTGAAGCAGTAGAATATTTTAGCGTCAGGAAGGAGTTTTACATGTTTGGGCGAACGTCGTCTTTAACCGGGGAAAGCAGGCTGGGTCAGCGGAAGGTCAGGCTTGGTTCAGCGGTCATGGCGATACTGCTGGGCGTTGCGGTAACTGCGAATCTCGGGTGCAATAAACAGGAGCAGAAGGAGGTGAAGGAGAGGGCCGTCAACGTCCAGGTCTGGACGGCAGAGAACCGTTCCCTCCGGCCTTTTGTGGAGTCGATCGGGACCCTCAATCCTTACGACATGGTCACCATCAGTTCTGAACTGGACGGGATCCTGAAGTCGATCCATGTCAACGAGGGATCTTCCATCACCCGCGGTCAACTCATTGCCGAGATCAAGGAAACCGATTACCAGCTCGCCGTGGAGCAGGCAGCAGCCGTCCTGAAGCAGGCGGAGGCGGCCCTGGCCAATGCGAATCTGGAGCATCAGCGCAAGGAGTCCCTCTACAAGGAGGAACTGGTGACGAAGCAGCAGTTCGACGACATCGTCGCGCGCCTTGCCCTGGCCCAGGGGGATGTGGAAAGGGCAAAAGCCGGGCTCGATCTGGCGAAGGAGAAGTTGACCAAGACAAAGATTTTCGCCCCCATGGCGGGCAGCGTCAAGGAGAAGAAGGTCACCGCGGGGGACTATATCCGCAACGGCACGTTCCTGGCCTCGGTCATCCGGACCGATCTTCTGAAACTCTCTTTCAGCGTGTCCGAGAAGGATGTGGGAAGACTTCGGATGGGGCAGGATGTCGCCTTTGAGGTGGATGCCTTTCCCGGGCGAGAATTCCGCGGCCAGGTAAAGACGATCCATCCCAGTCTCGAGGAGAAAACCCGCTCCCTCCAGGTGGAGGCGGTGGTGGCGAACACGGATCGGAGCCTCAAACCGGGGCTTTTCGCCCGGGTAACGCTCTACACCGGGCCGGCGCGAGGCACGATCGTCGCCCCGGTCACCGCGCTCCTCTACGACAACTCCGCCACCAAGCTCTTCGTCGTGGAAGGGGATCGGGCGAAGGAAAGGCAAGTAAAGATCGGCCGAAAATACGGGGAGTTCATGGAAATCACCGAAGGGCTGAAGGAAAAGGAGATCGTCGTGACCGTGGGACAGAACAATCTGATGGAAGGGGTGCTGGTCAATGTGGCTCGCTGATACCTCAGTCAAGAGGCCGGTTTTTGCCACCATGGTCATCATGGCCCTGGTGGTCCTCGGCGTGGTCAGTTATCCGGAGATCGGCGTCGATCTCTTTCCCAAGGTCGATTTCCCGATCGTCACCATCTCCACGCACCTCAAGGGGGCGAGCCCCGAGGTCATCGATGTCGACATCACGGACAAGATCGAAGGGGCGGTCAATACGATCAACGGCGTAAAGTCCATCACCTCGAGCAGCACCGAGGGGGACTCCCGGGTGACAGTGGAATTCGTCCTCGAGCGAGATATCGACCTCGCCGTCCAGGATGTCCGGGAAAAGGTTGCCCTGATCCGGAACAAGCTTCCCGACGACATCGACGAACCCCGCATCGCCAAGGTCGATCCGGACGCGACGGCGGTCATGTGGCTGAACCTCTCGGGTCAGAAAACGGTCCGGGAGCTTTCCACCTATGTCGACGAGGTCCTCAAGGAGCAGCTCCAGCGGATCAACGGCGTCGGCGACATCCAGTTGGGCGGCCTCCGGCTGCGGCAGGTTCGTGTCTGGCTCGACGCCGGCAAGCTCAGGGCCTATGAGCTCACCGCGAACGACGTCATGGGCGCCCTCCAGCGGCAGAACATCGAACTCCCCGGCGGCCGGATCGAAAGCCTCTCCAAGGAGTACACGGTCAAGGTCAAGGGGGAGTTCCTCAATGTCCCCGACTTCAACGACCTGGTTATCGCCTACGACAAGGGCGCCCCCGTCCGCCTCAGGGACATCGGGAAGGCGGAGGACGGGATGGAGGAGCGGCGCGACATCGTCCGCTTCAACGGGATCCCGGCCGTCGGGATGGGGGTCCAGAAGCAGTCCGGAACGAACACCGTGGCCGTCGTCAACGCGGTCAAGGCGGAGATCGCGAAGATCAACAAGACCCTTCCGCCGGGGATGACCCTGAACATCGCCATCGACCAGTCCACCTTCATCAGGCGGTCCATCGCGGAGGTGCAGAAGCACCTGATCCTCGGAAGCTTGTTCGCGATCCTCGCCGTCTTCATTTTCCTCAGGAACATCCGGACGACGGTGATCAGTGCGTTGGCCCTGCCGATCTCCATCATCTCCACCTTCGCTCTGATCCGGGCCTTCGGATTCACCTTCAACAACATGACCATGCTGGCGCTGACGCTCTCCGTCGGGCTCCTCATCGACGACGCGATCATCGTCATCGAGAACATCTACCGCCACGTCGAGGAGGGGATGGCGCCGCGCGAGGCGGCGACCTTCGGCACCTCCGAGATCGGCCTCGCCGTCATGGCGACCACCTTCGCCATCGTGGCGATCTTTCTCCCGGTCGCCTTCATGAAGGGGATCATCGGGCGGTTCTTTCTCCAATTCGCCCTCACGGTCGTATTTTCGGTCCTGGTGTCGCTCCTGGTCTCCTTCACGCTGACGCCGATGCTCGCCTCGATCTTTCTGAAGCGCATTGCCCTCAAGCGGGAAAACAGGGCCGGCGCACCGGCCGCCATTGCGCCGCATCACCGCCTGGCGGACGGGTTTGAGCGGGGCTACAAGAAACTGGAGGCGGGCTACCGCCATGTCCTGGCCTTTTCCCTGAACCATCGCGGGCCCATGCTGATCGGCGCCCTGGTGATTTTCGGCGGCAGCCTCTATCTGACAAAATACATGGGGAAGGAATTTATTCCTCCGGAGGACCAGGGGCAGTTCATCGTCCGTCTGGAGGCGCCCATTGACTATTCTCTGGAGAAGGCAGATGAGTTGTTCCGGCCCGCGGAGCAGATCCTGAGGCGGACGCCGGAGGTCAGGGCGGTTTTTTACCGGCTGGGAATCGGCGGCTCGATCAACCGGGCGATGATGATGACCAGCCTCATCCCGAAGAGAGAACGCAATAAAACCCAGATGGATCTGAAAAAAGAAGTCCGTCAGAAGCTGAGCCGGTTTCCCGGCCTCAAGGTAACGGCGGAGGACTTCTCCATGATCGGCGGCGGACAGAGGCAGGTGCCGATCCAGTACAGCGTCCGGGGACCCGATCTCATGGCGATCCAGGCCTATGCGAAGCAGATCGCCGGTGACTTCTCAAAAATACCGGGGATCGTGGATGTGGACACCTCCCTGGAACTGGGCAAGCCTGAACTCAAAATCTTCATCGACCGGGACAAGGCGGCCGATCTCGGGGTGGACGTATCAGCCATCGCCGAGGCGATCAACCTCCTGATCAGCGGTGAAACCGAGGTGACGAAGTACAAGGATGAGAGCCGGGGGAAGCGATACGATCTGCGGATCCGCCTCAATCCTGAGGAACGGAGAAATCCCGATGATCTAAGCAGGCTCTACGTCCGGTCGAAAGAAGGGCGTCTCGTCGAACTGCGCAACCTTGTTCGGATCCAGGAGGGGGGCGGACCGAGCGTCATCAACCGCGTCGACCGCCAGCGGGCGGTTACCCTTTTTGCCAGCCTCGAGGGGATACCCCTGGGGCAGGCGATCGAGGACCTCAACGGCATCGCGGACAAGATCCTTCCTTCCGACTTTCTTCCGAAATATCGGGGGCAGGCCGATACGATGAAGGAATCCTTCGGGTACCTGATGTTTGCCATCATTCTCGGAGTGATCATGGCCTACATGGTTCTTGCCGCCCAGTTCGAGAGCTTTGTCCATCCCTTCACGGTTCTCCTGGCCATGCCGCTCTCCTTCATCGGCGCGTTCGGGGCGCTCCTGTTGACGGGACAGACGCTCAGCATATTCACTTTCATCGGCCTCATCCTCCTCATGGGGCTGGTCAAGAAAAACGCGATTCTGCTGGTCGATTACACGAACGTCCTGCGGGCGCGCGGTCTTTCCCGGCGGGAGGCGATCCTCCAGGCCGGTCCGGTCCGGCTCCGGCCGATCCTGATGACCACCTTCGCCATGGTCTTCGGGATGCTGCCGGTCGCCTTGGGCGTGGGAGAGGGGGCCGAAACCCGTTCTCCGATGGGCATCGCTGTTATCGGCGGGCTCCTGACATCGCTCTTCCTGACGCTCGTGGTCGTGCCGGCTGCTTATGACCTCTTCGACGACCTGCAGGGTTTCTTCAAACGGCGCCGGAAGAAGAAAAATGTCGGCGCAACGGAAAAAACGGCAGCCTCTCCCGACGTCGCCTGACGATCGGACGGACATGAATCAGGAGGTGGGGCACATGAAAATGTTTCTGGTCATTTACTGCGAGGCGGCGGATGAAGAGAATTGACGTGTAGGAATGGATTGCATTCAATAACCGGTGACGAATGTTTAGCTTGAGGTCGGATATGGCCAAAGGACAGACAACCCGAAGACAGAAGGACATCTCCCGTGTCCTGCGGGAGAAAAAACAGATTCCCCCGCCGGAGAAGATCAGAAAAGAGGGGAAGGGCAGGAAGAGGTGAGAGAAAGAGGATGCGTCTGGTCCGCAAAGGACAGGGAAAGGATCGCCGCCGAGGGCCTGACCCTTGATGAGGCGGATAGACAGATGGAGATCTTCCGGCGGGGCGTCCCGCCGGTCCGCCTGAATCGCCCCTGCCGGGCGGGGGACGGGATCGTCGTCATCTCCGGGGAGGAGAAGGCAGGGCTCCTGGCGGCTTACGAAGAGGCCCGCCGGACGCGCCGGTTGATTAAATTTGTGCCGGCCTCCGGGGCGGCGACCAGGATGTTCAAAGACTGGTACCGCGCTCTCGATGGGAAGGCTATTGCTGAGGAGTCCGAAAGGGAGGACTTCCTCCATGATCTGCGGAGATACGCCTTTTTCCCTGATCTGGCGGCTGCCGCAGCCGCGAAGGGGAAGGATCTGGAAGCCCTGATCGGGAAACGGGATGCGAAGTCCATCCTGAAACTCATCCTGACGGAAGAGGGGCTCCAATACGGGCGTCTTCCCAAGGCACTGCTGAAATTCCACGCTTATCCGGGAGGAAGCCGGACCGCCCTCGAGGAGCACCTCGTCGAGGCGGCCCTCTACGCCCGGGACTCCGGGAACGTTTCCCGCCTCCATTTCACAGTCTCACCGGAACACGAACGCGCCGTCCGGGAGTTGTTGTCGAGAATAATCGGAGATTACGAATCACGCCTGGACACGGTTGTTGTCGACCTCACTACCCAGGACCCTGCGACGAATACTCTCGCGGCGGATCCAAAGCACGGGCCGTTCAGGGACGAAAGGGGGGAGCTGGTCTTCCGGCCGGGGGGACACGGCGCCCTCCTTGCGAACCTCAATGCCCTGGAGGCGGATATCGTCTTTCTGAAGAACATCGACAATTGCGTTCCCGACCGCCTGAAGCCGGAAACGGTTCTCTGGAAGAAGCTTCTTGCCGGTTATCTGATTGCCCTTCAGGAGGAGATATTTGCCTCTCTCCGTCTTCTCGATGAGGGTGGCGGCACGGAGGGAGAGATGGAGAGGATCGGCGATTTCTGCAGGGAAAAGGTGCAGCTTGTTTTTCCGCCCGGATTCGGGAACCTCTCCCCTGCCGAGCGGCGGGCGTTCCTGTTTGGGAAACTGAACCGGCCGATCAGGGTCTGCGGGATGGTGAAAAACGAGGGGGAACCGGGAGGCGGTCCTTTCTGGGTCGATGAGCGCGAAACAGGGACCTCCCTCCAGATCGTCGAAGAGTTCCAGATCGACCGGAATTCGGAGGCGCAGCGGACCCTCTGGGCCTCCTCCACGCACTTCAACCCGGTCGACCTGGTCTGCGGGATCAGCGATTACCGCGGACGGAAGTTCGATCTCACTGCGTTTGTCGATCCGGAGACGGCGACCATCACCCGGAAATCGGAGAAGGAGAGGGAGCTCCTGGCACTGGAGCGGCCGGGCCTGTGGAACGGGTCGATGGCCTTCTGGAATACCGTCTTCGTGGAGGTGCCGCTCGCGACCTTCAATCCGGTGAAGACGGCCGCGGATCTTCTCCGCCCGCAGCACCTTCCCGGCTGAAAGCTCTCAGAGGGAGATTTTTATCATCTCAATTCGCGATTCCGGCTGCTTTTCAAATCGCGTCAGTATCTGATGACGCGTCCCCCCTTGGCGCCATTAAGGAGAGACCCTGCTTCCGGGGGCATGTCGAAATCGATCAGGTAAAGCGGTTCACCACCGGTCATCGCCATAAGGGCAGGAAAGGTGGCGGTGAGCCGCGGCCGTTTGCCGTCTTTAGGAATCCGGAAGGAGAAATAACCGAATGAGACTGGGATATTGAGCCCTTGAAGCACACCTTCGATGAGAGGTCTGTTCCGATCCGTCTCCCCGATGAGGATGACCTCCGTTCCCGCCTCTTTCAGGATGCGGACGAACTGTTCCGGCAGCTTCTTCGTGTGGAGGATGAACCGCTTTTCTCCCTTCACAAGGAGCAGATCGGCCATGATGGAGAGGTTGAAACCGTCGCGCGCCTGGTCGAAGATGACGACCTCGGCGTTCCGGACAGGCTTCTCACCGATGGTCGCAAGGAGACGCTCCGCGAGGGCGATGCCCCTCATGCCGCTCAGATCGGGAATCGCCGCCGCCGGCGAAGAGACAGGGGAAGCGACCGCCCGGCCGTCCGAGATCTCTGTGATGACGAAACCGTTTTTTTCTGCGAAGGTCCGGACATCCGGAGGTAAAGGGCGTTCGCCGCCACCCATGAGGAAGATCCCCTGACGGTAAGGTGCGGCGCCTGCCGTCTCTTTGCCGGCGATAATCCAGTCGGGAAAGACCTGAATATCCGGTTTCGAGATCAGGGTCAGGGGGCGGTCGGCTTTAACCATCCTGTATTTCCGGGAATGGTTGATGACCTGCTGGAGGGCGGCGAGGTCGTCGCGGAGTTCTTCCGCCACAAGGAACGCATAGTTCGACCAGGATCTGCGGATCACGCCTTTGAGGTCTTCCGACAGGCGGTTGCCGAAATCGAGAAAAACCGTCGTTCCGTCATCCAGTTCGACGACCGGGATCAGGAAACAATTGATCGTGACCTGGACGCTTCCCTCGATGGGGATGAAGTAATTTCCCCTGGCGGTGACCGTTCCCTTCATCCTGCTGATGACCGGCTGGATTATCCCCAGCAGGCCTTCCGTAAGCGGCAGTGTTTTCGCGGTCGCCTTTTCGGGGACTTTTTCGGCCAGTCTCGTGTCGGCTTGCGCGGGTTCCGCCGCCCGGGCGTCCGGCGGGGCTAGCCCCGGGGGAAGATGAAGGATCTGCCCGGCCTGGAGTTGGGCCAGGTCTTCCATCCCGGGGTTCAACTGCCGGATGAGGCGGTAGGTTGGGAGGGCTTCCTCCGGACTGACGCCCAGTTCGGCAAGGATGATACGGCTGATGGAATCCCCGTTCCGGATCCGGTAGATCGCCGCCGGGGATGCGCTTTCCTTGCGCACAGCGTTCGCCGGTTCGGGAAGATCGGTCTTTTCCCGGACGGGGAGGCGGATCCGCTGCCCGGGATAGATCCGGTTCAGGTTCCGGATTCCCGGGTTCAGTTTGCGGATCAGGGTGTGGGAAACCGGTTCGTCCCCATACTCGTTTCGGAGAATGCCGGCAAGCCATTCCCCTTTTTTCACTACGTGGACGCGGCTTTTGGGGAGGACGGCTGTTTTCTGAAAAACGAGGCGGGCGCTGTCCTCTCGCGCCGGAAGCGGCGGGGGGAGAAGGAGCGGCGGGAGAATGCCGGCAAGGGCGATGAGGGCGATCCGAAACAAGATCGTGGACTGACTCCGGAGTGGCTGTCCATTCTCCGGCAATCGAGTCAAGCTCTTCCTGCAGTTGCTCCAGACGCCCGTTTGCTGAGAAATCTTCACCATGTTCATCTCCTCTTTTTCCGCCAATGATTTCCCGGAAAGGGAAGGAAGGGGCGGTGATTCTTTCTTTTTCCCAGTCAGCGTCCGCTCCCGAAGTCGTCCCGGAGCAGCTCCCGGGCGATGATCATCCGTCGGACTTCCGCGGTTCCGGCGCCGATATCCCAGAGCTTCTGGTCGAGGTAGTGCCGGGATACGGGATATTCCGGACAGTAGCCGTAACCACCGTGGATCTGGACAGCGTCGGCAGCCGCCTTTGTCCCCATTTCTCCACAGAAAAGGAGGGCGGCGGCAGCCTTGCGGTCAAGGTCGGTTCCCTTTCCACCGACCTTTTTTTCCAGGCTGTCACAGTAGGCGGCAGCGCTGTAGGCCATCCACTTGGAGGCCATGTAGCCCGTGTACATATCGGCCAGTTTCCCCTGGATGAACTGGAAAGAGGCGATCGGCTTACCGAACTGGATCCTTTCCTTCGCGTACCGGAGGCTAAGTTCGAGACAGGCCCGCTGCGAACCGAGGCAGCAGCCGCTCAAGGTGATCCGCTCGGTGCAGAGGCCGTTGGTCAGGATCGCTCCGCCGCGGTTCAGGCCGCCGATGAGATTTTCTTCAGGCAGTTCCATGTCCTCGAATGTGATCAGGGCCGTGGGGGAGGACCGCATCCCCCATTTTTTGATCTTCTCCCGGTGGAGGCCCTTCACGCCGTCGGTGAGGAAATAAAAGGCGGAGATCCCGTGCGCCCCGCGGGCCGGATTGGTCTTGGCGTAGAAGAGCATGAAATCGGCGACGGTGCCGTTGGTGATGAAGGTCTTGCTCCCGTTGATGACGTATCGGCTCCCGACCTTCACGGCCTGGGTCGTCATTCCCATCGCATCGGAACCGGCGTTGGGTTCGGTGATTCCCAGGCAACCGATATACTCCCCGCTGCAGGCCTTGGGGAGGATCGCCGTCTTCTGTTCCTCCGAGGCGTTCCGCCGGAAGTTGTCGAAGCAGAGGGTCTGGCTGGCGCCCACGGTCATGGCCAGGGCGTTGCTCACCCGGCCGATTGTTTCGTAGACGAGGAGGGTCTCCACATAACCGAGGCCCGTACCGCCGTATTCTTCCTCAAAGACAATACCGTTAAGGCCCATTTTGCCCAGTTCCCGGAAGAGGTCCGGGGGCATCTGATCCTTCTCGTAGAGATCCTCCATCTGGGGTTCCAGCCAGCCGGATGCCCAGCGCCAGACGCTTTCCTCGATCATCTTCTGTTCCGGCGTGAATTCGAAATCAAGCGACATGACCGTTTCCTCCTTTGAAGTTGCCGCTGTATAATGACTGTTTCTCCGCGTCTGCGTTCGGTTGTCGAGGGAAAATGAATCCTTGTATGTCAGAGAAAACGCCTCTGTAGCCATGAAGGCGCCGCAGGAAATTAAGAAAAATTATACGATAAACCTGCGAAAAAGTACAGCAGGAATAGTGCGTATTTTTACCGAGAAAAGCGGCATTTTCGTGGTTGCACAATCGGGTTTCCGTGATATATATACTGACATGATGATCGGGTATGAGCGTAGGCGGAAATCCGGTCGGGAGGTACGATGGCGGAAAGGGACCAGCAGGCGGTTTTGCTGAAGGAGATCCAGACTCGTCTGGAGCGCAAAGTGAAGGATAACGAGATCACTCTCCTGGAATACTGGAAGGAACAGGTGGACCGGGTGGCGGCGATGAAACCGGAAGGGATCGCCGCGCTCCAGCTTCAGGTGAGAAAAATCTCCGAGATGATGGCGAACCGGATCCGGATCCTGAAAAGGGAATAGGGGAGATAGACGAGTCATTGATCATTGGCGGTTGAAAAGATGAAGGAGATAGCGGATTTTCTGTTCGAAGTCGGGATGCTGAAAAAAACGCCCCGGAGCGGATTCCAGTTCCTTGGTTCCGGGTGCGAATCGGTAGCCGAGCATATCCTGAGGACGCTTTACATTGGGTACGTCCTGTGCAAGATGGAGCCCCTGGCGGATGAGCTGAAGGTTCTCCGCCTCTGTCTGGTCCACGATCTGCCGGAGGCCCGCACGGGCGATATGAATTACATGAACAAGAAGTATGTGACGGTGGATGAGAAGAAGGCAGTCCGGGAGCTTGCGGAGCCGCTTTTTTTCGGCGGGGAGATCGAAGCGGTTCTCGACGAGTTCAACCGGAAGGAGACGAAGGAATCTCTACTTGCCCATGACGCCGATCAGCTTTCGCTGATCCTCCAGTTGAAGGAGTGCGGCGATCTGGGAAACAAATACAGCCGGGAGTGGATTCGCTTCGCCGTCCTGCGTCTCGCCACGGATAACGCCCGGAAACTGGCCAGTAGCATCCTCGATACGGACTCCTCCAACTGGTGGTTTAAGGACAAGAGTGACTGGTGGGTCAATGGTAATCATGGGTCTTCGGATCACAATGGATAGTGGGGCGCTCAGCAGATAAAGGGGAATCCGGAGGAAGCCCTTAAGGATTGAATCATGGCTACAAAGAAGGCAAGACGAACCGAAGAGGTCAAACATAAAAGAACGAAAAAAAAGCGGCAATTTGCGCTGTTTTCGGTGATTGTTGTGGCCTTTGTGGTATTTCTGGCCATTTTCTTCATCACCCTGTTCGATTATATCTACCCTCCGGCCACCGGAAAACACACGGCAGCCCAAAAGAGGGAAAAACAGGAAGTGATCCTCTTTTTTTCCGACGCCAACGAACGCTTTCTCGTTCCCGAAAAACGCCTCATCCCGAAGGAGAAGGCGACGGAAGAACAGGCAAAGGAGCTGATAAATGCCCTTCTGGCCGGCTCGAAAACGGGACTGGTCAATACCTTTCCGGAAAAAGTAGAACTTCAGAGCGTCAGGATGGATGGCAGTGACACCCTTTCCGTCAGTTTTAGTGATTCTCTGGTGGCGAATCATCCAGGGGGAAGCGCAGCAGAAATGGCCACAGTCTACTCCATAACCAACACCCTGACCGCCAATGTGCCGGTGATCAAAAAGGTGAAGATCCTGATCGGGGGTAAGGAAAGGGAGTCGCTCAAGGGGCATATCGGCCTCCGGAATCCCTTTACCATGAACCGCGAACTGATCGCGCCGGCGGCGCCGCCGAAGGAAGGATAGCGGTGTCATTCTGCGGTGAATTTCTATGGCCTCCAAATCCAAGCTTGCACGCACTCGGAATATAGGAATCGTAGCCCACATCGACGCCGGCAAGACCACGATGACGGAACGGATACTCTTCTACACGGGGAGATCCTACAAGATGGGCGAGGTCCACGACGGCGAGGCTGTGATGGACTGGATGCCGCAGGAGCAGGAGAGGGGGATCACCATCACCTCGGCGGTGACCACCTGCGCCTGGGAAAACCATGAGATCCACATCATCGACACGCCGGGTCATGTCGATTTCACGATCGAGGTCGAACGGAGTCTCCGGGTCCTGGACGGGGCGGTCGTCGTCTTCTGCGCGGTGGGCGGGGTGGAACCCCAATCGGAGAACGTCTGGCGCCAGGCCGACAAGTACGGCGTTCCCAAGGTCGCCTTCATCAACAAGATGGACCGGGTCGGGGCAAACTATTCCGGGACGGTCCGGATGATGAAGGAGCGGTTCAACTCACTGCCGCTGCCGATTCAGATCCCCTTCGGAAAGGAGGAGAACTTCCGGGGGGTCGTGGACCTTATCCTGCGGCAGATCATCACCTGGGATGAAGCTACCAGAGGGTTGTCCTATGCGCGTGCGGATATCCCGGAGGAGATCCTGCCGCTGGCGATGGAGCAGCGGGACAGAATGATCGCCGTTCTCGCCGACATCGATGACGCAATTGCCGAGAAATATCTCGATGGGGTGGAGATTCCCGCGGAGGAGATCATTGCGGCCATTCGGAAAGCGACGATTTCGCTCCAGATAGTGCCCGTCATGTGCGGGTCGGCCCTGCGGAACAAGGGGGTGCAGCCTGTCCTCGACGCAGTTGTCCATTTTCTTCCCTCACCGGAAGAGATCCCTCCCGTTACGGGTGTCAATCCCCTGACGAAGCGGGAGGAGATCCGGGAGAGCAGCGACCGGGCGCCGCTGGCGGCGCTCGCCTTCAAGATCATGCAGGATGAGGGAAGGAAGCTGACCTATGTCCGGATCTATTCGGGACGGATCCACGCGGGCGACGAACTCTACAACGCCAGCCGGGGAAAGAAAGAGAAGATCGCCCGGCTCCTGAAAATGCATGCAAACAAGCGGGAGCGTGTGGAGCAGGCGGGCGCCGGCGACATCATCGCGGTGATGGGGCTCAAGGAGATTACAACGGGGGATACGATCTGCGATGAGGCGCATCCCATCCTCCTCGAACCGATAGAGTTTTATGAACCGGTCATCAGCCTGGCGATCGAGGCCAAGACCCCGGTAGACCAGGAAAAGCTCACCGTCGCCCTGAACAAGCTTATGGAGGAGGACCCGACGCTCCGGGTCAAGTATGAGGAGGAAACGGCCCAGACGGTCATTTCCGGGATGGGGGAGCTCCACCTCGAGATCATCATCGACCGGCTGATGAGGGAGTTCAACGCCAGGGTAAACGTGGGCAAGCCCCGTGTCATGCATCGGGAGACGATTCAGAAGCGAGTGGAGTGTGAAGGCCTGTTTGAAAGGGAATTGGGTGAAAAGAAACATTTCGGACATGTGAAGCTTCTCCTGGAACCGAAGGAGCGGGGAGGGGGGATCGAGATCGTCCGCCGGTTCGAAGCGGAGGCCGCCATTCCCGGGGAGTTTCTGGCCGCTATGGAGGATGGTATCCGCGAAGGGGTATTGAGCGGCGTCCTGGCGGGTTATCCGGTGATCGATGTGCGGATCGTCATCCTCGGAGGGACCATGAGGGAGGGTGAATCAACGGCGTTGGGATGCAGGATCGCGGCCTCCTCGGCCTTCCGCGACGGCTGCCTGAAGGCAGATCCGGCACTCCTGGAGCCGATTATGATGGTGAACATCATGACCCCCAGCGAATTTATGGGGGAGGTGATCGGCGACATCAATGCCCGGCGGGGGGAGATCCAGGCCATCGCGCCCAAAGGGGCGGTCAGCGAAATCAAGGCAAGGGTTCCGTTGAAGGCGATGTTCGGCTATTCTACGGACCTCCGCTCGGCCACGCAGGGGAGGGCCGTTTTTACCATGCAGTTCTTCGCGTATGATAAAAATTGAGGCTTGGAGAAGGGAGAAGCCGCGGAACATGAGCGGGTTCCCGTCCGGTTTTGGCAACAGCGGCTCCGGGCCGGCAATAAAGGTGGGCAAGAGCCTATGTCTCCGCTGATGAGATACCTCAAGTTCCTGGGAGGATTGGTCAGGCACCGCTCCGTTCTGATTGCGGTCATAACCATCAGCGTCATCTTTCTCAGCTCCGTCGGTGTGAACTATTTCGAACAGAAGGCGGACGATTCCAATATCCGCTCCGTATGGGACGGCTTATGGTGGGCCGTGGTGACCATTGCAACGGTGGGTTACGGGGATCGTTTTCCGGTATCCCTCGGCGGCCGTTTAGTGGCGGTTGTAATTATCTTCTTCGGCGTCGGCATGATGTCCCTGTTCACCGCCACAATCGCTTCCATCTTTGTGGAGAAAAAAATCAAGGAGGGCCGTGGTTTGGAAACAGTCAAGGTCAAGGATCACGTGGTCATCTGCGGCTGGAACCAGCACACCGAAGAGGTGCTGGCAGGGCTGACGACCTATGGGTCGATGGGCGACTCGCCGATCGTCCTGATCAACCAACTCTCGGTGGATGAGATCGAATCGCTCCGGCTGAAATACCACAACTTCAACCTGAAATTTCTCCGGGGCGATTATGTCCGGGAAGATGTTCTCCAGCGGGCCAATATTGTCCACGCCCGCTTTGCCGTGATCATGGCCGATGTCTCCGGCGGCCATTCCCAGGAGCGAACGGACGAAAGGACCACCCTGGCGGCACTCACGATCAAGTATCTCTCTCCGCACATCAAGACCGTCGCGGAACTCCTGGACGGCGAAAACCGGCAGCATCTTAAACGGGCCAATGTCGACGAGATCATCGTCCGGGGGGAGCATATCGGATCGCTCCTGGCCACGGCAGTCAAATCCCCGGGGCTTCCCCGCCTGATCTCCGGGATGCTCTCCCTGGGGGATACCAACAAGTTCTGGCGCGTTGAGATCCCGCGACAATACGTGGGAGGGACCTTCCGGGATCTGTTTCTCCATTACCGTGAAAAACATCACGCCATCCTGATCGGTTTCCTGAAGGAGAGAAGGGCGATAAAACTCGAGGACCTCCTTTCCGACAATACTTCCGTCATCGATACCTTCATCCGGGAAAAGATCCGTGAGACGGGGAAGGATTTTTACTTCGAAAAGGATGAGGCGAGGGTCATCGTGAACCCGCCGGATGACTATACTATCGGTCCGGATGATCACGCCGTGGTGTTGTCCAAAACGATGCCCGGAAGGGGCTGAACGGGAGGACTGCCGATGGGACAGGAAAGAGATCTCCTCCGCGAGACCGAGATATTCAGGAATTTGACCGAGGATCAGATCCGAAAGATACTGAAGATCTCGCGGCAGGTGACTTTTGCGGAAGGCGAGGTCATCATGCGGGAAGGGGAGGATGGGGATACGTTGTACATCATCCTGGAGGGGACCGTCGAGGTTGTCAAGAGTCTCGTCAGGGGAGATATGGATGAAGAAGAGAACCGGAAAAACAAGGTCTTTACCCGGCTGGACGCATCAGGCCATGCCGTATTCGGGGAGATCGCGCTCCTGGAGACGATGCAGCGGACGGCAACGATCAAAACCGTGACAAAGTGCAGGTTTTATGAAATCAAGAAAGACGATTTTTTGAATCTTGCCGAGACAGACCACGAACTGGGGTTCCGGATCCTGCTGAATTTAGCGAGAATCGTCAGCGCCCGGTTGAGGAAAGCCAATGAAGATACGATCAAACTGACGACGGCCCTCAGCATCATCCTTCGCGAGTCGTGATCCATCATCAAACCATTTTGAAGTGCAGCGGAAAGGGCAAAAGGCGCCCCGGAAACGGGGCGCCTTTTGCGACTGACGACACCAAGACTTATCCTTAGAGTTTTTCACCGGTGATCCTCATCCCGTAGAAGGAGCGGTAGACGAAAATGAGCGCAATGAGGAAGAATAGCGACGCGAGGCCGAGCCTCAGGCCCACGTTCTGCATGGTCACGGCGATTTCCACGGACAGGAGACCGAAGAGCGTCGTGAACTTGATCACGGGATTCAGGGAGACCGAGGAGGTATCCTTGAACGGGTCGCCGACGGTGTCGCCGACGACGGAGGCCTCATGCAGCGGGGTGTTCTTCTGCTTGAGATCCACTTCGACGATCTTTTTGGCGTTGTCCCAGCAGCCGCCCGCGTTGGCCATGAAGATCGCCTGGAAGAGGCCGAAGAAGGCGATGCCGACCAGATAGCCGATGAAGAAGTAAGCGTTGAAAAAGGCGAGCGCCAGGGCCATGAAGAAGATGACAACGAAGATGTTGATCATCCCCTTCTGGGCGTAGAGCGTGCAGATTCTGACGACCTCTTTGCTGTCGGCGAGGGAGGCTTCTTTCTTGTCCAGTTTGATATGGTCCTTGATGTAGACGACGGCCTGGTAGGAGCCCGTCACCACGGCCTGTATAGAGGCGCCGGTGAACCAGTAGATGACACAGCCGCCCATGAGGAGGCCCAGGATGATCTCCGGCTGGACCAGGCTGAGCTTGGCTACGACGTTCCCAAAGAGGCCTTCCAGCAGGATGATGATCCCGAAGACCATCGTGGTGGCCCCGACGACGGCGGTGCCGATGAGCACCGGCTTGGCCGT
>Ga0209212_1003678_pt1 | contig 19871 bp, 15 predicted proteins | sample RifGroC2_FD_183996 | JGI IMG/M metagenome (GOLD analysis project Ga0209212, IMG submission 183996) | Groundwater microbial communities from Rifle, Colorado, USA - Groundwater C2 (SPAdes) (version 2) | ecosystem: Environmental > Aquatic > Deep subsurface > Groundwater | place: Rifle, Colorado... | reverse complement strand
CCCACAGCGAGCAATACTTCAGGACCGCTTCATAGACGGCTATTTTATCCGGGACTTTAGTTTCGCAATAACCGGGCGCGCCTGTAAAAAAAAAGGCGGTGAAGAAGACTAAGGCGATCAGAAATACATATAAGGTAAAAGTATATTTCATTTTCATAATATTTTCCAAAGCCGCCTCTGCGGCTGACTTACATCACGAGATATTTTTACGTTTAAATTTTAGTGATCATGTTTTACATTTAAATCCGACCGGCTTAATTATTTTTATGTATGCTGCATTCGAGCTTATAGGGCCCCTTCGGGTCTCCGGTAGTGCTTTTGAGAGAGTACACGCCGCCCGCCGGACATACCGGCGCTTTCTTCAGGTATTCGCCCTTGACGAGCTCATCGATCTCGATAGGTTTTTCAACCGTTGCCGCTTCCATTAAAAAGAGCTCGCAGCAACATTCGACGGTTTTTATGTTTGCCGTGCAGGATTTCTCCTGCGCTTCCTCTTTGGAGATCGGCGGAGGGGGCGGAGGCAGGCTCTTCTGGAGCTTATCATTGAGTTCCTGATATTTTTTAAGTTCCGGTATAGTAAAGCTGAGCGTGTTTCCGTTCATTTTAAACTTGATCTTATTGACCAGCGGCCCCATCGCGGACGCAAGCTCGCCCATAACGCCGGAGGCAGGCCCGCCGCCGATCTTTTCGGCTTCGCCGCTCACGGTTAAAAAGCATCCGAAGATCTCCTTGTAACCGACCAGAACTTCGTAATTAGCCGCAAGGGCGGCGGCGTCCGTTAAGCGAAAGTTGAGTGCGCAGTTATCATCGTCAATAACATCCAATTCGATCCTGTCGAGTTTTTCAACCGCCCTGTCGAGGAGCGAAAGCATCTGATTATTTATGTATTCTATCGCGTAGGAGCGGTTGACATCGGTTCCGTAAAAGCAGATTTTTTCGGTCAATGCGTTATCGGCCGAAAGTCCGGACGCGAAAATTTCCGCAATCGCACTCGTTTCTTCGGCTGTTATTTTTTCATCGCCGGTTATAAATATATAATTTTGGCGGAATATTTCGCCGGTGAGGCCTTTTTCGATTGACGCTTTATTGCCCGCGGCCATTTTGCCGTTCGAAAGGCCCGCAAGAATCTTCGATGCGGTCGCCGCGTCAGAGGCGTTTATAACTATGTAAACGATTAAACGGAGAGGATCTTCTTTTATCAGTTTTATCCCGGCCCCGAAAGATTTTACGCCGTCTTTTACAACCGACGGCAGTTTATTCAAAACCGAAATGGCGCTGAACGCTTCCGGCAATATTAATTCAAGACCTTTAAGCGAAATATCCGCCTTTCCCTGCGAAAATTTATCAAGACAGGAAGGCTTATAGAAGAACATCGCGATATCCGGCCCTGAAGCGGCGAACGCTTCACAATGAAAGGCCAGGCACGTCCAGATAATAAAAGAAAGTATAAACACATTTTTAAGAATCGCGTTTTTATAGATCAACATCAGTTAAATAATAATAAAAATGAATGTAAATGTCAAGAAGTTCCCTGAAAGTTCTACGAAATGTACCGAAAATCACGCTAGAAGTTTACCAATATAATTTTTGTTCAGCCGCTTCACTTCATTTCACCTGATTTAATTTCAATTTTACTTCATTTTATTGACTAATTTACTCTAATATGCTATAATTTTATTCGTGGGTAAATCGTCCCGCGGCAGCGCCTTTGATTCTTAACATAAAGAGAATATTTATGAACGAATTAAGCCATTCATTCACAAGTTCAGAACTGATAAAAGACGGAAGCCATATCTGTCACATCTACGACAACGATATGGATCTTTTTCACGCCGTCGCAAGATTAACCGGCTACAGCCTTAATAAAAACAAAAAAATCATTTATATCCTTCCGGGCGTTTCTTCCGAAACCATTATAAACGAATATGAAAAAATCACGGGCGGTCCTTTTATCGGCGCATCGCGTCCAGGCGTGGCCGAATTCATAGACCCTAAAATCTTTTTCAGCGATAAAGGTTCGCCGTGCGATAACTACCGCGATTTTTTGAAACTAAAAAATGACGCATCCAAAAAAGACGGCTACGCGGGCATATGCATCGCAAAAGATCTGTCATTCATAACCGATCTTAAACGCCTGGAAAATTTCATCGAATGTTCGCGCGAAGAAGACGTTTTCTGCAAGGAAAACTCTATAAACATCTTCTGCTGCTTCGATCAAAGGATTTTCGATCCCGTCACCATACTGAAATTCATCGACTTATACCCTCTGATCGCCGTAAAAAACGAAATATTTGAAAATTTTTACTACATCCCGCCGGCTAAAAGCGGCCGCGCCGAATCTATAATAAGCCACAAATTAAGCAAGATCGCCGAGTTAAAGAAAAACCGCAGCAGGCTTAAAAACAGGGAATCGCGTTTAAGACTCGCCCTGGAAGCGGCTAACGAATCGGTATGGGACTGGGACATAAAAAACGATAAATTATACTGGAACGCAAATTATTATAAAATGCTCGGCTACAAACCGTTTGAAATCGAATCTACTTTCGCCAGCTGGGAAAAGCTGATATGCCCCGAAGACCTGTTCGACGCAAAATCGAAAATAGCCGAGCATTTCAACGATTTCTCATCGCCATTCGAAGCCCAGTTCAGAATGAAAAAGAAATCGGGAGAATTGATATGGATCCTCGCAAGGGGCAGCGTCATCGAACACGATAAAAACGGCGCGCCCGCCAGAATGATAGGAACTCACGTCGATATCACCGGCCAGAAAGAACTTGAAAAAAAATATTCAATGCTCTTCAATAAAATGCTCGACGGCTTCGCGCTCCATGAGATCATTTGCGACGGCGAAGGCAAACCCGTCAATTACAGATTTTTAGAGATCAATCCGGCGTTCGAGACACTTACCGGGTTGAAGCGGGAAAATTTAATAGGCAAAACAGTTCTTGAAGTGCTGCCCGACACGGAGCCTTACTGGATCGAAAATTATGGAAAAGTGGCCCTGAAAGATGAGCTGCTAAGGTTCGAAAATTTTGCCGTCGAATTAAACAAATATTTCGAGGTCGTCGCTTTTTCCCCTGAAAAAGGAAAGTTCGCGGTCATTTTTATGGATATAACGCAGCGCAAAATTATCGAAAACGAACTGATCAGCTCGAAAGAAAAAGCGGAAGTGGCAAATTCCGCCAAAAGCATGTTCCTGGCGAACATGAGCCATGAAATAAGAACTCCCATGAACGGCATCATAGGATTCACCAATCTTCTGGCTTCTACCCAACTCGACGGGCAGCAGGCCGAATTCGTCGATTTCGTCAAACTATCGGCCGGCCATCTTCTTGACATAATAAACGACATTCTTGATTTTTCTAAAATAGAGGCGGGAAAATTAAAACTGACGCGCGAAAAATTCGACGTCGGCTATATGGTCAAAAACATCGTCAGTCTGCTTTCCATGCAGTCGAACCGGAAAAATCTTACCATGCATTACGACATCGATACGGCGATAAATTACTGTCTGATCGGCGATCCTGTAAGGCTTAAACAAATTCTGGCTAATCTGATCGGTAACGCGATCAAATTCACGAACGCCGGATCCGTTAAAACGCTGGTACGCGAGGTAGAAAGGACCGGACAAAAAGCGAAATTAAAAATAACGGTGGAAGACACGGGAATAGGAATACCGGAAGATAAGACCGGCAGCATATTCGAAAGTTTCAACCAGCTCGACAATTCCTATACTAAAAAATACGCCGGAACCGGCCTCGGACTGTCCATAGTAAAAAGCCTCACAGAGCTTATGGACGGACAAATTTCGGTAAAAAGCGAGATCGGCCGTGGAACAGCTTTCGACATAATCATACCGTTCGACATATGCGAGCCGGAGCCGTCAGAAGCGCCGGAGCCCGAAAAAGAAAACGAACCTCACAGGCAGCCGCGGGCCGACATGAAAATTTTACTTGCCGAAGACGACATGGCCAGCCGCGAGCTCATTAAAGCGCTGCTTAAAAATCAAATGATCGATAATATAGATGCGGCTTCCACCGGAACCGAAGCCGCCGAAATGCTCGCCTCGAAAAAATACGACCTCATTTTAATGGATATCCAGCTGCCTCACATAGACGGCCTGCAGATAATAAAAGCGATCAAATCGCCAGGCGCCGGCCACAGGAATTTCGCCACGCCGCTTATCGCGATCACCGCTTATGCGCTCAAGGGCGACCGCGAAAGATTCATCGAAGCGGGCGCCGACGATTACCTGTCAAAACCCTTATCCGCGGAAACTTTTCAAAACCTGCTGGAAAGATACGCCCCGAAAAAATAATTCGCCGAAAAAGCGACTCAATAGATAAAATTTTATCGCCTTCCTCCAAATCGGAAAGGCTGTTTAACCGCGTCTGGTTAATGTTGTTCATCACAGCGCAGGAAAACGTTCTTCTTTTTGCGCGTCAATACTCGTCTTTACTTAATTTTCAAATAAATACCAATAAATATTTTCGGCTATTTTGTTCACTTCCAATTTATTAGAATCCGGTTTATAATTAAATCAGGAGCATATGAAAAGCATATACGATCAACTTTATTTTTTATCGTCAAGAAAGGGGGACATTTTATGAAACCTGTCGCTATAGTTAAGGATATTTTCTTCGCATTGGTCCTTGCCGCGATGATGTATTTGATCAACTGCGTGGAGCCTTTGCCGGCTGCAATTTCAAGCATTCTCACCGGGGCGGTGACCGCGAAGATCGCTCTGGTTCTAATCTCCGCGGGTTTCGTCATTCACCTCATGGCGTCGCTGCTTCTCAAAAGGATCGGCGGAAAGTATTACGGCCTTTCATGCCTGCTGCGCAGGTACTAAAAATACTTGTTTTTTAATTTTTTTTGTGATAACATGCTTAAAATATAGCAATTCAAGAAATTAAATAACGGGAAAGGCGATTTTATGCAGACCGTAAATATCAAAAATAATAAATACTGCCTCAACTGCCGATTCTGGGCGGGCCCGCTCGATCCGAAGGCGAACGCGCCCGGCATTTTCAGCGTGGACGCTTCGCAAAAAGCAATATGCTATAAAACGCATGTAGAGCGCATCTGGAATTTCACCTGTGATAAATGGGCGATTAAAAACGAACTCGAATAGGAGCGTTTATGGCGGTTAAGAAAAAAAGCGGATTTAAAACGGTCGCCATAAAAGAAAAAAGCAACTCTAAAGCGCTGTCAAAAGCCGCCCCGGCGAAGAAAAGTTCCAAGGCGCCTCCGAAAAGCGTCAGCCGGCCGGGCGTTAACAAGCTCACGGCGGGCTGGAAAACCCACGCGCAGAATATAATAGAGCCCGGAACGGTTATCGGCGTAAACCGCGGACTATATAAGCATTACGGCATATACGCCGGGCGGAGCATCGTCATTCATTACGCTTCCGCGACGTGAGATTTCGGCGGTGAAATGAGCGTGAGACAAACCGGCGTCAAAAATTTTCTCAACGGCGCGCCGGAATTTTTCATGTGCGACTTTCCCGATTCGCACGGCAGGCCCCGTGAAACAAAGCGCGGCGCGAATTTAATTTCAGCGCTAGCTTCGAGTTTTACTGGCGGCGGCATATTCGGGACGGAAACCAACCCGCTATCGGCGTTATTGGACATTTATGACCTTTTCAAAAAAATGAATTACAAATTATATTCGCCGGCCGAAACTCTCCGCCGCGCCAAAAGCCGTCTGGGCGAAGGTTCTTACCATTTGATCTTCAATAACTGCGAACACTTCGTGATCTGGTGCAAGACGGGCGTATCGGAATCGCATCAGGTTAATCAAATCTTGAAAGCGATAACCGGGCGAGAAAAACTAAAATATGCGCTTTCGAAGATCAATGCCTTTAAAGAATAACGAAACCGAATTTACTTTATTCAAGTTCCTTCTTTATAGCCCATTTGTCGAAGCTGATCGTATTTTAACAGTTTTTAAAACTGAAATCAAAATTTATATTTACAGATTCGCATACATCTGCGTTTTTGCCTCTATACACCGTTTATCAATAAATTCAATCTTAGAAAACGTTTTTAAATGTTTTTAATAACTTGATAATATTTCCAGAAACGAGTCGCTCATTATAGTTGCGACGGGAAAGTATGCGGACGAAGGTTTTGATTGTCCATGCCCAGACACGCTGCTGCTGGCAACGCCGGTCGCATGGCGTGGCACCGTCGCTCAATATGCCGGAAGGCTTCACAGGCGACACGAAGGCAAAAACGAAGTTGTCATTTATGATTTCGTCGATATTCACGTCGCGTTGCTGGAACGCATGTATCATAAGCGGGTGAAAGGCTACGCGCAAATAAGATAAAAGGTTAAAGCCTAAAGCGCGGAGGACGAAAAAACTAATGTAATTTTCGACGAGTGGACTTTTATGCCGGTATTTTAACGCCATCTCCGCCGCCGTAAAAGATATAACGATAATAAGCCCGTTTATGCGCATGACACGGATAAGGCAGCTTCAAAAAAATCGCGGTTATCGACCGGCGCGTCGTGTGGTACGGCAACGTTAATTTTTAAGTTTCGCCGGTGCGAGCAACGAAAGTCTGATGCGCCTCGAAAGCGTTGAAATAGAAGGCGAACTGCTTGACGATTTGTAATTTATCCTGATTTATTAAAAACGGCAAAGCTAATTGAAAATAACCATTTAATAGTTATTAAAGCCGTTGATACCAATCGCATAATTTTCAGGTTCGACAGTTGTTCCGGCCATCTTCTCTTTTATTTTTCCATTTATCCCATATTTAAAAGTGTTTTCGCTTTTCGGCGCCAATGGATTTTTTTTCATTTTGTTCACTACAATTTTCTTCAAAAATACATTATAATAACTTTTTAAAGTCTAAAAAAGGAGGCATTGCCATGAACAATATCATTGCGCACAACGAAATAGCCCGTCCTGCAGGGCATTCGTACCGGCCGGCTCAGTGCGCCGCTACGTCTGCGAAAAGTGCAAAAAAACTTACCCCTACTCCGGCTTATGTTCGGTCACTAAAGATCTTAAATGCGCTAAATGCAATACCACGCTTAAAATCGACGGCAATATTTTTAAAATGATATTTGACATTATCTTTCCAGGAAAGCTTTTCAATAATATATGAAGCAATAATAAAGATAAATTTTTAAAAAACTTTCTTATAAATATTTCGTTGACATTCGCATTTTATTATGTTAATTTATGTTTGTTCAGAAGCACATCCGGTTCAAAAGATCTTTAGAAAATAATCCGTCAAGGAATCAAACGCCATGAATAATTCTATATCGAAAAACATTGATAAATTAAGCTCCGTCGTCAACAACTTTCTTGACGCGGCCGGGATAGAAAATATTTTAAACCGCTGTTTCGAAGAAGGCGAGCGCGCTTCGCTGCTTGAAATGTCGGGAAAACTAGTTCCCGGCGACCATCTTTATATTACATACGGCGTTCTCACCCACCACGGGCTTTATTCAGGCGGCGGAAAAGTCATCCATTATAAAAAAGGCAAAGGTAAAGGCATAATCGAAGTTCCGATCCAGGAATTCGCCGAAGACGTTCCATCGCGCGGCCTCATCTCAAAAAAAATATATATACGAAAACACGAAACACGCAAATTTTCGCGCGAGGAATCGATAGAACGTGCGCGCTCGAGGATCGGCGAAGCCGGCTGGAACCTTCTTTTAAATAACTGCGAGCACTTCGTCGAGTGGTGCATCAACGGAAAATTCGGCCCCGAAGAAACCGTCGAGCCGCCCAAAATCCGTCATCGATCATCAAATACGATGCTCAAAGAAAAATTCGAGCATATAGTAAATGATGAACGTTTAAGAGAAAAACTATTCGCTTCCGCCGACAAAGCTAATTTAAACGTAAAAACGCTCGAAGGCAGAACTTTCTGGAACGACATCTGCGAATCTTCGGGCTGGAAATTCCAGCAGAATAAACTTACCGGCCACTGCAGGATAATCGATCCTCGAAACACCCGTAGAATGTGGGGAGCGGAAAAGGATATAGTAAAGGCTATAAACGAATCGTATGATAAAGCCGTCGGACGATTATAACGGCTAAAAAATCGGCGTTATAAATAATTAACAATTTTGGTCACTTTCTTGTTCTATCGAATCTCTTGCATATCTTTATAAAACCATTTATTAAAAAGAATTTTCGGCACTTTGGCACGGAAATTTTTTTAAATTTTGTTCACTACCAATTATATCTCAAATAGCTTATAATAAAATTAAGACAGGACAAAAACGCTTTAATTTTAAACGCAAAATTTCAGATAACGCATTTATGTATCGAGGCGTGTTCAAACAAAATACAAAGGGACACCGGATCCATAATGACCAATTCTGACATATTTACTCGGCACATAAGGAGTATATCATGCTCGAAGAAATTTTTAAAAAAGCTTTTAACGACGACTATGAAGCCCAACAATACGTGGCTAATATGCATTATGAAGACCATAAGGCATTCAAAAAAATTATAAGAAAAATTTTATGGTATAAAAAAGAGGCTTTACTGGGTAATAGCGAAGTTCAACTGCGATTAGCTAATAGGTATTATAAAGGTAATGGCATTAACAAAGATTTTCAGAAAGCTTTTGACTGGTATGAAAAAGCGGCCGTACAGGGCAACATCGAAGCTCAATTGCGTTTGGCTACTATGTGCTATGACGGCAACAAAGTAAGCCAAGACTTCCTGAAGGCTTTTGACTTGTATGAAAAAGCAGCTTTACAGAATAATAAAGAAGCTCAATTGCGTTTGGGTAATATGTATTATGACGGTAATGCAGTTAGCAAAAATTTTCATAAAGCTTTTGACTGGTATGAAAAGTCGGCTTTATTGGGTAATGACGAAGCTCAACTGCGATTGGCTAACATGTATTACGACGGCAATGCAGTTAGCAAAGATTTTCAGAAAGCTTTTGACTGGTATGAAAAGTCGGCTTTACTGGGTAATGACGAAGCTCAACTGCGATTGGCTAACATGTATTACGACGGCAATGTAGTTAGCAAAGATTTTCAGAAAGCTTTCGAGTGGTACGAAAAGTCGGCTTTACTGGGTAATAACGAAGCTCAATATTTGGTTGGATGTATGTACGAAAATTGCCTTACTACCGATAAAGATTTCATAAAAGGATTTAAATATTTTTGGCTATCAACTTTATCAAATTATGCTCCTTCTCAATATAAAATAGGAGTCATGTATTATGATGGCAAAATTGTCATTAAAAGCAAAATTTGGGCGTACGCTTATTTTTATATCGCCACAGAAAATGGCTATAATTATGCTCTTGAAAGTAAAAATGCTCTTTATAAAAAGTTAAACGTAAAGCAAGTTAAAAAAGCTCGTAAATTTATAAAAAAATTGAGAATACATATAAAAAGATATATCGAACTATATTCAGTGTGGAAAGATTGTGCATATCAAGAATCATGGCCAAGCTTTTGCCGTAAAAACATGCCCGACTCTATGGCAGCATGGTATTCTTTATTTAATATTGACCGCATAAAACTTTATTAAATTCAATTGAATAGGGTTAAAAATACTGATAATAAGGGGGGGAGTAATTTGGAAATGCAAGACATTAATTTAGAAAAGCCTATTGAAGGTGCAAATAGCACCATACCGTTAGCTAAAGAAGAAGAGAGAGTTAATTATTTCGAAATAGGTCGTCTCATGGCAATTGGGGGGTTAGAGGATAAAATTAAGGAAATAGAACTTAAAGATTTTACAAAAGGTTAAACTTCAGTACAGTATAAAGTAAGTCCGCTATAACAAAAACAGGCGCACGTTTTCTATTTTAATGCCGGATAAGGCTTTTATTGCTTAACTCTACCGGATATAAACACAACGAAGAATAAAGCCAATCCTGGATGGGTAAAACTCGAAACAATTTAATATTTCAATGTTTCAGTATTTATGAATTCTTAATATTTATATGTTAAAGTAATTTTCGGCGCAATACGATTTATAATGGATAAGAAAATTTTGAATTTAAAATTATCAGGAGGTTGTCATGTTAAAAAAATCAGGTAAATCGAACGCAACTGACATTAAGAAAGCCTTAATTATGGCTGCGGCCGAAAAAATTTACAAGCCCGTTCTCGAATCTGGCGTCAACAAGAGATTTATCAATAAGCGCATCGAGCCTTTGATAAATAAGGTTAAATATTATGTTGCGAAAAATAATGCATGCGAGGACGAGATCGTCAGATTTCTAAAGGGCGGCCTGAGCGAGCTGATCGATATAAAGCCTCCGATCAATATCAACAAAAATGCCATTTTGCAGGCGAGTACAGGCCACAAAACGAGCGGGCGCAGGGTGATAATGTTCCTAGGCCTGCCGGAAAGCGGCAAGACAATAACGCTCGCGAAACTTGCGACCCATACCGTCCTCAAGCTCAATAAGAAGCTGGCGCTGGTATCTATTGATACCTATCGCATAGCGGCCACTCATCAAATAAGCACATTCAGCGATATAATAGGCGTCCCACACGAGATCGTGTACCATAAAAGGGACATTCTTCCGGCACTCGATAGATATAAAGATTTTGATTTTGTCTTCATAGATACGCCCAGTATAGGTTTCAAACAGGACATCGAATTGTTAAACATAAAGCAATACGCCGAAATACTGACGCCGCTATATCTAGAAATTTATCTGGTGCTGTCTGCAGTCGCCAAATTGAAAGACGCTGTAAAGTCCGTAAAAGTGTTCACCAAAGACGCCGAATTGAAAGGACTCATATTCACCCAGGTCGACAACATCGAGAGTTTCGACGAGGTCTTCACCGTTGCCGCCGAAAGCGGTCTGCCCGTGGCGTATTTCTGTAACGGCGCCAACGTGCCCAACGATATTTTCATACCTGATCCCGAATTTATCGTAAACCGTCTCATTAACGACGAAACTTCATGCAGCGAAGCGGACAGCACGAATAACTTCCATGAAATTGCCTAAAATCAGCACGAACGTATCAGCCATAACAAAGGTATCGTTAGCAAAAACGGCCTGTAAACTAGTGTTTTAAACTGACGATAGAGTTGGTCCCCATTCTTCGGACAGAATTTAGTGAAAAACACTGGGAAAATATAACAAATAATTTTCTGGCGGCATAAAATTTATGATTTTATAAGGCACAAACAGAGAGGCAATTTTGGAGATTAATATAACACAGTAAACTGCACCCCGGTTGTAATAATTTACGCAATTTCTACCGAAAAAATCATGCTAAAAAAGTTTTTTTTGAAATATTCGCGATTGTCTTAGTCGAAGCCGCATCAATTGCTCCACCTATTATTCCACCAAGAATTGGAATGGCTTTACCTAAATTTATAACGCCGGTTTGACCAAATTTCGTTAAAAGTCTTATTCCAACAGCCTTATTTATGGCTTTAATTACTTCACCGCTTATTTTTTCAAGTACTTTTTCCGAAATTTTTGTGCCTAATTTTATACCGACATCCTTTAAAATATCAACTGCGGCGGAACCAGCTATACAAGTATAAACCAAAGATTTAACCCTATCGGATTTTATGTCATAACCGCCAATTGAAGCAATCGCCGCTACCATTCTCATTTGAATATATATTACACTTGAAATATTTGCTGGTATGGCAACTGGCAATATAAAAATTCCGCCCAAGCCAGTTACAAAACCAGATGTTGCACACTTGGTCATTTGCCATTTTATCATACTGTTTGCAGCCGCTTGTTTATCATTATTGTTATTCTTTAGATATTCATTAGATAAATCAAAGGCTGAAGGAAAAAGTCCTATTCCATCCAATGATTTTTTATATGCCCATTCCATCGATTTCATAATCAAACTTTCGTTTATTTTTTCGCTCATGTAATACCCCTTAATTTTAATTCTATGATTTCTTATAGCAAATTTTATATGCGTTACAAACTAAGGTTTTTGCCGATACATTATATTAACCGGAGCATAAAATAGATGACATTGTTTACAATACACACTTCACGTAAAATATTAGTTTTTCAAAAATAAAATCTTCACATTACATTAAGATTATTTATTACATTTTCGCTGTTTTTTAGCAACTCGATAAAAGCTCCTGATTCTTTAATATATAATTCTTTATTTTCGATTGATCTCTGAAGTGATTTTTTCTTTCGTTTCAATTCATTTAGAACTTCGTCGACAAATTCCATGTTCAGTGAGTGATCTAATATTTCTTTGATTTTTTGAGTATATCGGTCGACAAATTCCACCAGTTTTACTTCGATACATTGGTTAAATTCATTATTTTTATCTAACCACCGGTTTTTTAAAACAGCAACTTCGTTAGAATCTTTTTTTATTTCAGTAGTGATTTGAGTTAATCGTTTAACTAATTCCTCGTCATATTCGGGATAATTAATACAAATATCTTTATCATTGGGAAGATTTATTTGATTGCACACTTTTTTAATAGCACTGAAAATCATTTCTTTATCAACCTGATTTTCATCTTGCTTGACAGCTTCTTCAATAGCCTCCATAAGCTTTGACTTTAAATTATCTATATTAACGGTATTTCTTATCTCATCGATTATTTCCAGCCTAATATAATAAATTAATTTTTCTAAGTCTTCTCTTGTATCTAACCAATTAATAAAAATGCAATTATAAGGAACAACTTTATTACGTTCCCACCAGTGTTTTCGCTCAACAAATTCCTTGCGCTCCCCTTCATCTTCAGTGAATTTATTTCCCCATATTTTCTTCCTGAGTTCTTCTTTTAGATCCAAAAATTTATTCATAATACCATCTTTACCATTAATATGATCATCGTAAACACCATGCACTTTAACTTTTGTAATTTCAATTATTTTTTCAGCGTTTTTGAAACTTGAAATCAGCGCGTTAATGTCATTATTGGCAACAAACTTATTTTCGGCTTCAAACTGTTCTCTTATATCTTTTAATGTATCCGCGAAACATTCTTTTTGTGCATGAACCAGATTATTTAAACGCTCTTTTAAGATCGAATCTTTCCTTTCTAAAATATTTTTTAATTCTTCCTTTCTAAATTCTTCGATATAAGATAACTCTTTAAGATCATCGGCATTAAAATCATCTCCAAACTTTATTTTAAACTGTTTAAAAACGTTAAATTCATCTTCATCAAACCCTTCTTGATTCTCGGGAAGATTTGAGCTAACGCTATGGTTAAATTTTTTTTCATACAGAACGAATTTAAGGCTGATGTTATATAAAATCGATGAAATAAACTTAGGTGGAAGAGAATTTTTAATATTTTTAAAAATAGCCCTTTCATTATAAAATTTGATTTTTTCATTAATATTTTTATCCGCTTGATTTTCTAATGTAATTCTGTTAGATTGAACGATTTCGTCTAAATTATTAACTTTGGCTTTTGCTTCGTCTATTAAAGAAGAGTCGAACTTGCTGCCGATCAATATGACATGCTCGATACCATTTTTAGGCGCATGCTGCATTATTAAATTCATATCGGTTCCATCGAAAAAACTTGAGGTGAAGCTTAGTACGAAAACGACGTCGCACTTTCCAAGAAAATCCCGTGTCATCTTGCCTCTTGAAACAACCGGATCGTTGACACCCGGAGTATCAACGATTTCGATATCTTTAATTCCAGGGTGATTCACATATAAATAAGTGCTTTTAACGATGGGAGTATAGCATCCGACGGTACCGACAAAATCTTTAATTTTCAGGGCCAGCTCTTCAATATTTTTAACATCGCGAATAATTTCTTTTGTTCCAAGTTTATCGTTCAAATTAATTTTATTATTTTCGGCCTTTTTAACGAGTTCCCTTGCCGCTTTCTGCTCTTCGGGGATTAATGTCAACGCAAGATTTTCCGCTTTCTTATATTTTTCTTCAGGAGTTAAAGTTAAAATCTTTTTAAGGGTCGGTTTGTCGATCTTACTTATTAAGTTATATATAGCACTAATGTAGCCTGTTTTCTTGGCTTCTTCTTTTATTTCTTCGATTTTTTCTTTAGCCTTGTCAACGGTTGTTTCGATAACATTTTCTTCTTCGATTTTCTCAAGGACATTTTTAACTGTTTCTTCAAATTTATTGGCGTTAGTTACTATTTCAGCCCAGTCGCTTTTGCTGTAATATTCTATTTCAAATTTCATTTCGTTGGAATAAGAAACGGTTGTAAGGGTTGCCGTCATTGGTGTCGCGGCTTTTGGAAGAATGCTTTTCCCGTCGAAAAAAAGCGAGTTGATAAAAGAAGATTTGCCTGCTTTTACCTGGCCGATCACCCCTATTTTCAGTTTTCGGTTGTCATCTAATAATAATTTCGAGTTATTTTCGAAGTCACCAATAAATTTATTTAAATTAAAGGAATCTATTTCACTAAGCATTTCCTTGTCGCTATATTCGTTTAATTTATTGAAAATATCTTTAAATATATTGGTTAAATTAGAAATTTTCGTTTCTTTTTCTTTGTTCGTCATATTATTTCCCCTTTATTTTAAAAAACTCTTTTATTTCTTGTTTTAACTCTTCAAATTTTAATTTAATTTTTTTATATTTATCTATCCATATTAATCTGTCGTTTATTCTCTTGCGTAGTGGTTCCATGATAAGTTTTTTAAAATTACCCGGGTTTCTTATTTCTTCAGATTTAATTGCTTTATGAAGGCAATTTCTTATTTCGGTAGGGTAACAATCTTCAAGTAGAAGCCTGTTGAGTATATTGAAGTTCATAAATTTTTCGCCTTCGTCTAACGCTTTTTTTATTAGAGAACCAGTTTCGCTTGAAAATGCAATCTTGTCAAATATTTCGGAATTATAAAATTTTTTGTTATTAATTATTTTTTCATTTACTTCTTTAATTAACGGCTCGTCAAGAATTCGGGTGTTGTCGTCAATTTTATCAATGATTTTCTCTTTTATTTTTTCAATTAACTTTTCATAGTCTTCTTTTTCAATAGAAGATTTTTCTTTATTTATTATTTTTTTTGTAATTTCATTTAAAAATTTTTCATAGACGCTTTTTTTATGATTATCTATTTGACTTTGAATTTCAGGCGATAATAAACCGAAAATATATTCTGAAATTTTATTTCTTTTATTTTTAAGCCTTTTAATAAAAATAGGATCAATATCGCAAAGACAGAGCGAAAAAGACTGGCATCTTTCATCATATTTTTTCCAGATGATCTCCATTTCGTTGAGTAATTTGAGCTTTCCGCGCTCCCATTTATACCATTCTTGATGATAATCAATACATTTTTCAAAAATATTTTCAAACCGTTCCAAAATGTTGTCCGGCTGTTTCGCCACATTAACTTTACTCAAAAAAGAATAAAGTTCTGATTTTCCTTCCTGCTTATGACACGAAAATAAAATAACGTCATCATACTTAATTCCATTGTCAATCAGTTCATTTTCATAATTATTCAGTATACTAAGGGCATCATCGCGAGTTATTTTTTCAGCTTTATTCAATATAAATAATATAGGTTTATCGTATCCCGAGTCTTTTATAAATTCAATATCAGCTTTCGGTATATTTTTTGATATTTCGGTTACCCAGATAAGATAATCTGACTTCATAAGATGCTCTCTAGCAATCTTTGCATCTGTGTCAGACGCAGAATAACCGGGTGTATCAAGAAACATAACATTGCCGAGATTTTTACTGCTTTGCAGAACAATATATTTTAATATCGTCGAAAATGAAATATTATACTCTGGATTATTACTATTTATCTGATACCTATCTGAAAACTTATGAGATATGTCTTTGAACTCGTCCTCGGTTATAAAACTTTTTTTGCCAAAAATATTACATGAATAAATTGTTTTTTGGCTGCCGCCAACTATATAAGTGGGAATTGCGGTCGTCTTGTCAAGGGCCGTCGGCAGAATATCATCGTCGATTATAGTATTTACCAGGCTCGATTTTCCGGCACTAAAACCGCCGCCTATCGCAACAATTTTTTTTCCGGCCAGAAAAGGAAATTTCAATTGTTCAATTATCATATTTTTAGCAATTTTTAATTCTTCGAATAATTCAGCCTCGCCAATCAAATCGTCTTCGTTAGCCACCTCCATATAATCTTTTTTTATTAAATTATTTAGTTTTTCAATCAATTTATCCGCTTCGTCCGGTTCGGAATTTATTGAAAGAAGTTTTCCTATTAAGTCGAGCGCTTTGCCTTTGTCCTCAGTTATAGGAACGCTTATCGGTTTACTAAAGAAGCCTCTTTTTTTGTTTTGCATCAGTTTCTTCCCAAATCCAAAATTTTTCCCTTGATTTTTTGAACTATATCAATCTGACGATCCAATTCACCAAGATACTCGTCGTGATTCGATTTTATTTTTTCTTTTTCAATTTTTATTTGACCAAGCGCTTCGGTAAATTCTTTAATATTATTATTTATGATTTCTTTCATTCTTGCGATAAAATTATTTTTCAATTTTCCGAGCATATCGTTAAGCCGTTCCTTTAGTTTTTTTTTGAAATCAGGCAAAAAATCATTTTCTATATTTTTGTTAATAAACATATCTTCATCGAAAGGCAATTTTAATAATGCAAGTATGTCTGGAAGTACGGCTCCTATCAATCCTCCTATAGGTGCGCCAACACCACCCGCGGCTGATCCCACGGCAGTACCTATCGAACCAAGCACCCACCGGCCGCTGGAAGATTTCATATAAGAAATAATATCCGTACAAATAGTTAAAAAATTTGTGAATTTTGTATTCGCTTTTATGTCCGATGATATAAAAACATCTTTGAGAATTTCACCAAACTCGGAATAAATATTTTTAAAGCTATCATTAAAAACTATAGAAGCGTTTTTCTCTATTGACTGTTTTAATACCGGCCTTAAAATTTCATTAACGGTTTTTAAGAATTCGTCATTACTTTCCTTGGCTTTTATCCTTAAAAGATCGGTATTGTTTTTTAATTCGCCGACTATCTCTTTAATAATTTTATCAACCGTAGTATATTTAAACTCTTTTTCTATTCTAATTTTTTCACTGTTTATTGAATCTTCTGTTCTGATAAGTTCCTTATTCATTTCATATTTTTTTTTGTCTATTTCCGATGTTTCAGCAAAGGTAAAAGTCTTCTTCAGATAAATTTCGCGATTAACTTTATTAATAATATCAATTAATCTAGGCTTGAAATTTCTAACTAGAACACTTTCATAATCAATATTTTTAATTATTTTAATGAAATCGGAAAATTTATGGTTATGGCTCGAAACGCTACCGGTGATAACATCTCTGCCGATGGCATCGGAAACCTGTGTTCTCACCGTATCGACTATCAAGTTCAAATTTTGCTCGGTCTCTTTTTCGGATTTCGACACTAGCACAGCAAAATCGATTTCATATATATTCAACTCTTTCATGAAATTGATTACGCTCTCTTTTATGCCTCCCTCGGGCGCCTCAATCAAAATTATATAATATGTACCATCGTCAACGTAACTTAATATTGCCTGATTATGAATCTCATTTTCAGAATCGATCCCAGGCATATCGACTATAATAATATCTTCCATTGCTTTTAGCAACGGCGAATTTATATAAACCTCAATATAATCGTAATTTTCATTGCTTATTTGACTTATCTGATCGATCTTAAAATTTTTCTTGCCACCTTTTTTATTATGCGCTATAATCATCTCATCAGCACCGAATTTTATTTCAGCAGCGATGGCCGTCGTCGCGAGCAGGCTCGTCGGAAGATAATTAATATCAAGATATTTATTTATAAGCGATGATTTGCCAGCATTAAACTTGCCCATCAAAGGAACTTTAACTTTAAAGCTTTCGATATATGAATTCAACTCAATTAAATTATCAGCCAGCATTTTTGAAATATTTGTTTTTTTTGAGATATAGATTAATTCATTTGTGACATCTATAAAAAGCTTTTTATATTCCATTCCTCGACCTCTTTCGTTACATTTTTATTGGTTTTCATCATTTCTGAGAATTTGATTTTATCGTTTGTGAAATGTCTTTAATTTTGTTTATAAGAAAATCATCACAGATACTCACTCTTTTCTCCGTTACAAGTAATAATAACTTCTTTCTTCGCCCTTGTAACCGCGACATACAACAGTGCTCTTTCTCTTAAATCTGCTTCTTCAAGCGCCGTTACGTTATCGATGCCTTCCAGCACTCGTTTCAACGGTATAATATCTTTACTCGCAGACGCCATTAAAATGTAGTCGAATTCGAGGCCTTTTACACGATGCATGGTAGCGAATCGAATGCCCGCGTAATAGCTTTTATCCACGGCGTCACGCGATATAAGAAATACTGGAAGTCCTGATTTTGAGAAGTGTTCTCTATAACGGTTAACTATGTCATTGGTGCGGGCGACGAAGCAGATCGCTTCGGCGGCAGCCCCTGATTCGATGATCTCGCGGCAGCGCGCGGCAAGAAATTCGAGCTCGCCTATTTCAGTATCGAACATTTTTACGCAAGGCTCCGCGCCGTGAAGAAGCGAGCGATAGCCTTCCTGGCTGTCGATTCCGTCGTCCAGGTCATCTATTTTTTTATTTTCAAAAAGCTTCAGGGCCCAGCGTTTTATTTCTTCTGTGGTCCTGTAGTTGAGCTTGAGTTTTTTAGTGCGCTGCCCCTTGATATTGATTCCGCAATGGCTTAATATCACTTTTTGCGCATATATCTTCTGGTGGGAATCACTCAGTATAAAAATGTCGTTAGGGCCTTCAGGAACCATTTTACGGAGAAGTTTATAGGCTTCCGCACCGATATCCTGGCCTTCGTCTATTATAACTGCCTTATATGGAAGCAAACCTGGATTTTTTTCGATATGTTCGAGCGCTTTGCGCGAAAGGTCTATAAGTTCTACCTTATTGTTATCTTTGAATTGTTTTCGGAGAGCTTCGAAAACGGGCCAGACTTTTTGGCGCGCATCTAGCGTGAGGCTCCTGCCTGAACCAGTTCGCGAAACGCTGAGATAATCGTCAAGCGTAAAAACGGCATTCGGCTGAATTATAATCCGCCATTCATCATGATAGAATGTTTCACCGAGTCCCATATCAGTAGTTGCCGACTTCATAGCCTCATGCCAGAAAAGTTTGTTTTCAGAATCATTGACTATCTGGAAATTATATCCGTGCCGTTTTAAAAATATCGTTACCCACAGGTCGATATTTGTGACTTCGATCCTTTGCATGGCTTCCGCAGAACATATCATTGAAAGGCAGTTTCGAATATTTGCGGCCAGGCTTTTTGAAAATGTAGTAAATAAAATTTTATCGGATGACGCTGTAAAAACCTTTTCTGCAAGGTATTTAGCCCTGTGCATGGCGACGACCGTTTTTCCCGTTCCAGCGCCGCCGAGTATGCGGACCGGCCCGCTGGAAGCCATTTCCGAAATCTTTCTCTGCGTCGGATGCAGAAATACGCGCCATTTTTCGAGCGGAGCGTCTAGTATTTCAACGAGCTCTTTTGCATCTTCAACGCATCTGAAACGCGTCTTAGAGTTTTCATTTTCGAGCGCTTTTGAGTAATCAGAATGGCTTGCGGCTACAGGCGTAGCTATCTGTAAAGCCACTTTGACGGCGGCAGGCTTTGACACTATTTCGTTCAAAGTTTGCTCAACCGTACAACCGCTTGCCAGATAGTAAAGGGCTTCTGAGACTTCCTGCGGCAGATATTTTGCGACCTGATCAAGAGCGCATTCGCTGTCTATGTTTTTGATCGTGGTTAAAAAGACTTCCGGTACGCCGAACATAAGAAGATCGTCGTCGGCTATGTCGTAAAAAAGAGTCTTCTGGTTGAAAACCCATTTATTTTCTTCTTCTTTGATTTTATCGACAAATTCGTAATCGATGACTTCGATCGCACCTGTATATTTGTTGACGTCGAAT
>Ga0209212_1003677_pt1 | contig 19882 bp, 20 predicted proteins | sample RifGroC2_FD_183996 | JGI IMG/M metagenome (GOLD analysis project Ga0209212, IMG submission 183996) | Groundwater microbial communities from Rifle, Colorado, USA - Groundwater C2 (SPAdes) (version 2) | ecosystem: Environmental > Aquatic > Deep subsurface > Groundwater | place: Rifle, Colorado... | reverse complement strand
CCCGCCGAGGCCGCGCGCGCGCCCTGCGGCGACACATAGACCGCCACCGGTTTTTTTGAGGCCAGCATGGCCTTTATGATCACCCGCATGGAGGAATCCAGCCCGCCGGGAGTATCCAGCGCTATCACCAGCAGGTCCGCGCCGCCGGGGGCGTTGACGCTGTCTATCGCGCCGGAGAGGAATTCCGCCGCCGCCGGGGTGATCACCCCGGAATACGGCGCCACGGCCACGCGCTTTACCTCGTAGATCTTAACCGGCTTGACCTCTTTGGCCGGCTTGGCGGCAAAAGCGCCGGCGGCGCAGAAAAGTACGGCGGACGCTGCTAAAACGGTTTTAATTTTCATATTATCTCCCTGGGGGTAATTATACATCTTGAAAAGGCCCGCGGGCCTATTTGTTAGAATAAAACCATGACCTATTGCGTTATAACGGCTGACGAAAAACTGCCGGGCCTGCCGGTGCTGGCCCAGGTGCTCGGGGCCGCGTCCGGCCTGGACCGGGACACCGCGGCGGCGCACGCCCGTCATTGCTGGGGCCTGCTGGGCGGCGGCCTGGAAGAAGCCGCCGCCGACGATCTGGTGCGGCGCTGCGGGGAGTTCGGCGTAAAAACGCTGAAGCTGCCGGAAACGGCGGCCTTCGCCCTCCCCGCCCCCCAGCCGGTAAAAAAAATCGCCTTCGGAACCGGCGCCGCGGTCTTCACCGCCGAGGCCGGGCGCACCGTCACCGTGCGGCCCGCGGACCTGGCGGTGCTGGCGGCCGCCCCGATCAAGGCCGAATTCTTTAAGACCGTGAAAAGCACGGAAGGCCCCTCCGACCGGGAAAGAGCCATCCGCTTCGGCATAATGGCCGTAACCGGCCTGCCCATAGGCCTGGGCAAGAGCAAAGAGGTGAAGAAAGAGGTGAAAAGTTTCGAACTTTCCTTCTACCTGGACCTGGTCTTCAGGGACGGCGGCGCGCGCCTGCGCCTCAACTCCGACGATTTCGATTTTTCCGGCCTGAAGGAGAAGAAGACCTACTCCAGCCAGACGAATTTCCGTGTGCTGGCCGCCGAACTGGCCTCCTTCGCCCCCTCTGCTTTCAAGAACGCCGGCCTGCGCGCCATACTTGAAGGCGCCCCGTTAGCGCTCCTCCCCTACGATTCGCTCGCCGACCTGGAAAAGGAAACCCTGCGCCTGACGCTGGCGCTGGGCAAATAAAGAACCGGCCCCCGGTATTATCGGGGGCCGGTTCTTTGCCGGGACTTTCAGCGGCTAAGCGAGGGCTTCCTCCACCGCCTGCATGAAAACGTGTATTTTGAAGGGCTTTTCAAAATAACAGCCCGCTTCCTGGATAAGTTTGGGATCGAGTTCCGAAGCCGAGCCGGTCACCAGAAGGGTTTTTGCTTTCGCCTGTTTTTTCTCGAACAACCTTATCAGCTCGGTGCCTATCCCGTCCGGGAACATCAAGTCCGTTATCAGCAGGTCATAACTGTTGGAATCGATCAGCGCCGCGGCCGCGGAGAAACTGGCGGCCTGCGTCAGGATGTAATCTTTGGCCGAGAATAATCGCTTATAGAGATTAAGCATCGCCACGTCGTCGTCAGCTACAAGTATCTTTCTGGACATTATTTATTCCTATTCCCCCTCCGACTCCCTCATCCGCCGCATAGCCCCCCGGCTATATTAAGAGTGTAACAAAAGTTACAATGCAAAAAAAGAGACATGGGACCCAAAACGGCGTTGTTATTGTGCCCAGCCCCGCGTAGGCCTCAAAACCTATGACGCCCGTCAAACCTTCCAGGCGGGAAAAACTCCTGTTTCCCCTCCGGACAGAAGGCAGAGGTGCTGCCGCTCCGGACTGCCCACTTTTTTATACAGGGCGGCCGCCAGCTCCGTTAGGCCCTCGCTTTCGGCGAACGGCGCGAAGTTCGAGGAGTTAACTACGAAGATCAGTCCGCAATGGCTCAAATTGTTTTTTTTCCGTGAGCAGGCCGCCTGCGGCATTTTTTTGCGGTATTTCTTTTCGAGTACGGGAAGCGCTTTTTGCCCGGCTTCTTTGATCCGCCCCTCCGCGTCGGGAATAAAGTCCACTGCGGAAAAACCGCTGTCACGAGTAACGCAGCGCACTTCGAAAGCATAAGTGCTTCCGCCCCTGGCCGCCGTAATATCCGCGGTTTTACTTCGGCTCTGCGGCACTGAACTTATGGAGGAAAAACCCTCACGGGCCAGAAAATTAACGGCTAACAGCTCGGCTAACGCAGCCTCGAGTCTTTCCGGGGCAAGGTTGCCGGGATGAAAACCCGTAGCGAACAACACCTCTTCTGGTGAAAGGCCCAGGTTTGCGGCCGCCTGCTCCATAACGCTGGAGATATTCGCCAGCAACGATACCGGGGCCGCCTTAAAAATATATTTCAGCCAGCTATCGGCCCCGCTGTCGGCAAAGGCGGAAATATATTTTTTTACTCTTGCCGGAAGGCGTGAACCGGAGATAATTTTATGCAGCTCTTCCCTGTTCATGCGGCCAGGCTCAGGAGCAGTTTTACATTGAGGTAAGCCACGGCCAGCCCGATGGCCAGCAGCAGCAGCAGCGTCCACCGGCCGTTTGCGTAAGCCCCCATCACTTTGCGCGACGACGTCAGGTAGATCTGCATGAATATGGTGAAAGGCAGCTGCACGCTCAGCGCCATCTGCGAAATTATCAGGCCCCGGAACGGATTCTTTATGAAGAAGATAATGGCCAGCGCGCCCAGCAGCGAAATATATACGCCGAGGCGGCTGTGGTTGTCCTTAAGGTTAAGCGGCTCGCCGTACATGCCGGCGAAGATGGACGCCCCGGCCATGCCGGAGGTGACGCTGGACGCTACGCCGGCGAACAGCAGCGCCAGCGCGAACACCAGCGGCGCCGAACCGCCCAGCAGCGGCGCCAGCATATCCCGCGCCTGGGCCAGTTCCGTCACCCGGGCGCCGGCCGCGAAGAAAGTGGCCGCGGCCATTATTATCATGGCGCTGTTTATAGCCCAGCCGATCAGCATGGAGAGCAATGTGTCGGCGAACTCGTATTTGAGCTGTTTTTTTATCACAGCTTCGTCTTTCAGGTTCCACTGCCGGCTCTGGATGATCTCGGAGTGCAGGAACAGGTTATGCGGCATCACCACGGCGCCCAACACGCTCATGATTATCAGCATGGACCCGTCGGGTAAAGCCGGCGTCACCCAGCCCGCGGCCGCGGCCCCCCAGTCCACCGGCGCCAGCTTCAGCTCGTAGATAAAAGACAGCCCGATAAGCGACACGAAGCCGATTATCCATTTTTCCAGACGGCGGTAGCTGTTGGAGAGCAGGAGATACATTACCAGGGCCGTCACCAGCACGGCGCCCAGTTTCAGGGGAACCTTGAACAGCATCTGCAGGGCGATGGCCCCGCCCAGGATCTCGGCCAGTGAAGTGGAGACGGACGCGGCCATGGCCGACCAGAGCAGCGGGCCGGAAACCGCGGCGGGCAGGTGCGCGCGCGCGGCTTCGCTCAGACAAAGGCCCGTGGCTATGCCCAGGTGCGCCACGTTATGCTGCAGGATGATCAGCATCAGCGTGGACAGCGTCACCATCCACAGCAGGGTGTAGCCGTACGAGGAGCCGGCCGCCAGGTTGGAAGCCCAGTTGCCTGGGTCGATGAACCCCACGGTCACCAGCAGGCCGGGGCCGATATATTTCACCAGCTCCAGCGCGCCGTAAACGCGCTTATGATGTTTATTCTTCAGGTCCGCCAGAAATCCAGCCATTAGGGACAATGATATCAATTTTAAAATCCGCGGGCGGATTGTGCTAAAATCACTTTTATATGAACAGGGCGCACCGCATACTTTGCGTGGATGACGAGGATTTCAACCTGGAACTCCTCGAGACCCTGCTGACCCCTAACGGCTACGAAGTCTTCACGGCTCAGGACGGCAAGGCCGCCCTGGCGCTGATGGCGGACAAGAACATGGACCTGGTGCTGCTCGACATCAACATGCCCGGCATGAGCGGGCACGAGGTCTGCCGCGCCATGCGCACGGACGGGGACCTCAAGCATATCCCGGTGGTGATGATAACCTCCATGGATTCCAGGGAGGCCCGCCTGAAGGGCATAGAGGCTGGCGCGGACGAGTTCCTGGCCAAACCCATAGACCAGGCGGAACTGCTGCTGCGCATCCGCAACACCCTGAACTCCCGGGAATTCGAGGACGCCTTCACCTACCTGATACATTCCCTGGCGCGCGCCGCCGAAGCCAACGACATAGACACCGGCAACCATATCATGCGCGTGGGCGAATACTCGGCGCTGATAGCGCGCGAACTGGGTCTGCCGGAAAGATTCACGGAGAACATCCGCCTGCAGGCCACGCTGCACGACGTAGGCAAAGTGCACGTACCCAGCCACATCCTCAAGAAATCCGGCCGCCTCGACGAGACCGAGATGGAAGAGATGAAGAAGCACACCACTTTCGGCGCCATGATCATAGGCGACCACCCGCACCTGGAATTCGGCAAGCGCATAGCCCTCTGCCACCACGAAAAATGGGACGGCACCGGCTACCCCGCCGGCCTTAAAGGCGAGCAGATCCCGCTGGAGGCCCGCATAGTGGCCATAGCCGACTGCTACGACGCCCTGCGCAATTCCCGCGTGTACAAACCCTGCTACGACCACGCCGGCGCGGTGCGCGTGCTGACGGAAGGCGACGACCGGCTGAAACCGGAGCATTTCGACCCCAAAATATTCGCGATCTTCAAACGCATAGCGCCGCAGTTCGAAACCCTCTACGAAAAAATGAAGGACGCCCCGGCGCGTCCCGCTTAAACCGCTAAAAACAAAACCGCCGGGGTTTCCCCCGGCGGCCTGACAAGCCCCCGCGGCTTGTTATTTCCCCTTAAGCTCGGCTGTGTAGGCCGCGTGGAAGGTCTTCATTTTCTCCACCAGCGCCTTTATGTCCTCTTTCGGCGGCAGGAAGGTGGTGCGGAAATGCAGCGTGCCGGGCAGCTGCCCGAAGCCGGAACCGGGCACCACGCAGATGCCGGTCTCCTCCAGCAGGCGCAGGCAGTACTCGGTATCCCTGGCGGCCTCGTATTTAAGCCGCGCCTCTTCGGTTAGTTTGGACAGGTCCGCGCCTTTCTTGTGCGGCAATTCGAATTTAACGAAAGCGTACATGGCGCCGTGCGGGATGTCGGTGGACATTCCCTCTATTTCATTGAGGCCCCGGCCCAGTATCTCCGCCTTCTCCTTGAGGTCGTTCAGGATGGCGTCCCTTTCCTTAATATAAAGCTCATGGCTCTCTTCGCCCTTGGCGGGCGGCGCCACCATCAGGTAGGTGACCAGCTGCCCGCCCACGTTTGAGCACAGGCCGATGGACTGCAGTTTTATCATCTCGGCGTAGACATCGTCCGGCATATTGCGCACTTCCATATAGCCGCCCCGGTGGCCGCATTCCCCCAGGAAACCCTTGGAGACGGAGTGAAAACTGAACAGCGTAACTTCTTTCTCCCCCAGCTCGTGCATGACCTTCGCGAAGGAGTGGAACTTCAGCCCCTTCCCGTAGACGTTCTCCTGGTAGACCTCGTCGGCCAGGACGGAAAGCCGGTGCTTCCTGGCGAAACGGATGATCATCTCTATATTCTCTTTAGAGAGCACGGCGCCGGTGGGGTTGCCCGGATTTATCACGGCGATGGCCACGGGGTTGATGCCGTCCTTCCGGGCCGCCTCTATGCTGCGGGTCAGTTCTTCCTCGTTGAGCTGCCAGTTGCTGCCCTCGTCCAGGAAATAATTTATCTGCCTGGCGCCGTACAGGGCGATAGTGGCGCTGTAGAGCGGGTACTGGGGGATGGGGATCATGTACCCGTCACCCTCCTTATTGGTGAGCATGGTGAACACGGACTGCACGCCTTTGCTCGCCCCGTCTGTAAGGATGAGCCGGTTGGGATCCACGGGGATGCCGTCGCGCTTATTTATAAAATCGGCCACGGCCTGACGGATAAAGGGCAGGCCGGCGCTCTGGGTGTAGGCGCCGGTGCCGCTGGGGTTCTTTTCCAGGATCAGCCTGGCTCGCTTGACGGCGTCGGCGGGGAAAAGCCCGGCCGCGGCCGGCTGCGCCATCAGGGCGGGATACTCCACCAGGCTCAGCACCTGGCGCACGAAGGTTATGGGCTTCTGTTTGAGGGCCTGAGGATTGCCTATGTTGCAGTAAATTATTTTTTTGCCCTGGGCTTCCAGCTCGTGCGCCCGGTTGACGATCTTGCCGCGGACCGCATAGTGGGCTTCCAGCAGTTTCGAGTTAACATCGTGGAGCTTTATCATATTCCAAATTATATAAATATCGCGGCCGCAAAAAGAAAGCCGCCGGGGAGAGACCCCCGGCGGTTTTCTTCGTATGGCCCGGGGCCGTCAGGCAGCCTTAGCCTTAAGAGCTTCAGTTATAGCGGCTTCGACCTCGCTCAGAGACCCGCCCTTAAGCACGAACTTGTCGGCCTTACAGCAGTCCGCCGCCCTGTCGTCGCCGCTCACCACTATGAGGGCGGTCTTATCGAACTTGGCATTGGCACGGAGGGTGGCGCAGAAACCGGAAGAGGTGCCGTCCGGCAGGCTGCCGTCTATCAGTATGGCCCTGGGAACATGCTGGTCGGCCAGCGCCAGCGCGCCGGCCCAGGTATAAGAGGAAAAAACTTTATATTTTAACTCCGTGAAATACCGCGTCACCACCTTAACCCAGACGTCGTCATCGTCGACAATCAGTATTGTCATGTTGTATATCCTTAAGAAGCAGATTTAAGACAGCAGATAGATAATAGCACTTCTTTTAAAAAAGCAAAACCGCCGGGGGATCGCTCCCCGGCGGCTGCGTACCGCGGCGGCGCGGTTTATTTAAGCTGCTTGCTGATATGCGCCCAGGCGTCCTTCAGCTCCGAGGTGATGCGCTTCAGCTCGGAGGCGCTGACCCGTTCCACTTTTTCGTAGCGGGCGGCAACCTCGTCCACGATCTTCTCGTAGTCTTCCCGCTTCATGTGCTTGAGGTCTTCCACCTTCTCCAGCACCTCGCCCTTCATCTTAAGGGTCCAGCCGTAGATGCGCTCGCGGTTCTTGGCCCCGCGCTCGCCGGTAAGGAAATACGCGCCTATGGCGGCCAGCGCCGCTATGCCCACGCCCGCGCCTATGATCTTTTCTGATTTTTTCATAATGCACCCCTTTTAAATTTTTCTTCTACCTGAATACTACAAACCACCGGCTAACCCTGTCAACATTTACCTGCCTTTTAAAAACGACCTGAAACTTTTAGGCCCGGCCGGCATCTCATTACTGAGAGTTAAAGCGGAGGTAGTAATGATAAACACTAGAACAGCGCTTTTTTTAGCCGTTTCCTTTATACCACTGACAGCCCAAGCCGCCCCCCTCACCCTTGAGGCTGCCGTAGAACAAGGCCTTAAAGCCGACAACATCCTTAAAGAACAGGCGGCCAGCGTAAGCGGCGCCAAGGCGGGCTTGAGCCAGGCCAGGCTGGCCCGCCTGGGCGGTTTCAAGCTGAAAGGCATGTACACGGACGGCACCGACCCCGTTTACGCCTTCGCCACCGCCATGAAGCAGGGCACTTTCAGCCTGGCCTCCATGGCCACCATAAACGATCCGGACCCCGCCCGCAACTATATGGCCGGCATAGAGGCCGGCGTGCCGCTTTTTACCGGTTTCGCCGTTTCCAACGCGGTCAAAATGGGCAAGCTGGGCACGGAAGCCGCGCAGAGCGGCTACGAGCGCGCCCGCTCCGGCATAACCTTCAAGATCACTTACCAGTGGCTCACCGTACTGCTGCGCCGCCGCCTGGCCGCCATCGCCGAGGAAAGCGTGAAAGCCGCCGAGACCGAGCTGAAGACCGCCCAGATGCTGAAAGACAAAGGCATGGTGCTGGGTTCCGATTATTACGGCGCCGAGGCCATCCTGTCCACCCTGCGCGGCTACAGTCTGAACTGGAACCGGGCCCTGGCTATCGAGAACGAGAAACTGGCTATAACCCTGGGGCTTGACCCGGCCGCGGGCGTAGAGGCCGCCGGCGCGCTGAATGAACCGGCTTACGCCGAAGCCACCCGCGACCAGCTCGCCGCCGCGGCCGCCGGCGGCCGGCGCGACATAAAGGCGCTGGAGAAAATGGCCGCCATCTCCAAAACCTCCGAAGCCATGCAGAAGAACTCGCTGCTCCCCACCGTAGAAGCTTTCGGCAGCTGGGAAACCAACTCCGAAAGCCTGTCCGACTTCAAGGATAACCGCATGGTGGGCCTGCGCCTCACCCTCCCCCTGGGCGACCCCGCCTATTTCGCGAGGAAGGACGCCGCCAGGGCCGAAGCCTCCATGGCCGCCTCCCGCCTGGACGAAGCCCGCCGGCAGGCCGCCGTGGAAGTGGCCGAAGCGCTCAACAACTACAGCGCCGCCAAAGACAGCCTGCCCGTCGCCAAAGAAACCCTGGCCAAAGCCAGCCAGTCCCTGGAACTCTTCCGTCCCCTCTACCGCCAGGGCCGCCAGAGCGTCCTTGAAGTCCTGCGCGCCCAGGCCTCCGTAATGCAGGCCGAAGCCGCCTATTACGAGACCCTTTACAAACTGAACCTCTACCACGCCCAGACCCTCCTTGCCTCCGAAACCCTGACCCCCGGAGCCATAAAAGAAATGTCGGAGAAACTGGGAGAGAAAGACTAGAGAATATCTGACGCCGCAGTATGATCCGAAGGGGACGGCCGGGGTTTTATCCCGCGAACCCTTTGGGGAAGGGGGGGCCCCAGCCTAATTATCCCGGCTGGGGGGAAACCGCGCAACGGTTTCCATCTTCCAGGGTTCGCGGGATAAAACCCCGGACGGACCCGGACCGGGCATATAACCGACAATTTGTTAATTGAGACGGATAATTCAGGAGCAAAACAATGCAGAACACCACACAAAATAAATACGGCATGGCCGGGCGCATGGCCGGGGCTTTTATAGGATCGCGCCTCACCCCTATATTGATTATTACCTTTATCCTGCTCGGGGTCTTCTCCACCTTCAAGCTCCCCCGCGAGGAAGAGCCTCAGATCAACGTGCCCATGTTCGACATCATGGTGCCGTTCTACGGCGCCGCCCCCAAAGAAATAGAGAAGCACCTCGTGGAAGTAGGCGAACGCAAACTCTGGGAGATCCCCGGCGTCGAGTACATCTACTCCATCGCCCAGCCCAACTTCGCCATGTTCACCGTGCGCTTTAAAGTAGGCACCACCCCCGAGGACGCCGCCAACCTCGTCTACACAAAAACCCTCGACAACAAGGACATCTTCCCCCGCGGCTCCGGCGACCCCCTTATTAAATTCCGCGCCATAGACGACGTGCCCGTGCTGGCCCTCACCCTCTGGGGCGAAGGCAGGAACGACTATGAACTGCGCCGCGCCGCCGCCCGCATCCAGACCGAGATCAACGCCGTCGCCAACGTCTCCGAAACCCGCATCATAGGCGGCCACAAGCGCCAGTTCATCGTCCACTTCGACCCTGCCGCCCTCGCCCGCCACCGCCTCACCCCCCCGATGCTGGCCGGCATCATAAAGATGTCCAACGCCCGCCTGCCCGCCGGGCACTACAACCAGGGCGACAGCAAGCTGCTGGCCGAAACCGACGCTTTCATCCGCAGCGCCGACGACCTCAGGAACATCATAGTCGGCGTGTACGACGGCCACCCGGTAAAACTCTCCGAAGTAGCCGACATAAAGGACGGCCCGGACGAAGAGGAAAGTTCCGTGACCATGCTGCAGGGCCCCGCCTCCTCCGTGAAGGCCGCCGGGGAACGCCCCGCGGTCACCATCTCGGTGGCCAAGCGCCGCGGCGCCAACGCCACGGAAGTCTCGCGCGCCATCCTGGCAAAAGTGGAGGCCATGAAAGGCCGCGAGATCCCCGACGGCATAGTTCTTACCGTCACCCGCAACTACGGCGAGACCGCCAAAGCCAAATCCGACGAGCTCATCTACCACATGCTGCTGGCCACGCTGTCGGTCACCCTGCTCATCGCCCTGACGCTGGGCCTGCGCGAAGCCGCGGTGGTGCTGGTGGCCATCCCCGTCACCCTCGCGCTCACCATGCTGGTCTACTACCTCTATGGGTACACGCTCAACCGCATAACCCTGTTCGCGCTCATTTTTTCCATCGGCATCCTGGTGGACGACGCGATAGTCGTGGTGGAGAACATAAACCGGCACTGCGTGCTCAACCGCAAGAACTCCCTGTACCGCAACATCCTCAACGCGGTGGACGAGGTCGGCAACCCGACGATACTCGCCACCTGGACGGTCATCGCCTCCATCCTGCCCATGGCCTTCGTCAGCGGCATGATGGGCCCCTACATGCGCCCCATTCCCATAGGCGCCTCGGTGGCCATGCTGTTCTCGCTGGGCGTGGCCTTCGCCTTCGCCCCCTGGCTGTACGCCAAGGTGGTGCAGCGCTGGCCCGTAAAACATTGCGACCACACCAAAGAGGGCGTGCTGGACCGCATGTACCGCCGCCTGATGGGTAAGCTCATCCACCAGCCGGCCAACGGCAGGAAATTCCTGCTTTTTACCGCCGGGCTGCTGGCGGCGGTGCTGGCCATGGTGGGGTTCCGCCTGGTAATCTTTAAGACCCTGCCCTTCGATAATAAGAACGAGTTCCAGGTGATCATCAACATGCCGGAGAGCTCTTCGCTGGAGCGCACGCAGCGCGCCGCGGGCGAGATGGCTAAATACCTGGCCACCGTGCCCGAAGTGCGAGATCTGCAGGTCTACGCCGGCGCCTCGGCCCCCTACAACTTCAACGGGATGGTGCGCCACTACTTCCTGCGGCGGGAATCCTACCAGGCCGACATCCAGGTGAACCTGTCCGATAAACACTCCCGCAAGCGCCAAAGCCACGACATAGCCGTGGCCGTGCGCGGCCCGCTCAAAGGTATATCCGACGGCTACGGCGCGCGCATCCAGGTGGCTGAAGTCCCCCCGGGCCCGCCCGTGATGTCCACCATGCTTATAGAGGTCTTCGACCCCAACCCCAGGAACCAGCGGGCGCTGGCCGAGGAGATAAAGAATATCCTGAAAGGGACCGAAGGCATCGTGGACGTGGATTCCTATATCCCCGAAGCCCAGCCCATAACCCGGCTGATGGTGGACAGGCAGAAAGCCACGCTTAACGGGGTGGCGGCCTCCGAAATAGTGCAGACCGCGGCGCTGGCCCTCTACGGCGCGGACATAGACTCGGCGCACGTCGAGGACGAGAACGAGGCGGTGGACATCCGCCTGCGCCTGTCGCCGGAGAAGCGCCGGCGCCTGGAGACGCTGAAGGAAATAAAATTCTTCTCCCCCAACGGCACGGCCATCCCCATGGCCAGTTTCGTGCGTGCGGAGAACGGCCTGGAGAACCAGCCCATCTACCGCAAGAACCTGCAGCGCGTGGCCTACGTGACGGCGGACATCGCCGGCGGTACCGAAAGCCCGGTGTACGCGGTGCTGGACCTGAAGGCGAAGATAGACGAGCTTTCAAAGGCGCGCGGCGCGAAGATCAACCAGTATTTCACCCGCCAGCCGCTGAGCTCGTCGGAAACCGCCATAAAGTGGGACGGGGAATGGCATATCACCTACGAGGTGTTCCGGGACCTGGGCCTGGCCTTCGCCATGGTGCTGGTGCTGATCTACATCCTGGTGGTGGCGTGGTTCGAGGACTTCCTGACCCCGCTGATAATAATGGCGGCCATCCCCATGGCGCTGATAGGCATAATCCCCGCGCATTGGGGGATGAACGCGTTCTTCACAGCCACGTCGATGATCGGCTTCATAGCGTCGGCGGGTATCGTGGTGCGCAATTCCATCATCCTGGTGGACTTCATCAACCTGAAGATCCGTGACGGCATGCCGCTGGCGGAGGCGGTGATAGAGGCGGGCGTGGTGCGCTTTCGGCCCATGCTGCTGACGGCGCTGGCGGTCATCGTTGGCGCCGGGGTGATCCTGTTCGACCCGATCTTCCAGGGGCTGGCCATCTCGCTGATAGCGGGGCAGATAGCGGCTACGCTGCTGAGCCGCGTGGCGGTGCCGGTGCTGTACTACCTGACCTTCAAGGACAAGCTCAAGGACGCGCATATCCGCAAGACTGAGCCGAAACAGGGCGAACTGACGGACGAGATGCTGGGTTATACCGGCGAGTAGGAGGATGAAGATGAAACTGAATGATGCGTTGAGGCTGCTGGCGGGGTTTATGGTGCTGTTGAGCGTCGGGTTGACCGTTTATGTGAACGGCAATTTCATTTGGCTGACGGTGTTCGTGGGCGCGAACCTGCTGCAGTCGGCTTTCACGAAGTGGTGTCCGGCCATCTGGTTATTCAAGAAGGCCGGCTTGAAGGAGTGCTGATGAAAACCTTCGGGATAATCGTTTCCGCCCTGCTGACCACGGCCTTCATGTTCCTGGGTAAGGAACGCGACCCGGATTTTTACCTGGCCGCCCTGGCGGCCGGCTGGGTGTTCTTCCGCCTGACGGTGGGCAGCGACTGCCCCATCGTCTGGCTTATGTCCAAACTCGGCGTTAAAGGTCTGGCCTGCCCGACAGCCCCGAGGAAATAAGTTTCCTGTCAGTGGAATTGAACATTTTACCGCCGACAAAAGACACCAGGGCCAGAGCGCCGAAAGCGCAGACTATGGCCGGGCCGGTGGGCAGATCGTAAGCGGCGCTGGCCGCTATGCCCGCCAGGCTGGTGAGCACGCCCAGGGCCCAGCCCAGCCAGATGCGCCCTTTCAGGGAAGAGACGAAATGACCCGCCGACACCGCGGGGATTATCAGGAAGGTGAACACCAGCAGCACGCCGGCCAGCTCCACCGAGCTCGTCACCACGAAACCGAACAGGGCGTAGAACAAAAAGTCCCACAGCTTCACGTCCAGGCCGCCGGCCGCCGCCGCCTCCGGGCGGAAAGAGATGGCCGTGAACCGCGCGCGGAACAGGTAATGGGCCAACCCGACCGCGGCGTAAAGAAAAGCGGTCTTGGCCACCTGCGGCCACGTGACGAACAGGATATTGCCCACCAGCATGCCCTTGAGATGTTCGGCCTCGCCGGGGAGGCGGTCCAGCACCATAACGGCCAGCGCCGCGGACACCACGTACACTATGCCGATGGCTGCCTCCTGCATGGCGCCGGAGGTTTTTTTGCCGCGCGTCAGAGCGAACACGCCCGCGCCCACGAACGTGGCACAGAGCGAAGCCAGGTAGGAACCGGTGGTGTGCAGCTGCAGGCCGAACAGCACCCCGGTTATGGCGCCCAGCGCGGCTATCTGCGCCAGGGCCAGGTCCACAAAGATCACGCCGCGGGCGAGTATATGAATGCCCAGGTAGGCGTGTATGCCCACAAGTATTACCGCCGCGGCAAAAGCGGGAAGCATTATTTCGAACATAAATTCCTTTATAAACGCCCCGGGGCGGACCAGCCGCCCCGGGAGCGTTCCTTTTTTACTTACCTGCGGCTTTTTCCAACCCTTCTATAACCCTGTCGAACACATCGAAGTAGGTCTTAACGTCTTTGGCCCCTCCGGCGCTGACCGCCGCGGTCACCACAGCCGCGCCAGTCTTGCCGGCCAGGAAATCCGGCCCTTTACGCGGGTAGTAGCTCTCGGTCAGTATCACCTTTATGTTCTCCGCTTTCATCTTTTTCACCAGGCCGTTTAGGTGGGAGGCGGAGGGCGGGATGCCCGGCTTGGGCTCAACGTGACCGGCCACGTCCAGCCCGAAGCGCGCGGCGAAGTAGGGCCAGGAACTGTGATAGGTTATCACCTTGAGCCCTTTATATTTCGCCATGCGGTCCTGCCAGCCAGCCAGCCTTTCGTCCGTCTCTTTAATGAACCCGGCGCAATTGGCCTCGAACACAGCCGCCTTGTCCGGGGCCGCGCGCTTAAGCCCGGCCAGCACGTTGGCCGCCATTATTTTGGCGTTGGCCGGGTCCAGCCAATAATGCGGATTGCCGTAGATGTGGATGTCGCCCATGGAAGCGTCCACTTTTCCCTCCGGTTTCTCCAGCAGCGGCACGCCGACCGAGGCGTCCACATAGCCCGGCTGACCGTAGAACAGCCGCGGGTTGCGCGCGGCGTTTATCAGGCTGTCCACCCACATATCCAGGTCCAGCCCGACGCGCACCACCAGGTCCGCTTTTTTAAGCTTATAGACCAGGCTGGGGCGCGGCTCCACCATGTGCAGGTCCTGGTCTCCCGAGGCCAGACTCTCCACTTTTACCTCCGCGCCGCCAACGCGTTCGCAGAGGTACTTAAGGTCGGAGGAAGCGGTTACCACCTTTATTTCCGCCCGCGCGGCGCCGGCCCAGAAGGCCAGCGCTGCGGCGGCTAATATTATTTTTTCCATGGTCATGCCTTATTCCAGCTCGTGGCTGTGCGGACCGATGCCGAAAGACACCTGCAGCCAGCCCTCGTTGCTGTTCTCGCCGTCGAGATTGCGGTGCTTGTACTGCAGGCGCCAGTACGAGGTCTCGGTGAGGTGGCGGGTAACTATGGCCGACAGCGCGCGCTCATAGCTGATGGTGGGCCAGGCGCCTTCGGCGTAGTCGAAACGCGCGCCGAAGTCCCAGTACTTGTCCGCGCGGTAGTTCAGGAAAGAATAGAAGCCGTCGCGCTGAAGGGTGCCCACCGGGACCACGCGTTTAAGGTGCATCCACTCGTTCTGGAAGGTGAACTTCTTGTAGGCGGAAGGCCAGAGGCGAAGCGTCAGGTCAGCGCCGGTCACTTCCACGTTATCCATGTGTTCCTCGTAATGCGCGCCGCGCCCCTTCAGGCCGCTCAGACCCAGTTCCAGCTCGGTCTTATCCGCCAGTTCGAAGGAGGAATTTATCCTGGCCGTATAGACCTTGCCGGCCGGTGAGAAATCCGCGTCCTCATGCACCAGGGACGGCACCGAGACCGTGGACCCGGTGATATTAAGCACGTCCTCCGGGTAATCCGCGGTGACCCCGTGCTCGTGGGGCGCCATGGTCCAGGCGCCGGCCTGCACCTGCGTGTAGAAAGGCGTAAAAGGCAGCAGGTATTTGAGCGTGCCGCCCTGCCCCGCCAGTTCATGGTCCCCGAAGAAGTTTACAAGCGCCTGGGGTTTGTCTACCATGGGCAGATGGTGCGTGTGCAGCTTGTTTATGCGGCCGAAGTCGAGGTGTATTTTCCCCATTTCTCCGGATAGACCTTCGGCGAGCTTAAGGAAACTGGCCTTGGCCTCGCAGATCTCGCTTTCATATTTGCCGTCGTGCTTGTGTATGGCCAGTATGATGTCGGCGCGCATTTCAGGGTAGATGTACCCCTGGAAAGCGGTTTCCACTTCGTTTATGCCCAGGTCGCTGCGCCCGGTATCGGACTTGTCGTCGCTGAGGTAACCGGTGATATTACCCAAAGCGCTCACATCCGGCAGGTTGGCCGGGGTGCCGCGCATGCCCTGCGGCGGCGTGCCGGCCTCCTGGGCCCCGGCAAAAACGGCCGAAGCCAGCAATAACGTTAAAAGCAGTGTTTTCTTCATATATCTCCTTTAGATATCCACATACGCCCGATGGAGGCGGGCTCCGTTCGGGGATCAAGTTATTATTTAAGTAAAACGGCGCCAGGCGCCTGGGAGGTTATAACGTCGGGGGAGCGCGGGTGGAGAAGACGGCGGTCTGGATGGACGCCGGGATAAGCCCAGGAAGGGCGGCGGCGACCGATACGAAATTTTGCGGGGCGGCCAGCAGCGTGCTGCCGCAGTCGGCGTTGAGTTCCGGGGACGAGGCCACGGCGCACACCTGGCAGCTCTCCCCCGCCTCGTGGGCGGGGCCCAGCATGTGCAGGTCCCACGCCCCGGCGGCGACGGCCGCGAAGGCGAGGCACAGAACATTTTTAACGACCCGGGACTTCATGGACATATTTTACTTATTTTGGCCGGCGAACTTGCCCGCCGGCGGCTTTTCACGCTTCTCCGCGCAGAAGGAGACGGCTTTGGACGGGCAGGCGGCCAGGCAGTCGCCGCAGGAGAAACAATCGGGGATGACGCGGTCACGCTTAAGGATGGCGCCCATTACCGTGGACGGGCAGGCCCGCTCGCAGGCGCCGCAGGCCACGCAGACGGAATAGTTGACCGTGATCCTGTATACGCTGATCTTTTCGAACAGCCAGCCCACCAGGCCGAACGGGCAGGCCAAATGGCACCAGGGCCGGTAAACGACCAGGCTGGCAGCCAGCACCGCGGTAAGGAACAGCCCGCCAAAAACACTCAGCGCCAGCGGGTTATAGATCTTGAACGGGTCCACCGGTTCTATGATATCCGTGCCGAAGAGCAGGGCCGAGAACAGGATGGCGATAAAAACCAGCACCCGCACGGTATTGGTGGCCCGGAAGGAGGGTTTATACTGTCGCAGTTCGCTCCCGCGCCCCAACCTGAAGAGCAGGTCCTGCAGCACACCCAGCTGGCAGCCCCAGGAGCAGATGAATTTATTGGCCAGCACCACAAAAAGAAGGAACACGGCCAGCGCTATGAACCGCGGAGGGAACAGAGCGCCCGTATCCCCGTACATCACTATGGCGTCCTTTACCGTGCCCATGGGGCTCGGATCGGACCCAAGCGCCACGCCGAACAGCAGGGCGGCGGCAAGATAGGCCGCGTTGCGCGGCGCCCCGGTTAGCGCGCCGCGGCGCAGCAGCGGGAAGACTATCATAAGGAAAGCGGCCCACATCGCGAACTTAACGGCTATCTTGATCCAGTTCTTGGAAGCATGCTCGTTATAGAGCGCCAGCTCGCGCTCCACCGAGGCCCTGAGCCCGTCGGGCGGCAGGTCCTGCCTTTCGAACGGGAACCCGCCAACGCGGTTGGCGAAGGAGGCCGCGGCCACTTCGCGCGGCAGATCGTTCGCCTGCGCGAACTGGGCGGCGGTCATGCCCGGGGAATACACCAGCGGCCCCGACATGGCGGCCTTCTCCGTCTTATCCCCCCAGAGGCGGGAAGACAACAGAGAACCGGCGAGCACGACCGCTACCAGCGCCGCAGCGCCGCCCATGTTCCTGAGTCTCTTATTCATTGTGGTCAGTGACAGCCGTGGCCCTGGCAACAGTCGGTGGGCAGGATCTCCGGCAGTTCCCGTTTCTTGAACAGCTCAAGAGCGGCCGAAAGCGGGCCCTGGGGAGCGCGGTAGGCCTTTATACCGCCGGCGTTAAGATGCTGCAGGGCGCGGGCGCCTATACCGCCGACAAGTATAGCCGAGACGGCTTTTCCTTTTATGGCGCCCAGCGGATTGCACTGACCGTGCTCATGGTGCTGGTTGCCGTTGTCCAGGAATTCCGCTTTGCCGGTCTCCACGTCGCAGATGGCGAAGAACGGCGCGCTGCCGAAATGTCCGTAGACCACGGATTTCATCCCTTCGTTATTTTCCACAGGTACGCAGATGTTCATTTGTGTTTTCCTCCGCAATAGGGGCGGGCCAGTTCTTCCGGACCGCCTTCGATCTTTAGGGCTTTGCCGTTGACCACGGCGTCGGCCAGCTTCCGCCTGGCGGAAGCGAGTATGTTCCCGAAGGTCTGCCTGGAAACGCCCATCCTGGCCGCGGCGGCGGCCTGCTCCAGACCGTCCAGCTCGGCGTATTTAAGCGCCTGGAACTCGTCCAGCCCCAGCGCGCTCTCCTCCAGCTCGCACAGCGGCACCGCGCGCGGCTTGAAATAATAGGCGCGCGGCCGGGAGACGACTTTCCTGCGTTTTAAAGGACGGGGCATAATTATTGGCATATGCCAATAATCCTATGATAGCAAGCCGGGAGCGGCCGGTCAAGCCGTCGGTTTAATATAATAGTCCTATGAAAGGAACGCGCGCCAACGAGAAGCTTTTCTGGAACAACCGGGCCCGGAACTACCCGAGGCCCTTCGAGCGGGAAACCTACGCCAAGACCGGCCGCCTGCTGCGCCTGCTGGGCAGCATGGGTACCGATTTTAAGAATAAGAGGGTCCTCGACATAGGCTGCGGCACCGGCGTCTACGCGCTGCGGCTGGCCGGGCGGGCCAAGTCAGCGCTCGGCGTGGATTCCTCCCCGGAGATGCTGAAGCTTTTCCGCGCCGAGCGGAAGGCGCGGGGAATACGCAACGCCTCCTGCCTGCTTTCGGTCTGGTCGGCCCTGCCGGCCGCGCGGCTGGCCGGGCGCTTCGACATAGCCCTGGCTTCCATGACCATGGCGATAAAGACCAAAGCCGATATCGTAAAGATGGAGAGATCGGCGCGCGAGCGCTGCGTCTACATAGGCTGGGCGGGCGTACGGCATAACGCGCTGCTGGAAAAAGTTTACGCCAGGCACGGCGTACGGTACCGCGCGCCGGAAGGCGCGGCCCTGGTACTGAAAGCGCTGAAAGAGCTCGGCCGGGAACCGGCCGTGCGCTATGTCACGGACAGCTGGACGAAGAAGGCCTCCGCGGCCGACACCCTGCGCGATATCGAGGTGGGGCTAAAGGTAAACGGCGCGAAGATGGATAACGCCTGGGTGGAAAACCTGCTGAAACGGATGACGCGCAACGGAAAAGTAAGGCAGACCACTTCAGTGAGAAAAGCCCTGATAACCTGGCCCGCCCCGGCGGCGGGGCTCTAGCGGCCGACGGCTTCTATGGCGCCGGAAATTTCGGCAAGGGCCGCGGACGGCGCGGTCTTCCCGGCTTCCCAGATAACGGGGCTGCCAAGTTCCAGAGCCGCGCTCACCTTCTCCAGCAGATAATCCCTCACCACCACTACCAGCGGCGCCCTGAGGCCGCGCAGCGCGGCGAAAGCCGGCGCCCAGCCCTTGCCTTCCAGTTCCAGAAAGCCGGCCTCGTCCACAATAACGGCGTCGGCCGCGGCCAGCCGTTCCGGCGAGAGCGCTTTCAGACCCGCGGCCAGGCCCGCGTCGTAGAAATTGAACCTGCCGGTGGAAACGGAGCCGGCCGCCCCCCCGCGGCGGCAGAGCGCGGTGCGCGCCCCGGTAACGAGGTCCACCACGTCGAACCCCTCACGCCCGCCGTCCTTCCAAAGCCCTTCCGACAGGATCCCGCACGGCTTTTTGCCGGCGGCGCGCAGGCCGGCGGCCAGCGCCGCCGCCAGTTCGGTCTTCCCCCCGCCGTGACCGCCGGTGATCACGAACACCCGCTGGCCGCACATGTCTTCCAGCCAGCCCGGGGCCATGGCTATGACCGAGCGCAGGGACCCCACGGGCTTGCGGGCCAGCTCGCGGCCGGACGGAAAAGCGGCCATCACGCGGGGCAGGGCCGCGAAGGCGTACTCCAGCGTTTCAAAGAAAACAACGCCGACCAGCTTTTCAACCGCGGCCCTTATGCCCGGGGTAAGCAGTTCCTCGCCCACCGCGGAGAAACCCATGGTAAGCACGAAGGCCCGCAGGGCCATGTAGAGGCCGGCTCTTGGCGCGCCCAGAACAAAACCCGCCAGCAGCGAGACCGCCAGTACCCCGGTCCAGACGCCGGGGCGGCCCAGCAGCGCCCGGGCGCGGGGGTAGAAGGCGGCGCAGAGTGCGCCGTAGGCGGCCGCGGTCACGGCGAGCAGCGCGGGGGAAAGGGAGCGCCCGGCGGCCAGCACCGCGGCTAGGAAAATTATATGCGCCGCCAGCGCGGCTACGGAATACCCGCGCCGGGCCCGGGGCCGGGGGACGGGTTTCTCGGCCGCGGCCGCCGGGGCCGGCACCCGGGGCTCCCCGCTCCCGACCCTCATGCCGAGCGCGGCCGCCAATGCGCCCGCGCCGAAGTAGACCGCCAGCAGCACCAGCAGCGGGCCGTAAATGTCCCCCTGCCCCAGGCCGGCCAGCGAGCGGACCTTCTCCAGCCCGCGGGCATAGATCGCCACGGTATCCGGCCCGTAGAACACCAGCATCGTCCCTATCTTCTGCGCCAGCGCCCA
>Ga0209212_1003676_pt1 | contig 19888 bp, 19 predicted proteins | sample RifGroC2_FD_183996 | JGI IMG/M metagenome (GOLD analysis project Ga0209212, IMG submission 183996) | Groundwater microbial communities from Rifle, Colorado, USA - Groundwater C2 (SPAdes) (version 2) | ecosystem: Environmental > Aquatic > Deep subsurface > Groundwater | place: Rifle, Colorado... | reverse complement strand
GTGAGAGATGATGTGCCCCTCTCGTTCTACGATTTGTACGTAAAGGGTACGGCTCAGCCGGGGGGGAATATGAAGATTGACGTCGCGTATCTCACGGCCGTCGACGACCTTAATTATACGAACCCGCTTAATCCGGATTATCTCTGGCAGGGGAAGGCGTTCTCTGCATCCGTCTCGGACCTCCTCGGGAACAAGGTGTTCATCCGAATCAACGCATACTACACGGCGTTCACCGCAGAGCGGGTGAGCGACCCTTTCCTGAATCAGCCGCCGACGTCAACGTCGATCAAAGACAACGGCCTTCGCGTGAATGCAACTGCTTATGTGGGCACCGATGATCTTGTTCAATTCGGATTCGAATCAAGCTTTCCAGCCCTTGAATATCAGCTGGTGAACACGGTGGGAACACCTCTCACGCTCAAGGAGACGATCCCGTCAATCTATCTCTGGGCGCAATATCAGGGTAAGGCCGACGATTTCCAGTACACCGTCGGATTCCACAGCGAACTGACCGACCTCTATTACAGGGGGAACGGCGATGGAATATTTCAGCCTCGTATCAGCGTGAGCTATCTCTACGCCGGAAACTGGAGGTTGAAGATGTCATATGGCCATGTTCGGCAGTCGGTGATGACCGTGAGCAACGAAGACGACATCGTACCCGCATTTGAAGGGTGGATCGCAATACCGGCGAAACTTCCTGCTCAAACCGCCGACCATTTTGTCGCAGGAATTGAGGGAAACCTCTCCGAAAACATCTCCCTCACCGCGGAGGCCTACTACAAATATTATGGAACGTTGTTGGCCTACAACCGGGGAAAAATTGATGCGGCCGATCCCGATTATTTTCCGGGGACCGGCAGATCGTACGGCACTGAAATTCTTCTCAGGGCAAAATATATGTTCATCGATTTCTACGGAGCGTACACCCTCAGTTGGGCCAGACTGAATAACAAGGGATTGTCGTATTATCCGCGGTATGACCGCCGGCACCATCTCAACGGACTGGTCTCTGCCGAACTGCTGAAGAGTTTCAATGTCTCGCTTCGTTGGGAGTATGGCTCGGGATTCCCTTACACGCCTACGATCGGTTTCTTTGATCGGCTGATGCTTCATACTCCAATCCCGGCCGATTTCGAATATGAAGCGGGGGATCCATATACCCTTTTGGGAGCAAAGAACGCCGGGCGCCTGCCTCCCTACCATCGGCTCGATTTGAGCCTTACATACCACGTCACCTTCTGGGGCATTCAAGCCTCAGCCGGAGTGAACCTCATCAATCTCTACAGCAGCAAGAACATGTTCTACTATGACCGCACCACCGGCAGCCGTGTGAACATGATCCCGTTTTTCCCCTCGGTCGGACTCACCTTGGAGTATTGAGCGTCGTCGGTGGGAGCAATCCCGCTTTGCGGGATTGAGCAACAGTTGAGGGCTTGTAGGCGTCCGTTTCTAACGGACGCGGGGAAACAGGAGACAGGAATTTCGCTACACAATTCTGCTGCGCGGAATTTTGACAAATCCGCGTAATCCCCGCCTGCCTCTGAGAAACGACTCTGGCGGGCAGGTGTCTTCACTCCGCATAATCCGCGTTCCGTTTACTTCTGTCTCAAAATTGCTTATCTTTTTCGAATACCAGACCACAGGAGGCCCGATGACGGGGCAGTCGGACGAACAAAACCTGGCCGAATTTGAGGCGCGGATTGCAGCCGGGGACAGGGTTGAGCCCGGAGACTGGATGCCGGATGAATACCGCCAAAACCTCATTCGGATGATTGGCCAGCATGCTCACAGCGAAATTGTCGGTCAGTTGCCGGAAGGGAAATGGATTCCCTATGCGCCCGGATTTCGCCGCAAGCTTATTCTTCTTGCGAAGGTGCAGGATGAGGCAGGGCACGGCCAGCTCCTGTACCGGGCAGCGGAGACACTCGGAAAATCCCGGGAAAACATGATGGACGAGCTCCTTGCGGGGAAAGCCAAATACTCGAATGTCTTTAACTATCCTACGCCGACATGGGCCGACGTGGGGGTTATCGGTTGGCTGGTCGATACCGCCGCAGTCATTAACCAGACGATGCTTGCTCAAGGCTCCTACGGGCCGTACGCCCGGGCCATGAAGCGCATCTGCTATGAGGAATCCTTTCACATCAAACAGGGCTACGACGCCGTTGTGGCTCTGACAAAAGGGACGCCGGAACAGCGCGCAATGGCCCAGGATGCGGTCAACCGCTGGTGGTATCCCACACTCATGATGTCGGGGCCGCCCGACAGCATGTCCGACCACACAGCGCGCGCCATGCGCTGGCGCATCAAAACGAAAACCAACGACCAGGTCCGGCAGGAATTCGTCGACCACATTGTTCCCCAGATCCGCGCGCTTGGCCTTGAAGTCCCCGATCGCAACTGCGCATATGATGAGAGGTCGGGGCACTACCGCTTCACCGCCCCGGATTGGAACGAACTCAGGCGGGTCGTCAATGGAGACGGTCCGATGAACAAAGAGCGGCTTGAGGCGCGCAAGAAGGCGCACGACGATGGCCGCTGGGTCCGAGAGGCCCTTGCGACGAAGGGTAGATCGGCATCATGAGCGACACCCAATGGGAAACATATGAGGTCTTCCATCAGTCGAGGCGCGGAAAGCCGCACGAACACGTCGGCTCTGTCCACGCGCCCGATCCCGAAATGGCCCTTCAGATGGCGCGGGATCAGTTCGCACGCCGACTCGAATGCGTGAGCCTTTGGGTCGTCCGCACAAAGGATGTGAAACAGACGGACTATCAGGATCCTGATTTCTTTTCCCGTTCATTTGACAAGAGCTATCGCGATCCCAAGGGCTTCAACGCTCCCGCAAAAATCGAACCGGATTCTGAGTAATTTATCGCAGTCGGGTGTGCTGTACGAACAACTTACACGAAGTTCAAGAAGACCGCAGAGCCTTCGTGGGACTTCGTGTCTCTTCGTGTAATGCGTTGAATGTGAAATGACCGCAGTCCCTCCAAATATTCCCCGCGATTCTCTTCTGAAATTCCTCGTTGCGCTCGCCGACGACGAGCTTGTCCTCGGTCACCGCGATTCCGAATGGACGGGTCACGCACCGATTCTCGAGGAAGACATCGCATTCTCCAATATAGCCCAGGATGAGATAGGCCATTCTCTCGCTCTTTTCACATTTTATTCAGAACTCACCGGCAAATCCCCTGACAGCATGGTCTTTGAACGCCCTTGGAAGGACTTTGCCTGTTGCCGGTTTGTAGCCTATCCGAAGGGAGATTTCGCCTACACGGTGATGCGGCAGTATCTTTTCGATGAGGCTGAACAGGTACGGATGAATTCACTTCTGGATAGTTCATTTGAGCCGATACGCGGCCTGGCAACAAAAATCCTGGCCGAGGAGGCATATCATCTGATGCACAGCAAAGGCCTGGTCGTCCGCTTGGGCGATGCAACGGAGGAGAGCCACAGGAGGATGCAGCAGGCGGTAACGGACGCTTTTCCACAGGCTCTTGGGATGTTCGAAACTCTGAACGGCGAAGCCGATCTTGTGAAGGCCGGAGTCGTCAAACCGAGTGATGTTCTGCTTCAAAAGTGGCTGGAACGTGTCGTGCCCACTCTCACCGATTCAACCCTGAAAACCGAAGCCCGTCGATCAGACGGAACCTGGACCATTCAATGCAAACCGGATCATGGCGGAAGAGTTGGCAACCATGGCGAACACCTGAAGCAGCTGGTGTCGGATCTGCAGAGTGTCTACCGGACCGCTCCGGGGGCAGGGTGGTAGCTCCCAACGACGAAAGGGGGATTTCATGGATACCGTGATACTTGCTGTTATTATTGTGATTGCGCTCTTCCTGCTGGGGGTCAGAATCATTCGTCCGACTCACAGGGGACTCGTGGAGCGCCTGGGAAAATACAGGAGATTTGCCTCTCCGGGCTTCCAGTGGATTATTCCTCTTATTGATCGGCTGTATCAAGTGGATGTCACCGAGCAAATGGTGGATGCGGAACCGCAGGAAATCATTACCAACGATAATCTGAATGCCCGCGTCGATGCGCAGGTTTACTTCAAAGTGACGATCGATGAGGAGAGTGTCAAATCATCGCAATACAACGTCTACAATTATCAGAGGCAGATCGTCAGCCTGGCCCGTACGACGCTGAGAAACATCATTGGAACAATGACGCTCAAGTCGGCGAACAGCGAGCGCGGCAGAATCAATACCGAGCTTCAGAAGACTCTTCGCCAGGAAACGGGAAGCTGGGGAATTGAAATCGTGCGGACCGAACTGAAGGAGATTGATCCTCCGCGGGACGTGCAGGAAACGATGAACAAGGTTGTGAAGGCGGAGAATGAAAAGATCGCGGCGGTCGACTTTGCGACGGCCGCCGAAACCTCCGCCGACGGCGAGAAACGAGCCGAAATCAAGAAAGCGGAGGGGATTAAACAGGCGAAAATCCTCGCGGCGGAAGGCGAGGCAGAGGCAATCCGGTTGGTGAACGAGGCGGCCGACAAGTATTTCATCGGGAACGCGCAGGTATTGAGACGGCTTGAAATGGTGGAAAAGGCTTTCGCCGATAACGCCAAAGTCGTCATTCCGGCCGGTACGGAACTTGTCAATGTTGTCGGAGACCTGGCGGGGATCCTCCCGTTGAAGAAGGAGAAGAAGTAGGCAGAATTGCGTTTTAGTTAATAGAAACGAAGTTGCCCGCGGAAGTAACGGAATCGCCCCGCGGAAGTAACGGAATCGCCCCGCGGAAGTAACGGAATTGCCCCGACCTTTCTTGTCCCTGCGTGCCGTGCACTTCGGCAGGCAGGCGCCGAAGCGCAGCGAAGGCGGAAGGGCGGGGTAGAAGAACATCCGAATCCCAAAGGGCTTCAGCCCTTTCTTTTTAGCGAGGCAAGTTTCTGAAGCGAAAGAACCAGATGAACCTCGAAAACAAATCCGGCGATGTGTGGAAAGCCCTGGCAGAGGTCAAGGATCCCGAGATTCCCGTCTTATCACTCGTTGACCTTGGGGTGATTCGGGAAGCAAAGATGGACGGAGAATGTGTTGTCGTTACGATGACACCGACCTTCGCCGGGTGCCCAGCCATGGAGCAGATGAAGAGGGATGTCCTTGACGTATTGCGCAGCAAGGGATTCCCGAACGCCAGGGTCGAAACAATTCTTTCCTCCTCTTGGTCGACGGACAGCATTGGAGTGGCTGCAAAGGAAAAGCTGCGTGCGTTCGGCATTGCGCCGCCCCCAAAGAAGCTGGAATCGCTTGAGGCAACGCTGACACAACCGGTTGCGTGCCCTTTCTGCCATTCGACTGAGACGAAACTCGAGAGTTCATTTGGCGCTACTCTCTGCAAGCAGATCTACTATTGCAGTCATTGCAGCCAGTCGTTTGAACGATTCAAACCGCTCTAGCACTTATGCCCGAAACCAGGCTCATAACGATGTCGCTGGACAAGCCCGATGTGGAGGGTATCAAAGACGCGGCGGAGGTCATACGAAAAGGCGGGCTGGTTGCTTTTCCCACTGAGACGGTCTACGGGTTGGGGGCAGATGCGTTGAACGCGGAGGCAGTGAAGAGAGTCTTCGATGCCAAGGGGAGACCTCCCGATAACCCCCTCATTGTGCATATTGCCGACCACCACCAGTTGATAGACCTCGCCGATGAGGTCCCTGAGAAGGGCCAAAGACTGGCGAAAGAGTTCTGGCCGGGCCCCTTGACGCTCGTCGTGAAGCGAACCTTTCTTGTCCCCGATATCGTCACGGCGGGCCTCGAAACGGTTGGAATCAGAATGCCCGATCACCCTGTGGCACTTGCACTCATCATGGAGTTTGGAGGCGGAATCGTCGGTCCCAGCGCCAATCTCTCGGGAAGACCAAGTCCAACCAGTGCGCAGCATGTTATGGAGGATTTGAAGGGGAGGGTGGATGTTGTCCTGAACGCCGGGCCTGCGGAAATCGGGATTGAATCGACAGTACTTGATGTGACGGTCGATCCGCCTGTCATCCTCCGCCCGGGCGGTCTGCACAAAGAAAGCATCGAGGATATCGTTGGACCGGTTCGCGCAGCTGCGGACGAGGAGCTGCTGAAACGGTCGCCGGGGACAAGGCACAGACACTACGCTCCCCGGGCCCGGGTTGTTCTCGTCGGCGAAGGGAATGCGCAGGAACTGATGAGCTTCCTTCAGGAATTTCGTCAGCAGGGGAAGTCGGTCGGTTGCATCGTCCATTCTCACGAGCTTTCGAAGGTTGAATCGGGAGATTTCTTCAGGGTTTTGCCGTCACCGATCGATTTCTTTGCCCGTTATCTGTTTCGAACGCTGCGCGAACTTGATCAGGGCGGGGCACATGTTATTCTTGTTGAACAGGTTGCCGAGGGCGGCCTGGGCAGTGCGGTGATGGATCGCCTGCGAAGAGCTTCCGAACTCGAATGACGGGAAAGGGCACATGACACACCATCGACATCTTGATTCACTGGAGTCGTTCGCAAAACTCGATTTCATGCGAAAAGAACGGACGGGAATTCCGGAAGCGATCTTTGCGGAGGGGAAGAACGCGGACCAGATTCTTGATCTTGCAAAAGCGCTCGCTGAGCGATCCGGTGTTGCACTGGCAACCCGCATCTCTCCGGACATTGCAGAAATGATTGAAAAGAAGTTAAAGGGTGAATTCAGGGTCGAGTACCATCGCGTGGGCAGAGCCCTGGTCATTTCAAGGAATGGTGCTGAACATGGGCCGACCGGCGGAGTTATTGCCGTTCTCGCAGCAGGCACTTCGGACCTCCCTGTCGCTGAAGAGGCAAGGGTGACCGCCGAGATGATGGGGTGTAAGGTCCTTACCTTCTATGATGTCGGCGTGGCAGGAATTCATCGGCTCGTCAATCCGCTGGAGCTGATCCACAAGGAAGAGGCTTCGGCAGTCGTCGCTGTGGCCGGAATGGAGGGTGCCCTCCCAACGGTGGTTCGCGGGCTCATTTCCGTTCCTGTTATCGGGGTCCCAACGAGCGTCGGGTACGGGTATGGCGGAAAGGGTGAGGCTGCCCTGATGACAATGCTGCAATCGTGTGCGCCGGGGTTGACGGTCGTCAACATCGACAACGGGTTTGGTGCTGGTGCAACCGCGGCCCTCATTGCTAATCGCGTGGCTGAGGCGAAGAACAATGCACGGAAATGAGGGCGGAAAAAAACTCTTTAGATTAAACCGACGGTTTCGTACATTATCCGATGTTCTGCTGATGTTGTAAGCTGTCGTTTTACGCCAATCAACTCTGGTTCCAATCTCGTTTCCATCGTCCTTATGAAATCACAAAAATCTTCAGGGAAAGTTGTCTCTCCATTAGTAGCCGTACTCATGGGCAGCACCTCTGACTTGGAGCACATGGCCCAGGCGCGCGAAATCCTTCAGGAGTTTGAAGTTCCGTGCGAGGTGAAGGTCCTTTCGGCCCACCGGACACCCGATCTCATGTTTCGCTATGCCGAAGAGGCCGCGAAAAGGGGAATCGAGGTGATCATTGCCGGAGCAGGCGGGGCCGCTCATCTCCCGGGAATGCTGGCAGCGAAGACCCACCTTCCTATCATCGGGGTTCCGGTGAAATCGAAAGCCCTGAGCGGCATCGACTCACTCCTTTCAATTGTTCAAATGCCTTCGGGCGTTCCTGTGGCCACCGTTTCCATCGACGGGGCCGCGAATGCCGGACTTCTGGCAGTCCGAATCCTCGCCATCAAGCGACCTGAACTTGTCGAGAAACTTGAAAAGTACCGAAAGCGCCTCGAACAAAGGGTGATCGAATCCAAACTATGACCCGGCCGATCCTCCCACCGGCTACCATCGGCGTCATTGGCGGCGGGCAACTCGGAATGATGACCTTACGCGAGGCCCAACGCATGGGCTATCGCACCGCCGTATGGGACCCCGATCCTGATTGTCCAGCGTCCCGCCTTTCGGATATCACCATCGTTGCACCCTTTACCGACTCAGGCGCTGCCGGCCGCCTTGCCGACGTCTCGAACGTTGTCACGTATGAGTTTGAGAATGTGGACCCTGCGTGCGTCGATGTTATCAGCCGCAGCAAACCCATGCTTCCCGGAAGCGCCATCCTCAAAATTTCCCGCCACCGCAAACTGGAAAAGGAAACACTCAACAATGCGGGTTTTCCGGTTATTGAATTCAGAATTGCGAAGTCCGAGAACGAAATCCGGAGAGCTGTCGAAGAATTAGGCCTGCCCGTGGTGGTGAAAACCACGACTGCCGGCTACGACGGAAAGGGACAAACCGTCCTCCATCATCAGGACGATCTGAACAGCTTTTGCAGACAAATGACGGGGAACGACGAATTTGTCGTTGAAAAGTTCATAGCGCTCCAGCTTGAAGTCTCCGTCATCGCCGTAAGGGAAAATGACGGGACCGTGATCACTTTTCCTGTTCTCGAGAACGAACATAGGGAGAACATCCTCCATGTTACCCGCGTCCCGGCCCGGATTTCCGAAGAGGTCGAGGAAGAGGCCTTGAGGCTCGCGCGGTCGATCATCAATCACTTCCGGATGATTGGTGTACTTTGTGTCGAGATGTTTGTCACCCCTGACGGGCGCGTGCTCGTCAACGAATTGGCGCCGCGCCCCCATAATTCAGGCCATTTCTCCCTGGATGCATGCAGCATGTCGCAGTTTGAAGCACTGGTTCGTTCCATATGCAGCATTCCCATGCAGGAACCGAGGCTTCTGTCACCGTGCGCCATGGTCAATCTCCTGGGCAAACACCTTGAGCATGCCGAGCTTGCCAGGATACAGTCCCTTCCCGGAACCAAGGTGCACATCTACGGAAAGAAGAAACCTGAGCCAAGACGAAAAATGGGGCATGTGACGATCGTTGGATCGTCGCCCGATGAAGTAGATGAGAAGATTGACGTGGTCGAAGAATTGATCGGCGAGGGGGTCGGCATCATCGGAAAGAAAGCGGAAGGAATGGCATCAATAGTGGAGAAGGGATAAGAACATGAATGTCTGTCAGCAGTGCGGCTCGGAATTCAATCAGGAGGTCAGGTTTTGCCCCGTGTGCGGCAGCTCAGCTCATCGCCGGCAGGAGTTGAACCGGAATATGGCCGAGTCCTCGTCAGTCACGGTAAAACGATGGGTGATGCGCGGGTTGGTCGCCGTAGTCGTGTTAGTGGGCATCGGCGTGTTTCTCAATCAACTGCTGAGAACGTATCACCCTGTGATCGATGCCCAACCCGTGGTGGCAATGGCAACGATGTACCGTGATGAGAAGATTTCGAGCACATTGATCGAAGCGGCCGTGATTGGGGAATCCATTACGGTTCCGCTGAAGATCGTGCAGGAGAAGAAGCTCGTCCGGTTCTTTGATCCCGGGAAGGTTCAGGAGATCCCGATGATTGCCTATGTGACTCCACAGGGGAAACTTGTGACCGCCATGAGCAAAAGCGAACAATGCGGATCCACCGATTTTTTCCTGAGCGGCAATGATATTCACTGTGCAAGGTGTCCCTCATACTGGAATATGGCAAGCATGGAGGCATACGCGTGCTGCCAGAAATTTTTCCCTGATCCGATCCCAAGCCGGGTTGTCGGGGAGGAAATACGAATTGACGCGGCGGTAGCAAGAAACTGGAAAAGCAGGCTGTAGGGATCAGGAACGAATAGAAAGGGAAGGTACTTGGGACAGGAGAGAATCCAACGATGGGTGGACGAGGTTGCAAAACAGACGCGGCCCCGGAAGATTCAATGGTGCGACGGATCGCATGCCGAGTATGAGCAATTGACGGAGACGATGGTCAACACGGGAGTGGCGCTGAAGCTGAATGAGAAGACCTATCCAAACTGTTTTCTTCATCGCAGCGATCCCACCGATGTCGCACGCACGGAGAACCTCACCTTCATATGTACTCGATCCAGCGAAGATGCAGGTCCCACCAACAATTGGATGGATCCCGTTGAGGCTAAGAAGAAAGTCGGGCCGCTGTTTGAAAGAAGTATGATGGGTCGGACAATGTACGTCATCCCGTACCTGATGGGCCCCGCCGGGTCACCGTACAGCAAGGTCGGAGTGGAGATCACGGACAGCGTGTACGTTGCCGCAAACATGCACATTATGACGAGGGTGGGAAAACCGGCAATGGATCATCTTGCATCCTCGGACGATTTTGTTCCCGGGCTTCACTCGATGGGAGATCTCTCGCCTGATCGACGTTTCATCCTCCATTTTCCCGAAGAAAAGCTTATTTGGAGCGTTGGCTCGGGGTACGGGGGGAATGCACTCCTGGGTAAGAAGTGCCTCGCGTTGCGAATCGCGAGCTGGATGGCACGCCATGAAGGATGGATGGCGGAGCATATGCTGGTGCTGGGCCTTGAAGATCCCTCAGGCAAGAAAACGTACATGGCAGCAGCTTTCCCCAGCGCCTCAGGCAAGACCAACCTGGCGATGATGGTTTCCTCGCTGGCGCATGAAGGATACAAAGTGTGGACTGTGGGGGATGATATCGCCTGGCTCCACGTGGACGATCAGGGCCGGCTTCGGGCCGTGAATCCCGAAGCGGGATTCTTCGGGGTCGCTCCCGGGACTGGAACTCAGACCAACCCCGTGGCGATGGATACCATCGACAAGAATACGATTTTTACCAACGTTGCGTTGACCGATAAGAATGAACCCTGGTGGGAAGGCATGGGCGCGCCTCCGCCCGGTGGATTGAAAGATTGGCAGGGAAATGCCTGGGACGGGAAAGCTCCGGCCGCACATCCGAATTCGCGATTCACATCTCCCGCGCGACAATGCCCGATCATCGATTCCGAATGGGAGAGCCCCGAGGGGGTCCCGATATCCGCGATCATTTTTGGGAGCCGGCGCTCGGTGATGATCCCTCTTGTCAATCAGGCGTTCGATTGGGAACACGGCGTATTCCTGGGGTCGAGCATGGGCGCTGAGACGACTGCCGCCGCTACGGGAAAAGTGGGAGTCGTGAGGCGGGATCCGATGGCGATGCTTCCGTTTTGCGGTTACAATATGGCCGACTATTTTGGCCACTGGCTCCAGATGGGGAAGAAACTGAAGAAACCGCCTTTGATCTTTCGCGTCAACTGGTTCAGGAAGGATGAGAGCGGCAAATTCCTTTGGCCCGGCTACGGAGAGAATATCCGCGTCCTCAAGTGGATCCTTGAACGCGTCCGGGGCGGAGGAGAAGCAGTGGAAAGCCGGATTGGCTATCTTCCAACGCCCAATGCGATCGACCTTCACGGCCTGCCCCTGCTCAATGGGGCGATGAAGATCCTCACTGACGTCGACAAGGACGGATGGCTGCATGCGATCGGCGGGATCCAAGAGTTCTACAGGCAATTCGGAGAGAGGCTTCCCGGGGAACTTTGGAATCAATCAAATCAACTCAAGAAACGACTTGAATCAATGCAGTGAGGTGTTGTGCGTCGGAACGTTGTTCCGACATCACATCGATTGGTATTGTCGAACAACCATGATAAGGCACAAGAAATGAAACTGGATCAGCTTATTCGTAAACTACTTCCGCACGATGATAAATTCTTTACACTGCTCGGAGAATCCACCCGAAACCTCCTCATGGCTGCCGATATGATGAAACAGCTCATGAATGCGCGGGACCAGAAGCAACAGAAACAGCTCGTGAACGAGATCAAGGACCTTGAACATCGCGGTGATTCCGTGACACACAAGATCTTCTCGGAGCTCAACGCGACATTTGTGACCCCGCTTGATCGTGAGGATATTCACGTTCTTACATCGGCGTTGGACGACATTCTGGACCACATCGACGGCAGTGCACAGCGCATGGTGCTGTACAACATTCGAAAATCTCCTCATGAGTTGGTCCGTCTCAGCGATGTCCTCTACCTTTCCGTGGAAGAGCTTCACCGTGGCGTCAGCCTGATGAGGGATCTCCACCACCCGGAGCGGCTGATGGAAGTGTTTCAGAAAGTGAATCAGTACGAAAACGAGGCTGATTCCATTTTCGACAGGGCGATAGCGGATCTCTTCAAGAAAGAAAAGAATCCGATCCAGATCATCAAACTGAAGGAGATCTACGTGGGGTTGGAAACTGCGACCGACAAATGCGAGGACGCAGCGAACGTGCTCGAAGGGATAGTCATCAAGCATGCTTAGGGTAGCCCGTTATTGCAGCAAACCGAGAAAGCTATGTTGACGCTCACGATAATCATTATTGTCATTGCGTTACTGTTCGATTTCCTCAACGGGATGAATGACGCCGCAAATTCTATTGCGACAGTGGTTTCCACGCGCGTCCTGTCGCCAAAGATGGCGGTCTTATGGGCCGCCTTTTTCAATTTTGTCGCGGCTTTCGGCTTTGGTGTGGCCGTAGCCAAGACGATTGGCAAAGGAATTATCGATCCGGCGATCGTCAATCAGCACGTAATACTGGCTGCGCTCGTCGGCGCCATCTTGTGGACTCACCTTTGCACGCACTACGGTCTTCCTATCAGTGTTTCTCATTCCTTGATTGGCGGGTTGGCGGGCGCGGGACTCATCAAGGGCGGTCTCATCGCTCTGAATGCTGCCGGCATCATAAAAGTGGTGGCGTTTATCTTCCTTGCACCGATCATCGGACTCATTGGGGGATTCGTCCTGATGATTGCGGTAAACTGGATTTTTCGCAGCTTTTCCGGTCGAAGGGTCGACAGTTGGTTCCGTGTCGGGCAGCTCCTGTCATCAGCGGCCTACAGTCTGGGCCATGGCACGAATGATGCTCAGAAAACAATGGGGATTATCACGATTCTATTGTATTCCGGCGGGTATCTCTCCGAATTTGAAGTGCCGACGTGGGTAATTCTATCAGCCCACACCGCGATAGGCTTGGGAACTTTTGCCGGCGGATGGAAGGTAATTCGAACCATGGGAGTCAAATTAACGCATCTTAGGCCGGTAGGAGGATTCTGCGCCGAATCCGGAGGGGCTTTCGTCCTGCTGGGTACCGCAATGGCGGGAATCCCTGTCAGCACAACCCATACAATCGCAGGGGCGATTATGGGTGTCGGTGCAACACGTCGATTGTCCGCCGTTCGATGGGGGGTCGCGCGTCGTATCGTTGTCGCTTGGGTACTTACTATTCCTGTCTCGGCCGGCGTTGCCGCTCTTGCGTTTCTGATTCTGGAGCCGTTCTTCTAGATAGCAACCTCACAGCCATTTCTGCTCCCTGTACCAATCAAGGGTCCGACGCAGTCCTTCCTCGGCTTTCACCATGGTGGTGAAACCAAGTTCCTTCTGAAACTTGGCAGGATCACAAACCCAATGTGGTGTCAGCAGATCCTTGACTTTGTCGATATTTACAACGGAAGGCTTGGGCAAGATCCATGAAACGGCCTGCGTAGCCGCGGCGATCGAGTAGACGAGAGAAGTGGGTAGGGGAAGGCGGAAGGCACTCTTCCCGAGTAATCCGGCAGCTATGTCGACAAGGGCCGAGAATCCGTACTGTTCGGCATCCGCAACAAAATAAGTCTCTCCCTTGGTTTTTTCCGACACAGTCGCGATTCCAATTGCCCGGGCGAGCTCGGGAGCGTAGACGAGACTGAGAGTCTTGTTAGGGGAACCGATGACCGGTACGAGCCCAAAACTGATCCAACGAAACATGTCAAGGATATCGCTGTCGCGCGGGCCGTACACTGCGGGGGGGCGAATCACGACTACGGGAATGTCTTTTGAGAATTCCATGCAGACGCGCTCAGCCTCGAGCTTGGACTCCCCGTACGACGTGATGGGACGACAAGGGGCAGTTTCGTCGACAGGCTTTCCCTCCGGGCTCGGGCCAACCGCCGTCAAACTGCTGAGATAGCAGAACTTCTTCACTCCGCCTGCTTTCCTGCAGGCATCGAGGAGGTTGGCAGTGACCTCGACATTTCCCCTGAAGAAATCTTTTCGCCGTCTTCCCCGCGTGGTCCCGGCAACATGAACGACGTAATCCGCGCCGTGCACGTGTCGTGCGAGAGTCTCAGCGTGAGAGAAATTTGTTTCGATGATCTCGGCCGGCAGGTTTTTCAGCCAGCCGATTCCGTTGCGGCGGGGACGAATGAGACAGCGGACATGAAAACCGAGGCGAATAAACTCTTCGACCGTGTGGCTGCCGATAAACCCCGTACCTCCTGTGATCGCGACCGTCGGAATGGGAAGAGCCCTTCATTGACATTGCCTACTTATTCAAGTATATTGAAAAAAATTTCGACAAGCAAAAGAAGCTTGACGCAGCTCATGAGGTGTCATTGAAAATGGGAGATGACGTTGGACCTTTTCGAGAAGTGTAGACAATTCACCCGCGCCGACGAAGTAAAGGCGTTGGGGATGTATCCATATTTTCATGCCATAGAGGAGAGTGAGGGACCTGTTGTTCGTATTGAAGGACGCAAAGTGATCATGGCGGGATCGAATAACTATCTCGGCCTTACGGCTGATCCCCGCGTGAAAGAGGCTGCACGAAAGGCGATCGACAAATACGGAACGGGCTGTTCCGGATCGCGCTATCTCACCGGGACACTCGACCTGCACGTCGAACTCGAACGCCGTCTTTCGGCCTTCTTCGGAAAAGAAGACTGCCTTCTCTATAGCACAGGATATCAAACGGCACAAGGGATAATCCCGACCCTCGTGCAGCGAGGTGAATACGTGGTCTCCGACAAGGATAACCACGCTTGCATCGTTGCCGGTAATCTGATGGCGGCCGGAGGGAACTCTCTCATGGACGGTAAGGCGCAAACCATTGTGCGATACAAGCACAACGATATGAAGCATCTGGAAAGCGTCATATCGAACCTGCCGGCGGATGCGGGAAAATTGATCGTGTCCGACGGTGTTTTCAGCACCTCGGGTGAAATCGTCAATCTGCCCGAAATGGTGAGAATAGCCAAGAAATACAACGGTAGAATCCTCATCGACGACGCACATGCGGTGGGCGTCATCGGCAAGGGGGGGAGAGGCACCGCGAGCCATTACGGTCTCGAAAAGGAGACCGATATGACCATGGGTACGTTCAGCAAGACGTTCGCCTCTTTGGGGGGGTTCGTCGTCGGTGATCGTTCCGTCATCAATTACCTGAAACACCAGGCTCCGGCCCTGATTTTCAGCGCAAGCCCCACACCTGCATCGGTCGCAGCTGCGATCGTGGCTCTGGATATCCTCGAGAAAGAGCCGCAGCTGATTGACAAACTCATGTATAATGCACGAAAAATGAGGGTGGGACTGGCAAAAATGGGGTACAGGGTGAATGAACATGACTCCGCCGTGGTTCCCGTGATCATCGGGGACACGGAAAAAGTCCTCATGATGTGGCGGGGACTGTTCGATGCGGGGGTCTTTGTGAATGCATTCATTCGTCCGGGAGTCCCGCCGGGGATGGAAATGCTCCGGACAAGCTATATGGCGACACATGAGGACCACCATTTGGACAAGATCCTTGAGATCTTCTGTTCGGTTGGTAAGAAACTCGGCATCATCAACTAGTCGATCATGATCGCCCGCGCAAGTTGTTGATTGAAGACGCCGCGACAGACTCTGCCGCGGCGTTTCTTTTGCGCTTCATATTCCCACAAATCCCTGCCGATTCTATGGACGCCATCACCATTCGGCCGCTCAGCGGCTCACGAGATACAAAGGAGTTTATTCGCTTCCTTTGGACTCTCTATGGAAACGACCCAGTCTGGGTTCCTCCACTCTGGATAGACCGAAAAAAACTCATGGACAGGAAGAAGAATCCGTTCTATCGGCACGCGGACGCAGAATTCTTCCTGGCCGAGCGCGGAGGGGTGACGGTGGGGAGAATTGCCGCCATTGTGAATCATAATCATAACAAGGAACACAACGATAAAGTCGGTTTCTTCGGGTTCTTTGAATCCATCGACGATCAGTCGGTTGCGAACGCCCTGCTTGACAAGGCGAAGGAGTATCTTCAGGCACGGGGCATGAACACGATGCGCGGCCCTGTGACACCTTCCGTGAATGACGAATACGGGCTTTTGCTGGAAGGCTTCGACAAGCCTGCGGTGATTCTCATGCCGTACAATCCGCCGTATTACATCAAACTGTTGGAAGGATACGGCCTGACGAAGGTCAAGGATCTCTTCTCCTACCTCCTGAACCAGGACAAGGTGTACTCGGAAAAGCTCGAGCGCGTAAACAATCTCGTGAAGGACCGGCACAACCTGGTCTTTCGCCCTCTCGACATAAAGCACTTTGATGATGAAGTACAGAAGCTGAAGGATGTCTACAACAAGGCATGGATGTACAACTGGGGCGCGGTGCAGATGACCGACGCTGAGATCAGTGCACTTGCGGCGGATCTTAAACCGATAGTTGTTCCTGATTTATTGATCTTTGCCGAGAAGGATGGCAAGACTATTGGATTTGGCCTCTCTCTTCCCGATATTAACATTGCTTTGAAGCACAATAAGCGGGGGTGGCTGATTCCGGGGTTGATGCACTTGATGCTGAGGAAGAAGGATATCAATCTCTGCCGGATCATTGCCCTGGGAGTGCTTCCCGAGTATCTGTACACGGGTGCTGCCGGGGTCTTGTTCTATGAAACCGCTGTTCGCGCCAAGAAGCTGGGGTACTACTTTGGGGACGCGGGATGGATCCTGGAAGACAATGAGAAGATGATTCGCGCAGCGAAGACGCTGAATGGCGAACCCTACAAGCGGTACCGACTCTACGAAATGTCCATCTAATGCGCGTTGACTATTCGAGGAAGGAACGCTGTCATGCCTGTCAAAAAAGTTGATACAATTTGGATGAACGGGAAGCTTATCAAGTGGGAGGATGCGAAGATCCACATCCTGTCCCATGTGATTCACTACGGTTCGGGGTGGTTTGAAGGAATCCGCTGCTATAACACAAAAAAGGGTTCGGCGATTTTCCGGTTGGATGCACATATCCGCAGATTGTACGATTCGGCAAAGATCTATCGAAGTGACATCACTTACAAAAAGGCTGATCTTGAAAAAGCCATCAAAGAGACCATCCGTGCAAACAAGCTGAAGGCCTGCTACATTCGCCCGCTTGTGTACCGCGGGTACGGCGAGGTCGGTGTTAATCCGACCGGCTGTCCGGTGGATGTTGCTATTGCAGTTTGGGAATGGGGAGCGTACCTTGGAGATGCCGCCCTTGAGAACGGGATCGATGTCTGCGTTGCGTCATGGCATCGTTCGGCGCCCAACACGTTTGCCACCATGGCAAAATCGAGCGGCAATTATCTGAATTCGCAGCTCATCAAGCTCGAGGCAATTGCAGGCGGATACGTGGAGGGAATAGCCCTTGACTACGCTGGCAACGTGAGTGAGGGGAGCGGAGAGAATATCTTTCTCGTTCGCGATGAAACGGTCTTTACACCCACCCTCGCGTCTGCGCTGTTGCCCGGAGTGACCCGTTCCGCGATTATCGCGTTGGCGAAGAAATTGGGATATCCGGTCGTAGAGATGCAGATCCCCAGGGAAATGCTGTATACGTCCGAGGAACTCTTCTTCACGGGAACCGCAGCCGAGATCACCCCTATCCGCTCCGTGGATAAGATTGTTGTGGGGGAGGGGAAACCGGGGCCGGTCACCAAAGAGCTCCAAAAGGCATTCTTCGACGTGGTCCACAACGGAAACGATAAATATCACTGGTTAACGTTCATTTGATCTATGGCCGTACCCAAATTTGTCGGTGACAACGCAATCTGGAAGAACATCTTTTCCGAAAGGAGCATCAGGAAGGGCTCTGTTCAGGAACTGCTGAGCAAGGTGCCTGCTTTTGCGAGCCTGACTTTTCGCGAACTGAAAGAAGTTGCCGCCATCGTTCATAAACGCGAGTATCAGGCGAGCGAGCCTGTATTCCATCAGGGAGACCCCGGACTTGGGATGTACATCATCCAGGAGGGGTCTGTTTCCATTGCCATTGTGGACAAAGGCGGGAACCAAAAGGAGCTCGCCGTTCTCTCGGAGGGTGACTTCTTCGGTGAACTTGGGTTGCTTGACGAGTCGCCGCGCTCCGCACTGGCTGTGTGCAAGACCGACTGCCTGCTCATCGGGTTCTTCCGGCCCGATCTTTTCGACCTGATTGAGCGGAAGCCGGCCCTCGGCATCAAGATTGTCCTCAAGCTGGCCGAGATTGTGGGTCAACGACTGAGAAAAACCGACAAGGAGCTGTCGAAACTGAAAAGCCAAATGGATGAGCTGCGGTCAGAAATGGAAAGGAACTCCAATGGCGAAGAAAACAGCAAAAAAGAAGACGAGCGCCACAAAGAAGCGGGCGCCCGGTAAGAAGCTGTCCCGCATTGACCTGAATCGGATTCTTGTTCCGATCGATTTCTCGGGGTACTCCCGAAAAGCCCTCCAGTACGCAATTCCCTTTGCCCGTCAATTCAATGCATCGATTGACCTCATCTATGTTGTCGAACCGACTGTCTATCCTGCTGACTTCAGCTTCGGTCAGGTCGGGTTCCCGGCGATCGAGGATGAGCTTCGCAAGCGGGGGGCTGAGGAACTGGATGAATTGCTCTCCCGTGACATCGGTCGGCGGGTCCCCGCAAGGCGGGCCATCAGAACCGGTAAAGCGTTTTATGAGATCATTCAGTACGCGAGAGAAGAGAAGATGGATCTCATCATCATAGCGACACATGGACACACCGGCATCGAGCATGCTCTTTTCGGCAGCACGGCCGAGAAAGTGGTTCGGAAAGCGCCGTGTCCGGTGCTGGTGGTGAGAACTGATGAAAGGGAGTTTGTGCGGTAGGTCGGCAGAAGAAAAGAGCTTACGAGCAGATCCGCCTTCTGGCGGATTTGCTGTTTTTGGGGCTAGCTGTCTCGTTCCATGACGAAATCGACAAACTGGAGAAGGGCGGATTTCGCGTCGGACTCCTGGAGGGGAGTGAGCTCTTCGCGGGCAGCAGCGGCGTAGGATTCAGCCTTCAACACAGCGTAGTCGATTCCACCCTGGCTTCTGACAAAATCCACGATCCAGTCGACATCCTTTTGTTTTGCACCGTTGCGAATCACGCGCAATGCCTGCCGCGCCTCCCTTCGGTCGGAATGCTCCAACGCATGAATGAGAGGAAGAGTGAGTTTTTTCTCTTTCAAATCGATGCCGGTCGGTTTGCCGATGATGCTTCTCCTTCCGAGATAGTCAAGGAGGTCATCGCGGATCTGGAATGCCATTCCCACGTTTTCCCCAAATCGCCGCATCATGACGCGTCTGGCCGGATCGTCGGTGACGCTTGCACAGCCGATGTCCGTGCAGGTCCCGAGGAGCGAAGCGGTCTTGTCGGCAATGATCCTGAGATAGGTCGGCTCGTCGATGTCAAGCTGTCTGCTCTTCTGTATCTGTAAAAGCTCGCCTTCACTCATCCGTTTGACCGCTTGCGAAGTGGCCTTCAGAAAGTAGTAGTCGTTGTGTTCGAGGGCAAGCAGCAGGCCCCTGGACAACAGATAGTCGCCCAAGAGGACGGCAACCTTGTTCTTCCAGACGGCGTTGATGGAGGCCAGGCCGCGGCGGGTATCAGCATCATCGACCACGTCGTCATGCACGAGGGTGGCTGTGTGGAGAATCTCGACGAGCGTTGCCCCGCGGAAGGTGCTTTCGGTAAGAGCTCCGCAGGCCTTCGCACTCAACAAGACAAGCAGCGGGCGGACCCGTTTTCCTTTCTGCCTCACAATATAACGGGCGATCATGTCAACCAGCATGACCGTCGATCGCATGGATTCCTTGAAGAATCGATCGAACTCCTTGAGTTCACCCTGGATCGGCTCTTTAATCGAATCGATGCTGATCGCCTTTCTGCCTGTCAGGTTCACGAGCGTTCTTCCGTTGGAAGCAGCGATTGTTCGGTTTCGGGAGGCGCGTTTCGTTTGGACGCCATCTTGGACACAAAGATACTCA
>Ga0209212_1003674_pt1 | contig 19889 bp, 17 predicted proteins | sample RifGroC2_FD_183996 | JGI IMG/M metagenome (GOLD analysis project Ga0209212, IMG submission 183996) | Groundwater microbial communities from Rifle, Colorado, USA - Groundwater C2 (SPAdes) (version 2) | ecosystem: Environmental > Aquatic > Deep subsurface > Groundwater | place: Rifle, Colorado... | reverse complement strand
GCTGTGTCATAATCCTCTTTTTGTCATTGCGAGCGACCGAAGGGAGCGTGGCAATCTCTTGTTTTTCAATAAGTTGCAGATTGCTTCGGTCGCTGCGCTCCCTCGCAATGACATTATGACACAGCCCCTTGCAGGAGAGGGTTAAGGGAAGATTTTCGGAGTAAACCCGCATGAGCTATAGGCTCACAAAAGGAGATAAAATTATTGCTTCATCCTGTCATTCCCGCAGAGCCTGCCCTCGAATGTATCTATCGGGGGTATTTAGCGGGAATCCAGTATTAAAATATAAAAAAACTGGATGCCCGATAGAGACATTCGGGCATGACATAAATGCATTTTCGGGATAAACCCTCACGAGCCCGCCTTAGGCGGGCTCACAAAGGCACGTTAAGCGTGCCAAAGGGGAATGAAAATTAGGCTAACTCCCCTCAATCCCCTCTTGTCCCAAGAGGGGGAGCAAGTCCCCCTCAAGGTAAGAGGGGGTTAGGGGGTGTTATGAAAACTATTTTCGGAGCAAATGATTTTGCTTCATCTCCTCGTAAACTTCACAATATCCCACATCGGCAGGAAAAGGGCAAGGGCAAGGAATAAGACCATGCCAAATATAAATACAAGGAGGACCGGTTCAAGGATTGTGGTCAGGTTCCGGATTGTATAATCAACATCCTGGTCATAATACTGTGCGACCTTTTCAAGCATCTCATCCAGTGCGCCTGTATCCTCGCCTACCTTGACCATCTGCACTACCATTGGAGGGAAAAGGCGCGCTTGATCCATTAATTCTGATAAGCTCTTACCACCCCGAACATCTGTTTCAATATCTTTTATAGACTTTGATATTAGCTTATTATCAACTACCCTGGACACTATATCAAGGGACTGAAGTATTGGCAAACCGCTCTTGTAAAGCGCCCCGAAAACCCTTGCAAATCGCGACATGGTAACCTTAAGTGAAAAAAGGCCGAAGATTGGGATAGCAAGCTTGAACTTATCCCAATTATAATGACCTTTCTCAGTTCGGATATACCACCGAAAGATTAAAATAGGAGCTATAATAAGAACCGCAACGAGATACCAATATGATGTAAAAAGGTTTGATATGACAATTAAAATCCTGGTTGGCAAAGGCAAAGGCACATTAAAACCTGAATAAAGCTTTGCAAACTGTGGGATAGCAAATGTCACAAGTATTATTATGGCTATGATGACAGCGCCTACAACTATCTTTGGGTAAAGCGTAGCTGACTTGACCTTTGAATTAATCTCCTGAATCTTTTCCTGCATGGTAGCAAGTCTATCGAGGATATCATCCAGTATACCGCCTGCCTCGCCAGCTTCTACCATACTGTGATAGGTCTCATCAAAGACTTGCGGATGTTCTTGCAGGGCATGGGCAAATGTAGAACCTCCCTCTACATCCTCTCTCACTCTTTTAATAATATCTGTAAACTTTTTATTTACCAGCTGCACCTCAAGGGTAAAAAGCGCCCTTGTTAATGGAATGCCTGCGGTAAATAAAGTGGCTAATTGGCGGCTAAAAAGTATAATATCTTCTGGGGTTATGCGCTGAAGCAGGCTGCTGATATCAGGAAATTTTATAGTCTTTCTTGCAGGGTTTACAGACAAAGGTATAAGCCCCATCCGGTCGAGACTTATCTCGGCGGCTGCCTTATTTTCAGCCTCGCATATCCCCATAACTAAGGCGCCTGCTTTATCCCTGGCTCTGTAAGAAAAAATTGCCATAAATACAATTCCTAATTTCTAATTTCCAATTCCCAAGTAATTCCCAATTACCAATTCTGAACACAATTTAGAAGTAAGAGATTTTATTAGAAATTGGAAATTAGGAATTGGACATTTATAATAATTACCCTTTATTCATTCTGGATTTTTTGACAATTGATATAAATATTAGCTTAAGCTCATGTGCCTCTTGCCAAAGACTTTTGATATCCCCTTTTAATTCCGGCACTGCCTTTGCAATCATCCTTAACCAATGTTTAGATTCCTTTGATTCTTTTTTGCAAATGCCAATTTTATGTTCAAAATCTCTCTTTGATTCAGCACAGTCAGCTTCGCAATAATTAGACCCAATACTGGTTCCAGATCTAATCAATTGATCTATTAGAGGCGCAGTTACTATATTTTTAGGAATCTTCTTGGCAAATTCAATAATCGCTTCACCAAACTTTGCAGTTCGTTCTTCTAAATCGTAAATCCTGTCTTTACTTATCATTAAATATTGTCTTTTTCATTGGAAATTAGGAATTGAAAATTAGAAATTGTTTTACTCTATTTCCTGTGTTGCCTGTAAAATCTCTTCTATGGTTGTGTAACCACGGGCAATGGCCCTTATACCTTCATGCCTTAATGTCTTAAATCCATTTTTGATAGCAGCAGCCAGTATGGTATTGGTATCCCTCTTTTCAATAATCAATTTTCTGATTTCATCATTTACGACTAAAACCTCAAAAATCCCAAGACGGCCTTTAAGACCCGAACCTTTACATACACCGCACCCCTGCCCTTTGTATAAGGTCGGTATTCTCTCTGTGGTAGGGATGCCTAATTCCTGCAATAGGGCCGGGGAAGGCTGGTACTGAGCCTTGCACTTAGGACATATTCCCCTAATCAACCTCTGTCCAACAATAGCTATTATAGATGAAGATATCAGATAAGGCTCAATGCCCATATCAAGGAGACGGCTTATTGTCCCTACCGCATTATTTGTATGGATGGTTGAGACAACAAGGTGGCCAGTAAGGGCTGCATGTATTGCAATCTCCGCAGTCTCTTTATCCCTTATCTCGCCTATGAGCATAATATCCGGGTCCTGCCTGAGTATATGCCTGAGCGCATTCGCAAAGGTTATTCCAACCTTGGGATTTACCTGAACCTGGTTTATTATCTTTAATTTATACTCTATGGGGTCTTCTACAGTCACAATATTCTTATCCATTGAATTTATCACATTCAGAATAGTATAAGCTGTTGTTGTCTTACCGCTTCCTGTTGGGCCGGTAAGAAGAATCATGCCATATGGCATCTTAATCATCCGTCTCAAAATATCCAACGTATCATGGAGAGGCGTTAACTCCTCAAATTTCAATATAATTGCGCTTTTATTCAATAACCTCAGAACAGCCTTTTCCCCGAATATGGTCGGTAGTGTTGAAAGTCGTATGTCAATATCGCTGTTACCCACCTTTACATTGAATCGGCCGTCCTGGGGAAGTCTTTTCTCAGCGATATTAAGGCATCCCAATATCTTAATTCTGGAGATAATAGCAGGATGCAGTTTGAGCGCAAGATTCGTCATTTCGTGTAAAACTCCGTCAACACGCATCCTTACTCTAAGCGTATCCTCGTCCGGCTCAATGTGTATATCGCTTGCCCTTTCCATCACCGCCTGAGCAATCATAAGATTTACAAGCTGAATGATAGATGCCTCGCCTGCAAGCCTTTCAAGCTTCTCAGGCATCTCCTCTTCGCCTTTAAGCAGCTCTATTTGTGCGCCTGTAATGCGCTTCGCAACTTCATCAATAGAACCTGAAACACCATAGTATTGGTCAATGGCCTTTTGAATATCGCCCTCTGACGCCACATGGGGGTGCAAAGGAAGATTAATTGCCTTTTTAAGGTCATCCATTGCAAGGACATCCACTGGGTCGAACATTGCAACCTTAAGACCAGTTTCATCCTTTACGAATGGAATAATCGAATGTCGTCTGGCCAATGCCTCTGGTATCTGTCTTATTGTGCCTGGGTCAATAATAACTTCACTTAGAGAGATATAAGGAATGCCATACTGTTGAGCAAGGGCGCGGGCAAGGTCTTGTTCAGTCACAGCGCCCATTTTTATCAGCACCTTACCCAGCCGAACCCCTGTTCTTTTGCTTATTGCCAAGGACTCATCAAGCTGCGTATTATTAATGAGACCTGCCTCAATAAGAATCTCGCCTATTCTCTTAATCTTTCGTATCACAGCCATAAGATTCCCTCATAAAAGGCCATAAAAGGCTAAGGTCAAGGTTGCGGTTGAGAATGTTTTTATAATTTTAGCTTGATTTTAACCTTAACCTATCTTTTAATTTATCACTAACTTATACTGGTTAATGGCTTTTTGTCAAGGGTCAAATAAAAAAAGCCGTGCCTCCCCCTATCCCCCAGAGAAAAGGGGACAAAGGGGGAGGCACGGCCTTAGCTTTTAGAAATTACAGAAATAAGAAATGAGAAATTGATAGTGTCTATAGTAATTACACCTTATTTCTCATCGCTCATTTCTCATTTTATTTCTATTTCCACTATCCCACAAACACGCAGCTGCTAACAGCCGTCCTTGTATCCATGTTCCTGCCCCTGTTGATATGGTCATCTATCTCTGCGGCGCAGCCTATCATCCTGCCAAAAAGGAATGTAGTAAATGCTGCTGTCTCAATCTCCTTTTCTGTTATCTTACCTGCCTTAAATGGCTGCCATACCATCTTTAATAAAATTACTGCAATGACGGCGTCCACGTTCACGCAATAGACATTCTCGCTGACCTTGTTTTCAAAAAGGGCCTGCACAAGGTTATGATAGAAATCAAGGAAGATATTGTATATTCCCTTTTCCTCAAACAGGCTGTTGACAAATCTTTCCCTTGGGTCGTAGTTCACTGCCTTGCCTTTGAATACCGGATGATTCACGCAAGGCACCTTCATGTATTCTATGTTCCCTGCTGCCTTTTCCTTTGCCTTATATTTGCCATACCACTTTGCATACTCATCAGCAATTGCCATGAGGTTTAGCCCGTGTTTTTTGTCAGCAGGGTTTTTCAGGTCTTTATCCTTAAAGCGGTCTATAAGGAAAGCGATAGCCTCATACCCATTTCCACCGTGCGCAAAGCCTGTATGCGTAAGAAATCCTACAAATGCCTTGTTGATTTGCACCCTTGAAGAATCCTCAGGTCCGTCAGCGCTCACTCCGCCCTTGCAGCCCTGCGCTGATATAGTGCCTGGACCATTGGAAATAATGAGGCCAAGCAACATAGAAAATTCAAAGAGTTCATCCGCAGTTGGCTTACGGCCAATAAGCGCAAGGAATGCAGTCTCTGTAAAACTACACTTCTCAATAATCTCTTTTACGCTTATACCGCAGAATTTGTCTTTTTCATGTTTGGAAGAATCCACGCTCACTCCGACAAATGAGGAGAATATCCTCGAATACCATGGGAGATTAACAAGGGTTGCCTTTGATATCTTCTTTTTCATCAAGGCGCTCCACCCCAGGGTTGTCCATATTGCAGCAAGGAGTGCATCGGATGAAGGCTTGCCATCTGCTGCGTCTTTGACAAAATTTATAAATACAGACTTGCCGAGCTTTTCTGCCTGAGCAAGCATAGGCGCTGCAAGGCTGTCATCCCCCTGCTTAAGGCCTGCAGCAGGGGCAGGCTTGAATAAATCCTTTTGCCCTGCGTTCAATCCCTTTAAGATGTTGGAATAATCAAACTTGTCGGTTGGATTCTCAATCTTTGCATGCTGGAAAAGCTCCAGAAGAATGGTTGAGGCATTGAGCGCATTCTTGACCCTCCCCTTGCCTACAATTGATATGGCAGAGGAAAGGACAGTATTCGGAGAGTTGTCCGCGCTCCTTGCTGCGTCAGCAGCCAATACTGCGCTGTCGCTATGCATATTTACATATGCATTGAATGCAAGATTTGCCAGACCCTTTCCATATGCATCCGGATACTCCTTAAGGAGCGAGAAGACGAGATTTTCTTCAAATGATTTCTTGGACGCATCAAGGATAGAGACATTATGCACCTTTGTAACCTGCGTCTTTGCATCCATCACTGATGCGCCGCTCGCATCCTTCATGGTCTGTCTCGGATACTGGGCGCCAACCTGCTTTGATATTATCTCTATCTGCTCAGCATAAGGCTCGATTGCCTTTACAACCGGCACATCCAGTTCCTTGGGAAGCTTTAATCCCTGATTATTACCGAACCAACATTTTAACGAGAGGTCGCCCTTTGCCCCAAAATCAGGCTTGATGCCGTTCAGTTCCATAACCTTTGTGAGCGCCTCTGGGATGTGGGCAATGTTGGTAACAACAGCGCCTTTTTTACTGAAAACCGGTTTTTCAGGCGTATATATGTCTTTCACCCCAAAATAATCCATGAACCACTTTTCTTTTGCCTTTGCGTCATCTCCAGAGCCTGCAAGAGAGCCTGCATGTCCGCATGCCTTCGTAAGTTTTGCCTTCCACCTTCCCACAACGCAGGCAATAGTTGGCTTATTTATCTCAAGGCCGTGTTCATAGTATCCGCCTGGCTCGACATAGATAACCGCTCCCTTGCTCCGCTCATCATTATCAAGTGCATAAAAGAATTCCTTTGGCGCAAAGTGGATGTAGACATCCTTACCGCTGGAAATAGAAACTGTTGTGCCCCAGCCTTTAGTGAGGAGATATGTGGCAATGGTTGTTGTAAAATTGCCGGAGTTTGAGAATATTGCAATAGAGCCTTTTACAAGAGACTCTTCGGGTTTGTTGCCGCCGAGCGCGCCGCCGATCCTTACCTTATTCCATGCGTCAGCCACGCCGAGGCAGTTGCCGCCGAATACATCTATGCCGTTTGTCTGGCATATTGCGCGTATGACCCTTGCGTCTTGCACAGACACCTTTTCTGTAAGAATGATTATTTTTCTTAAATCAGGATTTTGCCTCACAACCTCCGCAACGCCGTCTTTAACTCCTGATGGAGGAAGATAAATCACTGCTGTGTTAAATTTATGGCCGGCTGCCCTTCCCTCTTTAATTGAGTTATATACCGGAATCGGACCAAGCTTGGTTTCAAGCACCTGACCTGATCTTCCGGGGCCTGTGCCGAACACAACATTGCCGCCTGAATATTCATGGCTTACCGGTGTAACTCCCCTGCTCTCGTTGCCAAGTATGTTGAGAACGCAAACCCTGTCTTCTTTCGTTGCCACATCTTTCAGAGAGCCAATCCCTACATAATATGGAAATTTTTTTACCCCTGCCTTGTGCATGTTTTATCTCCAATATGGGAGCGAGGCAACCGTGTTGCCGTTACAATATGGGCGAGGCAACCGTGTTGCCGTTACGCCGACATGGTCGGCTCGCTCCATAATTTATATTCCCATCTTCTCCTTCAGCGTCTTCTTCCCCTCTTTCTCCATCCACTGGTCAACCTTTAATGCATAGTTGACAACCTCTGACATGGCGCTGTCAAAGCCGAAAAACCTGTAAGGAAGGCTGAGGGATTCTATGGTATCCCTCAGATAGGCCATACCTCTTATGAGGTTTGGGCCGCCTCTGCCAACCACGACATAGACTGGCACCGGCTTATATGTCTGGAAATACCACCGCAATGCATCTGCCATTGCCCGGAAGGTTTCGTAAATATCCGTATTGTTAGCCTTGCCGCCGATGATGAAAAACACATTGGACTGGCCAAGCCAGTATTTAAATACTATCTTTGAAATGTCCAGCATCTTGGCATAGGGAGGATTGCCGCCAAAATCAGATGATATGGTAGCCCTCTCGCCAAGAAGCTCTGTAACAAGGGCGTTTGCGCCGCCGCCAAATGTTGGCGCTGTAATCGTGCCTTTGGGATTTATAACAAACACATCGCTCTGTCCCTGATATGTCCTTAACTGGTTTATCTCCTGCTCAAACTCTGAATAATCAGAGGCAAAGAGATGCGGAGGCAAATCCAGTCTCTTCCATGCGGGGTCATCTATATCAAATGCGCATTTAAAGTCACAGGCAACCGGGACAAGCCTTCCTGCGCTGTCAGGGGACATCCTTATGGGATTCAGCTCAAGGATATTCAGTCCGTAATTATTATAGAGAGTCCAGAGTTTGGGAAGATTCTGCACAAGGGGACTGATTATTTCTTTTGGCGCCCCAAGTTCTTCAAGGGCATTTGCCACATGAAATGATTTAAGCCCTGTAAGCGGGTCAAAGGGAACCTCCTTTATCTTATTTTTTGGAAGCTCTTCTATATCAACACCGCCATGATGGGTAATGGTCATGGTTGGTGCGCGGAATACCGTAGATTCTGATATTGAGAAATACACCTCATGATTGGCAGGCACGCCGCCTTCAAATGTCACGCCATCAGCCTTTGAAGTGCCGGCAGGATGCACTGCAAAATAGAGTCTTTCCTTTTCCTTTAAGGCCGTTGCTATATCAGATGCCTTGCCGATAAGGCCTGACTTTCCCTTTTTGCCGACACCGCCTTTAAAAATTGGCTTAATAAAGACCTGACCTTTCTTCTGGATGAGGTCTTTTATTTCATCTACGCTCGCCTCTGGCCCCAGAACATCAGCGCATGGAAATTCCACGCGCCTTAATAATTTGCCGCCCCAGAGTAAACCGGTTAATTGCATAACTCCCCCCCCAAAATCACCCCTCACCTTTTTCCTCTCCCCATGAGGGGCGAGGAAATAGAATGGAGGGTGAATATTGTCAATTTTTTCTAATCGTTCACTCTAACCCTTACGATATCGCGTCAATTATCGCATTAAAGATCGCGCTGGGACGCATTGCCTTTGCCGCTTTTACAGGGTCCGGGTGATAATAGCCGCCGATATCCTGAGGTTTTCTCTGTGCGCCGGTCAACTCAGCAATAATCTTTGCCTCATTAGCTGCCAGATCCTTTGCTACTTTTGAAAAACGTGCTTTAAGGTCCTTGTCTTTAGTCTGCTCAGCCAGCGCCTGAGCCCAGTATAATGCGAGGTAAAAATGGCTTCCCCTGTTATCCAGTTCGCCTACCTTGCGGGCCGGCAGCCTGTTATTATCAAGTATTTTGCCGTTTGCAGAATCTAATGCATCTGCCAAAACTAAAGCCTTTTCATTTTTAAATGTATTGGCGAGGTGTTCCAATGATGCGGCAAGCGCCAGAAATTCGCCAAGCGACTCCCATCTCAGATACCCTTCCTCTAAAAACTGCTGGACATGTTTTGGAGCGGAGCCGCCTGCGCCTGTCTCAAAGAGTCCTCCGCCGTTCATAAGAGGCACTATGGAGAGCATTCTTGCGCTGGTGCCGACTTCTAAAATCGGGAAGAGGTCGGTTAAATAATCACGGAGCACATTGCCTGTAACTGAAATCGTGTCTTTCCCCTCTCTTATGCGTTGCAGCGAGAAACGGGTTGCTTCCACAGGAGACATGATTCTTATATCCAGACCTTTTGTATCATGGTCTTTCAGGTAGCGATTGACTTTTTCTATCATCTGCGCGTCATGCGCCCTGTTTTTGTCCAGCCAAAAGACAGCAGGCGCTCCAGTTGCCCGCGCCCTTGTGACAGCCAATTTTATCCAATCCTGTATCGCTGCATCCTTTGTCTGGCATGAGCGGAAGATGTCCCCTTCTTCAACATTTTGTTCCAGCAATACCTTTCCTGAAGCGTCAACTATACGAATAGTTCCATTACCGGGTGCTTTGAATGTTTTGTCATGAGAGCCGTATTCCTCTGCCTTTTGAGCCATAAGGCCCACATTCGGAACGCTTCCCATTGTCCGCGGGTCTAATGCGCCATGCTTCTTGCAGTTATCTACGACCTCTTGATATACGCCTGCATAACATCTGTCAGGTATCACTGCCTTTGTATCGTGGAGCTTGCCGTCAGGCCCCCACATCTTCCCTCCTTCACGAATCACAGGAGGCATGGAAGCGTCAATAATCACATCGCTCGGCACATGCAAGTTGGTGATGCCTTTATCCGAGTTCACCATCGCAAGTTCAGGCCGCTTTTTATAACATGCCTTAATGTCCGCTTCTATTTCAGCTCTTTTTGCTTCCGGCAAATTCTGGATTTTTGCATAAAGGTCGCCAAGCCCGTTATTAGGGTCAACACCGAGTTCTCTAAATACAGATGAATGTTTTTCAAAAACATCTTTGAAGAATACGGAGACTGCGTGACCGAATATGATTGGGTCAGAGACCTTCATCATTGTGGCCTTGAGGTGTAAAGAGAGAAGCACGCCCTTCTTTTTTGCGTCTTCAATCTGCTCTTCAAGGAATTTACGCAGTGCATTACAGCTCATGACCGTCGTATCAATGACTTCTCCTGCCTTAAGGGAGACCTTTTCCTTGAGCACTGTGATCTTTCCGTCTTTCCCAACAAACTCTATCCTGGCGTTTCCAGCCTCTTTCACGGTAACGGATTCCTCAGAGCCGTAGAAATCACCTGCACTCATATGCGCCACATGAGTCTTTGAATCTGCGCTCCACGCGCTCATTTTGTGCGGGTTCTTTCTCGCATAATTTTTTACTGAGGCAGCTGACCTGCGGTCTGAGTTTCCTTCCCTCAGAACAGGGTTGACGGCGCTTCCCAGGACCTTGCCGTATCTGGCCTTAATCTCCTTCTCAACGTCGTTTTTCGGCTCCTCCGGATAATCCGGGACATTATAACCCTGCGACTGCAATTCTTTGATTGCAGCTTTCAACTGCGGGACAGAGGCGCTGATATTCGGCAATTTGATGATGTTGACCTCCGAAGACTTTGCGGCGAGTTCACCCAATGCAGTCAGTTCATCGGGTATCCTTTGCTTCTCAGTCAGATTCTCGGGAAAGTTTGCGATAATACGTCCTGCAAGAGAGATATTCCTTAGTTCAATATCAATGCCGGCTGCCCCTGTGAATGCCTTGATGATAGGTAGTAAAGAGTACGTCGCCAGCGCTGGCGCTTCATCAGTTCCTGTATACATAATCTTCATTGACATACATTCCTCCTTTTTATTTTCTCAACACGCATTAAGAATATTACGGTATATATAAACATTAGGTATTTTTTCGCCACAATTGGCGTATTTTTGAGGCGTTAACTAAACCAAATTTTCCGAGTTTTGTCAACCATTTTAGCTCCCTGGCCGCATCCCTCAGCCGGTAGTCCGTGGAACATGAAGGGCACTGCGCACAGCATAAAAAAAACCGCCTGAGCTGTGAAATAGCGTGGCTTTTGGCCAAGCTCTTTCTGCCCAGACGGTCGGCTAATCCCCTTTATCTATCTTCCGCTCCCCGGTGGTAACCACCTTAATTCCGTCAGTTGCGGAAAATTACTAAAATTTTGAGGAAGCAAGTTTTATCATAATTAAAATTATATTGTCAAGTATTTTTACGGCATTTTTTACACCCATGAATTTTTATACCCGGCCCACATCTAAACTCAATTATTTATACCTTATTTTAAATACCAGTATTATAGATGTGAGTATAAATGATATTAGATTGGCAAATATCACTGGCAAGGAATTTATTAAAAAACCGTAGATTATCCATATTATAATGCCGATGCAAAGCAATAAAAACATCCACAATGAAACATCACTTGTTGACCTTGTCTTCCATGTTTTGATTACCTGCGGAAGAAAGGATATGGTCGTCAATATGCCGCCAAAAAAACCTAATAATGTCGTTGAATCCATATGAGTCTGATATCCTCCTTAGAATATGTCTGATTTTACATTAATAACTGAAATTTTTCCACACAATCATCTTAATCTAAAAACTTTATGGATACGGCTGTCAAAAATGACTTTTAAAGCTCCTCTTAATTATGCTAAAAGGTTTTATGGCTAAAACAGTCGCACCATCTCCTTACATCATTGCCTTCGCCGTCTTTATCCTAATTCCACTTTCATTTTTAACTTTTAAAAGAAATGAAACGTGGAGAGAAGAAGTGAAGTTATGGAGAAGTGTAGCAAGAAAAAGTCCGGCAAAGGCACGGGTATTTAATAATCTTGGATTTAGCTATTCTAATCTGGATAAATTTGATGAGGCAGTCCAGCAGTATGAAATTTCCTTAAGATTGAAACCTGACTTCTCAGTGGTCCATTACAATCTTGGGCTTACCTATCGCAATCAAGGTTTACTTGATAAGGCAATAAAGGAATATCTGCTTGCACTGAGTTTGAATCCAGATTATGCAGAGGCGCATACAAATCTTGGGAATATTTACTATGATATGGGGCGCATGGATGATGCTATTTCGGAATATCAAACTGCATTACAGTTAAAGCCCAACTCTGCAGAAACCCATAATAATCTGGGGCTTGTTTATTACAAGCAAGGAAGGCTGAATGACGCTATCAAAGAGTATGCAGCCGCGCTAAAACTCAATCCAGAGTTCGTAGAAGCTCACCACAACCTTGGGAATGCCTATCATGACAAAGGCTTACTCGATGAGGCAATGAGGGAATACAAAATAGCAGCAAGGCTCTATCCTGGTTCTATAGAGATTCATTTTAAACTTAGTGTCATCTATATTAAAAAAGGTTTACTCGATAAAGCCATAGATGAATTGGAGACTGTTTTAAGCATAAACCCAGATGCTTCAGACGCATATACTAATCTTGGAGTCATCTACTTTAAACAAGGCAGGCTTAATGAGGCAAAGCAGGCTTTTAATACTGCCTTGAGAATCAATCCGAATGACTCAGATGCACACACGAATCTGGGGAATATATATTCTGAACAGGGCAATCTTGATGCTGCTATTGAGGAATATCTCTCCTCATTAAAACTCAACCCGAACTCTCCAGAAACCTATTATAACCTGGGCAATGCCTACCTGATGAAAGGATTAAAAGATAAGGCTATCATGGAATATAAGCATGCTTTAAAATTAAAACCGGACTTCTTACCCGCCCAGCAAGCCATGAGAACAACAAATAGATAATTTCCCTCTAATCTTTCCATTTGCCTTCTTTTTTATTTTGGGTTATCTTTTTTGGGAAACCCCGTTAGAAAGTCTTCTCCTTTCTAACTGGAAGACTCACCCCGTTAGAGATTTATCTCTAACTTGGCTCACGCGGGGCTTTCTAACGGGGTAAATATTTTTTTTAGGAGGTCTGAGTTGCGATGATTAAAAATGACAGATGGATAAGAAGGATGTCGCTGGAGCATAATCCGAGGATGGTTGAGCCGTTTGAGGAAAAGCAGGTGCGCAAAGGTTGCATTTCCTACGGCGTTTCATCGTACGGTTACGATATTCGTATTGCAGACGAGTTCAAGATATTTACGAATGTAAATAATGCCATAGTTGACCCAAAGCTTTTTGACAGCAAGTCCTTTGTAGATTTCAAAGGAGAGGTTTGTATCATTCCGCCTAATTCTTTTGCCCTCGGAATGAGTGTCGAATATTTCAGGATACCGAGGAATGTCATGACTATATGCGTCGGCAAATCCACCTATGCCAGATGCGGCATCATAACCAATGTTACGCCCTTTGAGCCAGAATGGGAGGGATATGTAACCCTTGAAATCTCCAATACAACCCCTCTTCCTGCAAAGATATATGCAAACGAAGGCATTGCGCAGGTTTTATTTTTTGAAAGCGATGAGGCGCCTGAAGTTTCCTATAAGGACAAGAAAGGGAAATATCAATCTCAGGTGGGAATAACGCTGCCAAAAATATAATGTTTGATTACACAGATTACAAAGGCAGATTGCACAGATTCAACATTATCTGTGAAATCGTTTGTTAAAAATCTGTGTAATCTGTATCAATGAAATGGCTAACTCAAAAGAAAAGAAGAAAGGGCTTAAACAAGAGGTCATCGGCATTACCATCCTTGCCATTGCACTATTCTTTATTATCAGCCTTATTTCTTACTCATCAGCGGATATTGCGTCTAACTGGGGCGGGATTGTTGGAGGATATACTGCATGGGTCTTGTTTGAAATTGTAGGCTACTCAGCCTATATATTTCCTGTCCTTAGCATAATTCTTGCGCTTGAGTTTTTAATTAGGCGAGAATTTAATTTCAGGCTCTCTATCCCTATAAGCCTCTTTTTTCTTCTCATATCATTGTCAGGGCTTCTCAGCAGTCTTGTTGGAAGTGACACATCAAGTGGAGGTGTTGTTGGTAAATACGTATGCCTCTTCCTGTGGGATTACCTGAGCTATACTGGCACGTTTATTGTTCTCGCAGCCATGTTTATAAGCTCTGCAATATTTGCAACAGGCATCTCTGTGGTAGAGATAATCAGCAAAGGCTACAATGCCTATCAAGCCCTTCTGCAAAAGAGACAGGAAGCAAAGATAGAAAGAGGAGAACCTGAGGAAGAGGAGGAAGAAGAAATAGAAGTTGTCAATGAAGAAGAGGAAGTAGAAAAATTAGTACAGAAGAAGGTAGGTCGGCCAGCCATTATTGTCCCGCCTGCGCCAAAAAAGCCTTCGCGGCAAAAGGAGCAGGTTCAGGAGCATTTTGAATTCTTAAAGGCAACCGGAGAATTTCAGCTTCCCCCGATTTCCTTTTTAGATAGCCCCCCTGAAAAGTCGCAGTCTGTGGATGAAGAGGCCCTGCACACGAACTCAAAAATCCTTGAGAAAAAACTCAAGGATTATGGCATTGAGGGTCAGGTGTTAGCTGTAACTCCAGGCCCTGTAGTTACAATGTATGAGTTTGAGCCAGCGCCGGGTGTAAAAGTGGCAAGCATTATCAATCTCGCAGACGACCTTGCACTTGCTTTAAGGGCAGCGTCTATCCGCATAATTGCGCCAATACCAGGAAAGGCAGTGGTAGGCATAGAAGTCCCCAATGTCACGCGACAGAAGATATTTCTGAGAGATATACTGGAAAGCCAGGCATATTCAAAGAGCCATTCAAAACTTACCTTTGGACTTGGGAAAGACATATCTGGTAATCCCTTTGTTGCTGATCTGATAAGAATGCCACATCTCCTTATGGCAGGTGCAACAGGTGCAGGTAAAAGCGTAACCCTCAATAGTATTATTTTGAGCATCCTTTATAAGGCAATGCCTGTTGATGTCCGGTTTCTCATGATAGACCCGAAAATGTTGGAGCTTTCTGCATATGAAGGCATACCCCATCTGTTAACGCCTGTTGTTACTGATGCGAAAAGGGCAGCAGTAGTATTAAGGGCTATGGTAAATGAGATGGGTGAGCGATATAAACTCATGGCAGAAATGGGGGCAAAGAGCATTGACAAGTACAATCAGCTTTTTGATGAAAGGAAAGAGGAAAATACTGCAATAAATAAAAACGAGAGAGGCCACCGTCGGCTCCCCTACATCGTGATAGTGATAGATGAGTTGTCAGACCTTATGATGGCTGCGGGAAAGGATGTCGAAGAATCTCTGGTAAGGCTTTCTCAGATGGCCCGTGCTGCAGGGCTGCATCTTTTGGTTGCAACACAACGGCCTTCTGTGGATGTTATTACAGGGCTTATAAAGGCAAACTTCCCTGCCAGGATTTCACTCCAGGTTGCATCCAGGACAGATTCAAGAACAATCCTTGACTCAATGGGGGCAGAGGCGCTTCTTGGTGAAGGCGATATGCTCTTTCTGCCGCCAGGCACAGCAAGACTAAGAAGGATTCATGGCGCCTATATCTCGGAAACAGAGATTAAAAAGGTTACAGACTTTTTGAAGAAACAGGGCAAACCCGCCTATGATAAGGCCATATCAGAGGCAAAGGCTGAAGATAAGCCCTATGGCGATGATGACCTTGGAGAAGAATTTAATAAAAGATATGATGAGGCAGTTGCGCTGGTTGTCCAACTGGAATACGCATCTACCTCGTATCTACAAAGAAGACTGAGGATAGGCTATAACACTGCCGCACGGATAATAGAAAAGATGGAGGCAGAGGGCATTGTCGGGCCTGCACAGGGCAGCAGACCGAGGGAAGTGCTTGTAAAGAGGGAAGGGGGAGTGCGTGAGGAATAAGTTAAAGGAAACGGAGATGCGGGGAAACGGGGAAACGGGGAAATGGAGAAGTGGAGGAATCAACTTCCAGATTCTCCGGTTTCCCGATTCTCCGATTCGCTTCTTATTTTTACTACTGCTTACTGTCTACTGTCTACTGTCTACTGTCGTATACGCTGATGACCTCAATACCATCGTCTCAAGGCTTCAAAAAACCTATGAGGGTATTCAGGATATTCAGGCAGATTTTGTCCAGTTCACAACATCTGCTGCAATAAAGCAAACGCATAAGGCAGATGGCGTTGTATATTTTAAAAAGCCCGGAATGATGAAATGGGAATATAAGTCCCCAAACAAGGATATTATTGTAAGCGACGGCATAGACATTTGGGTTTATCAGCATGATATTGGCCAGGTTATGATAGGAAATGCATTGGCCAGCGGAACATCCATATCAAACAATTTTCTGGCAGGCATTGGAAATCTAAAAAAGGATTTTGATATAGAGCTTGCGGAAAAAGAAAATGCCACGTATCTCTTGAAGCTGAATCCCAAAACACCACAGCCGAATGTTCAAAGACTTTATATTGCTGTGGATAAAAAAACATTTCTTGTAACAAAAACCATAGTCTACGATATGCTTGGCAATGAGACAAAGGTTGTCTTTGAAAATATAAAATCAAACAAATCCCTTCCCAATAATATGTTTAAGTTCAAGATACCGGAAGGGGTGAAGGTGGTGAAACCGTAAGATACATTTTCGATTTTCGATTTGCGATTTACGATTGCTTGTGATTTAAAATAAATAAGAACCTATTAGCAAATAAGACCAGGAAATTGGCGTTGGATATAATCAAATTTTGCACAAAGCTGCCGCAAAAACAGGAGTTTTGGGTTATATCAAATCAGGTCATCAAATCGGCCACATCCATAGGAGCAAATTATCGGTCGGCCTGCAGAAGCAAATCCAGGGCTGATTTTATAGCAAAATTATCAATTGTGGAAGAGGAGGCTGATGAGACTCTCTATTGGCTTGAACTGCTGGAAGAGCTTGCTTTTAAAGGCAATGAAGAATTAGAACAGATGAAAAACGAGACAGACCAGATTGTAGCAATAGTTGTAGCTTCCAAAAAGACCGCAAAAAAGAATATGTGATTACGATTTTCGGTTTCCAATTTCCTGTTTTTACATTCGTAAATCGCAAATCGTAAATCGCAAACCAAAACCGGAGGTTATTATGCCGTCATTTGACATTGTTTCAAAGGTTGACCCGCAGGAGGTTGACAACGCAGTAAATCAGGCCATAAAGGAGATAAGCCAGCGCTTTGACTTCAAGGGGAGCAAAAGCGAGATAAAATGGGAAAAGAAAGAGGAGATAACTGTCATTGGCGACAGCGACAACAGGCTAAAGACCGTAATAGACCTGTTGCAGGGCAAATTTGTAAAAAGGGGCATATCATTAAAGTCGCTGGAATACGGCAAGGTTGAAGACGCCTCCGGCGGCCTTAAAAGACAGGTTATAAAAATCATTCAGGGCATTCAAAAAGAAAAGGCAAAAGAAATTGCGGAGGTAATCAAAAAATCTGGGCTTAAGGTTCAGGCTCAGATTATGGATGACCAGGTAAGGGTAACCGGCAAAAAGATAGACGACCTTCAGGAGACAATACAGATTCTTAAGACAAAGGATTTGGGGGTGAGTTTGCAGTGTGTGAATATGAGGGATTAACTCGATTTGACACGCAAGCTCAAATCAGTTACAAAGGTGAATATGAGATCTGCCGTAAAAAATTGGATAGCATCCGCCGATTATGATCTTCGGACTGCGGCAAACCTTTTTAAAAGCCGCCGCTATATTTATGTTGTATTCCTTTGCCATCTCGCAATTGAGAAGATTCTCAAGGCACTTGTCTGCAAGAGGCTGAACGAGATGCCGCCTTACACCCATAACCTTAACAGGCTGATTGAGCTTGCCGGCATATCTTTGGATGAAAAGCATCAGGAATTTATAAAGGACACTCTGAAAAACTCTTTTTCTGTCATTCCCGAAGTTTTTATCGGGAATCCAGTTCTTTTACAATCAACAAGTTATAGATGCCCGATAGAGACATTCGGGCATGACAATTTTTTAAAAGGTAGTTTTTCAGAGAGTCCTAAACAAGATAAGCCTCCAGAGCGTGCCGACCCGATACCCGGAAGATTTTGCAAAACTCTCCCGGCAGTTTAATAAAATAATCGCCGGAGAACATTTTAAAAAAAGCAGAGGGGTTATCAAATGGCTAAAACAACATTATCTCAAGGAGAATTGAAAAAAATAATAAATGATGTGGTTCATGACCTTGAAGCACATAAAATAAAGGTGGACAAGGTCATCTTATACGGCTCCTATGCGCACGGTAATCCAAAAGAATTTTCCGATGTAGACATAGCCGTCGTCTCACCGTCCTTTGCCCGGCAGAGTATCCTTAAAATACAGGAAGCGCTGGCAAAGGTGATGTCAAAATATCTGTCAATTGTAGAACCAATCGGCTGCTCACCGGAAGACTTCAATAAGGCCGATAAAACTTCTTTTTTAGGCGAAATCAAGCGGACAGGAAAAGTCCTTTATGCAGGGGGTTAGGATGATCCATGCTCTAAAGACAAAGGATTTGGGGTAAGCTTGCAGTTTGCGAATATGAGGGAGATTAAGAAACATGGAGCAGGCAGAGAGCAGGATAAGAAAGATGTACGATACTTAAAGAAACTGAAACATGAAAAAAGTAAAGCCAAAGGTTTTGATTACTATTTACTAATGAGAGCATAATACGGATTACATTTGCGTTATTCCAAGAAACATCGCCATTTCTGTCATGCCCGAATGCCTCTATCAGGCATCCAGAGTAATCGTAATGGATTCCCGCCCTCCCCCTTTATCCCCCTCCATGAGGGGGACAGGGGGAGGGCGGGAATGGTAATATGAAAAAGCAGCGTCCTTCCAGGGAGGTTATCAAGCGCCTTAACAGGCAACAACCTTTTGTGATATTAAATATCATAAAGGATTAAAAGCACCATTACGGTGCAAACCTTTAAACCCTGAAAAGGAGGCTGCTATGACAAAGTATATCGGATTAGACGCCCATTCGTCAACATGTACATTCAATGTGACGGATGAAAGGGGGCGGGAGATAGACAACACGACCCTTGAGACCAACGGAAGGCTTTTGGTCAAATATCTGCGAGGGATAGGAGGCGTCAAGAAACTTACCTTCGAAGAATGCGAGTTGAGCAATTGGCTCTATGAGATTTTGAGCAAAGAGGTTGATGAATTGGTAGTATGCAATCCTGTAGCAAACAAGGATTATAAAAAGATTAAGACAGACAAAATGGATGCCAGGAAGCTGGCAAAACTGTTACGGGGCGGTTTTCTGATTCCTGTATATCACAACGGATCTTCCCGGGAGCGGTTCAGGAGTGTGATGTCTGCCTATCAGGATTTAGTTGAAGAATCCGTCAGGCTAAAGAACCGATACAAATCACTGTTTCGGAAAGAAGGGAAGAAGGCAAAAGGAGAGTCGTTGTATCATGATGAAAGTTTCCTTGAAGGACTTGAGCGGGGCGACTTTCAATTTATCGGCAGACACATTTACGAACTTTTGGAAAAGATGGAACAAGGCCGGAAGGAATATATAAAAGAGATAATAAAATACAGCAAAGGCTTTAAAGAGATAAAATATCTCAAGAGCATACCCGGCATAGGCCCGATACAAGCGGCAAGGATAGCCTCACAGGTTATAGACCCTAAAAGATTTGCCGATAAGTATAAATATTACAGCTATTGCGGGTTAGTAAGACATAAGAGGATAAGTGATGGGAAGGAATACGGAAGCTGCAGGATATGGGGGAACCGAATATTAAAATCCGTTTACAAGACTGCCGGCCTGTCGGTTTTACAAGGCAGCAGCGGTTTAAGGAAATACTACGACTGTTTACGGTCTAAAGGCATAAGTCATGATAATGCATATAATGCAGTATGCCGTAAGATAGCGGCGATAAGTTTAAGCGTATGGAGGAAGAGCGAAAGCTATAATGACGAACTCATAACCGGCAATCTAACCAGGTAAAACAGATTAAGAGGCATGAGAGGTTGTCTTCATTTGATTCTTAATCTTGTTTTCTTGGGAGAGGGAAGAGATCCTTTTGTCATTGACCCAAAGAGGTCCAAGGGAATGG
>Ga0209212_1003672_pt1 | contig 19893 bp, 24 predicted proteins | sample RifGroC2_FD_183996 | JGI IMG/M metagenome (GOLD analysis project Ga0209212, IMG submission 183996) | Groundwater microbial communities from Rifle, Colorado, USA - Groundwater C2 (SPAdes) (version 2) | ecosystem: Environmental > Aquatic > Deep subsurface > Groundwater | place: Rifle, Colorado... | reverse complement strand
GATAAGAGTTGCGGACATAAGAGTCTCCATAAAAAAACACTGAATACACAACAATTATCGGACAAATAGAGATGAAAACTTAAAATAAAACACTATTATAAGCGAACACCCCCATCTTCTATGAGATGCTTTGCATATATTTTTTCAAAATCTTTCCAGCAATCATCGACATTTACAAATAATGTGGTAAAATCCGTTGTCATACGGCCTCCTTGCCTGCTTGGTTAATAATTTTTTACAAAACGAAACTATTATCCCATTGGCAGGTTGGCCGTTTTTTCTTGTATCCTTATCCAAAGTTCAGGTTTATAAATACGATTATAGATTTTCTCATCATAGCTTTTACAATTTTTTTAGTTATAAAGGTGATGAACAAGTTTCTCAAGGCCAAACAAAAACCTGCCGCATAATACGGATTTTTATCAAAAATCGCGCCGCTGTTCGCTGATATCGCCTATGGACAGCAGATGAAGCCTGCGGAATAGGCCGTCTTGTTGTGCGAGTTCCTCATATTTGCCGTCCTGAAGTATTTTGCCATCGCCGAGAACAAGAATACGATTCGCCCGTCGAATCGTGCTGAAGCGATGGGCGATGATGAACACCGTGCGATTTTCAAACAATTTATCGAAAGCCTGCTGAATAGCATATTCCGATTCCACGTCCAGCGCGGATGTCGGCTCATCAAGTATTATAAATTTGGTATTTACCAGCAGACATCGAGCGATAGCAAGCCGCTGCCGCTGTCCGCCGGAAAGAGAACTGCCGCTCTCGCCGACAGAATGGTCAATACCATCGGAAAACTGCCGCACAAACTCCCAGGCATTGGCATACTGGAGGGCGCGAATGATATCGTCTTCTGTCGCCGATGGATTGGCGTATTGCATATTTGTGCGAATGCTCTCGTTGAATAGATAAGGGTCCTGCAGCACAACACCATAAAGCGAACGATAAGGACGAAGCGGCAACTGGCGAATATCCGTCCCATCCAAAAGCAATTGCCCGTTATCCGGGTCATAAAACCGCAGCAGCATATTTATCATAGTCGTTTTACCGCCGCCGCTGGCTCCAACAAGAGCTACGGTCTGACCGGCCGGAACTACAAGATTTATCTTTTGTATCACTGGTTTTTGAGAATCATAACCGAATGTAACATTGCGAAATTCAATGTCTCCGGTTACCTTTTCCGGCATTTTAGCCCCTGGTTTGTCAGGCGTATCGCTGAATGTGCCCAGAACCGTAAAAAGCTGGTCCAGCCCCGCACGAGTACTGCTGATGTCGCCGGAAATATTTGCCAAAGTTGACACTATCGCGGTAAAAGTAGCCTGATATGCTATAAAAGCCACCAAATCACCCATACTCATATTCCAGTTGAAAATAGAATATGCGCCGACAACCATAATCGCCGAAGTAACGATGTATCCGCATCCTTCTGTCGTAATGGAAAGTTTGAACGCCTCCTTGGCGGCCTGAAGCGATTTCATTTGCGCCGACCACAGCCTGTCCTCAAAATCGTCCTGAACACGGTCTTCCATCGCAAAGGCCTGAATCGTCTTTGTGCCTCGAATACGGTCGACAATAAACTCCGTAATGCGATTTTGCGCTTCCTGATTTATTCGAGTTCGCTTATAGATTCGAGGCGAAGAAAATCTGGCAATGGCGACATACCCGCAACTGCCCAGTAGAACCACCAGCGTCATAGGCGGGCTAAGAAGAAAACAAGCCGCCAAACTGATTGTTATCGCCGTGATATACAGCGACAACTGCTTAAAGATAGTCTGCATACACCCGCCAACAGCGTTTATAGCGGTGCCGAAAATACTTTGATATAAAAAACCGGAAGGGTATTTACTGTGAAACCTAAGCGAAAGCCGCTGAAGATGCCCAAATCCCCTTATTCGCAGAGAGTAGGTTATTTTCTCCTGCGAAAGCAGAATCTGCCGCATCGCCAAATACCAAATCGAAATGCGAACGATATGCGTAACAAGAAATCCACCGGCAATCATCGCCGCTATTCGCATACTGCGCTGCGGAATCGCCTTATCAATCAAAAGCTTGCTGAACAGCGGCATCAGACCGTAAATGCCTCCCGCTATCGATATGAGCAAACAGCCCGCAGCCAGCCGCCACCGCAGCGGCTTTATCACATCCCAAAGTCTGGCCGCGAGCTCTATCAATGAATGCTTTTTCACATCAAGTTTGGGAAAAGAATCCAAACCGGAATCTAATGGCTCTCTCATAATTCAAAATTCCCAAATACTATTCGTTTTTTGGCAGCCAGCCCAACATTTCACTGACCCGCTTATTCGGCAAAATTTTGCCTTCCATATCTCCGCTGGCCTGCAAAAGATGAAACCCCGGCTTGTCAAAATTAACGGCCGCGGAAAACAGCCGCTGCGTATCCTTAGGCCCGGTCGCGAAACCATTTCGAGGTTTTTGGGGGTCATGGCGATAATCCGGCCAGTCTTTTTCATTGCGAGGCAATATCAGACGAATCGCAGTAATTGTCGCAGAATTATATTCCTGTGCGGCACAACTGCAAATGAACTCGCCTACCCGTTTGCTTAGACCATACGTATGCCATGTATCCGCCGGGCTATTTTCATCAGTTGTATTCAGATGATAATTCTTATAGACGCTCAAAGTGCTGGCGTAAACAAATCGCTTTGTTCCTCCGGCAAGCGACAAACATAGAAACCGATAAAGCCCGCAAACATTGACATCGAAAGCCGGACCGATTGCGCTGACATCTGTTTTGCCGCGATTGCCAACGCCCATCGCAAGATAAAGAATTGCATCCATACCGACGACGGCCTGCCGAACCTTTTCCTCATCGCAAACATCAGCCACAATAGTACGGTCTTCGTAACCCGGAACTGGGTGAAGGTCGAAGTGTGTGCATTCAAACTCTTTTTCTAATATCGGAACAACGATAGAGCCGACATAACCAGCTCCACCAACTATCAACAGTTTCATTTTTTACCAACCGCCTTTTTTTACAGAGCGTGTAATTTTATCTATATTAAATCGAATTACAATTCCAAAAGAATGAAAAATAAACTGCCAACCGCAGTTATTACCATAACTGCCTGTGCTTAAACAGGTTAAACAATTAGATACCCATACCGCAAATCGGCATAAACCTGATACAAACAGGCGAAGGTACGGATATAGAGATGCCGGTTTGAGTCAGCTTCCCTGATTTTGAATCAATTCCAAAAAGCGAGAGCAGGTCAGACTGCTCATTGCCGATAAGCATCCATTTTCCCGTTGGGTCGATGCCGAAGTGGCGAGGCCACTTTCCGCCACAGGGCTGAATATCAACCATCGTCAAAGTTCCTTTGTTCTTGTCTATTTCAAAAACAGCAATGCTGTTGTGGCCGCGATTGGAGCCGTAGAGATATTTGCCGGATGGATGAACCTCGATTTCAGAAGTATAGGTTTCGCCTTTATAATCTTTGGGAATAGTGGTGATAGTCTGAATCTCACAGAGAACTGCCCCAGCGGAATCATAATCAAAGGCTGTTACCGTATTAGCCAATTCATTAATCGCATATACATATCTGCCATCCGGATGAAAGGCAATATGACGCGGGCCGGAACCAGGCCTTAATGAGACACAAGGCGGGCAATTAGGCGTAAGCGTGCCGCTGCTCGGATTGACGCGATAAATCAGCAACTGGTCGAGTCCCAAATCCGCAACTAAAGCAAACCGGTTATCCGCATCCAGAGTTATAGAGTGAGGATGAGGACGGTTCTGCCGTGCTGTGTCCACGCTCGAACCGGTATGCTGAATTATAACGGCAGCGTTCGCTATATGTCCGTCCGCCTGAATGGGAAATGCTGACACTGTGCCTGTACCATAGTTGGCAACAAAAACACACCTGCCGTTTTGGTCAATCGTGATATGGCACGGAACATCGCCACCGGAAGAAACCCTGTTGAGAAATGTCAAATGACCCGTACCCGTCTCTATGGAAAACGCGCAGACACATCCGCTTTTTTCACTTTTCGAAGAATCGCAGCCGCTGACTGCGTAAAGAAATCTGCCATTTGGATGAAGAGCTATAAAATGAATTTTAACCGCTTCAATGGCTAATTTCGGGGCAGTCAGTTCGCCGGATTCAGCATTAAAATGACAAACATATATCCCCCCGCCAGCAGCGTCGGCTGATGCGGCTATATACACTAAAAATCGACGACAATTTAATGCCGACGGTTTCTTTACTGAATCGCTCATAAAATTTTAGATTATAAAATAGCCTTAACTATTTTATCTCCGAATGTATTATCATTACTTTAGTTATGTCTTGCCTTCCTGATATACAACCTCATATAAAAATTACAAATTTGTCGGATTATAGACAGTTTTGCCGACAGTGAAAGCAAAAAATTGGTAAAACCAGTAAAATGGTTCTTACGCCAAAATTGTCGCTTATCATTGTCGGCGGATACAATGTTTTCTTACAATGCCGTCGCTCGCCGAGAAATAACTTGTCTTTTACTCAAACAGTTGTAGAATCAAACAAAATTAAATACTGATTTCCCGTGACAGGGGAGCCCCTTATGGGGCTGAGAGGCCGAAAGGCGACCCTTTGAACCTTTAGCAGCGGTAATTCCTGCAAGGGAGGCACAAGACATAAAATCTTGACGCAGCCCTTTTTAGGACTGCGTTTTTTTTGGTACTTATATGACAAAATTAACATCGAAACAGTTCGCCGAAATGCTCATCGAGCGGCACGGCAGGACTGTATATGAAAAGCTAAACGCCGCTACTGTCGGCATCGCCGGGCTCGGCGGTTTGGGGTCTAATGTCGCAGCCGCTCTTGTTCGAGCCGGGGTAGGCAAACTCGTCATCGCGGATTTTGACGTTGTCGAGCCGAGCAATCTTAATCGGCAAAATTATTTTCTCGAGCAGCTCGGCGAAGATAAAGTCAAAGCCACAACCGAAAATCTCAAAAAAATAAATCCTTATGTTGAGATTGAAGGCGTTTCGACAAAGCTGAATCCTGAAAATGCCGGGGAAATTTTCAAGACGTGTTCGATTGTGGCAGAATGTTTCGATAAAGCTGTTTCAAAAAAAATGCTGATTGAGACAATACTTACCAAAACAAAAAAAACGATAGTCATCGCAGCCAGCGGTCTGGCCGGTTTTGGCAAAAGCAACGAAATAAAAACCAAAAAAATATCCGACCGTCTGATAATTGTCGGCGACGGCGAAAATGGAATCGAAAAAGGTTTAAGCCTAATGGCCTGTCGGGTAATCATCGCGGCCGGCCATCAGGCAAACGCAATTGTGGATTTGTTAATGATTTCGTAGGGTGGACAGCTTGCTGTCCACGCGGTTTAATAGATTTAAAGGCAATTTATGACAGTTTTACGAATAAATGGCGAAGACAAACATTTTGAAAATTCTCTGCCGGCGACACTTGCGGATTTGCTCGACATTATGAAGGTTGATGCCGCGACTGTCGTTGCGGAAATTGACGGACAAATTATCAAAAAAAACGATTTCAGCTCGGCGAAACTTTCCGCAGGCCAAAAAATCGAACTGATTAGACTCGTCGGAGGCGGGTAATATGAATGACAAACTAATCATAGCAGGCAGAGAATTTGACAGCAGATTATTTATCGGCACGGGCAAATTCTCTTCAAACAAAATTATGGCTGACGCGATAGAATCGTCAGGAACACAAATGGTTACCGTCGCGCTTCGGCGAGTGGACATTGACAATCCAAACGACAATATGCTGGCCGCGATTGACCGGAAAAAATATCTGCTCCTGCCTAATACATCCGGCGCAAGAAACGCCGACGAAGCCATCAGGCTTGCAAGATTGGCAAGAGCGGCAACGGGCATAATATGGCTCAAACTCGAAGTTACGCCCGACCCGTATTATCTTTTGCCCGACCCAATTGAAACATTAAAAGCCGCCGAGATTCTTGTTAAGGAGGGTTTCATTGTTCTGCCGTATATAAACGCCGACCCAGTGCTTGCGAAAAAATTGCAGGACGCTGGTGTCGCGACGGTGATGCCGTTAGCTTCGCCGATTGGCTCAAATCAGGGATTGAAAACAAAATCCGCGATAGAAATCATTATCGCCCAGGCGACCGTGCCCGTAATTGTCGATGCAGGCCTTGGAATGCCATCTCACGCTGCCGAAGCAATGGAAATGGGAGCTGATGCCGTGCTGGTCAATACCGCTATTGCCGCGGCGAAAAATCCCGTGCAGATGGCCGATGCCTTTAAAAAGGCCGTACAGGCAGGCAGAGAGGCTTTTCTGGCAGGCGGCGCAGAAGTCAAACGGCAGGCCGATGCCTCAAGCCCGCTGACAGGTTTTCTAAGAGAATAAAATAATTTTTTAAAAAAGTTTTTGTAGGGTGGACAGTTTCGTAAGGTGAGCTTTTTTGTCGCGGCGTAGCGCAGCGAAGACGGAAGCCCACGCGGTTGTCATTGCGAGCGAAGCGAAGCAATCTCTTCGTGTCATTCCAGCGAAAGCTGGAATCCAGTTTTGAATTTTGGCTATTTGAATTTGTTTAGGGTTTAGATATTAGGATTTCGGATTTTCAGTTTTGTAGGGTGGACAGCTATGCTGTCCACGCGGTAGTTAATATATGGAAAATTTTCAAAACATACTCGCGCAAATCGGCCTCGACCATTATAACTCTGAATTGATTGATGCTATCGAAAAAACAACGCCCGCCGATGTTGAAAAAGCGTTGGCTGATAAAACCGGCTATAATCTGCACAAACTTGCCGCCCTGCTCTCGCCCGCAGCCGACAAATATCTCGAACAGATGGCGCAAAAGGCACAGCGAATCACCCGGCAGCGATTCGGCAACACAATTCAGCTTTACGCACCTCTGTACGTCTCAAACTTTTGTGTTAATAGCTGCCCATATTGCGCTTTTAATATAAAAGGCAAATTCACCCCAAGCAGATTAACTATCGAGCAGGCCTGTAAAGGAGCCGATATTCTTGCCGAGATGGGCTTCAGGCACATTCTGCTTGTCAGCGGCGAGGATAAAAAATTTGTAACGACAGATTATCTTACCGCTCTGGCCGCCAAACTGCGAAAAAAATTCAGCTCCATTTCAATAGAAATATATCCTGCCGACCAGGCCGATTATGAAAAACTTTTCGCAGCCGGAATCGATGGTATTGCACTTTATCAGGAAACTTACGATAGAGACGATTACAAAAAAATTCACACCGCAGGCCCCAAGGCCGATTACGAATACCGCCTCGAAACGCTCCAAAGAGCCGGAAACGCCGGCTTTAGAAGTTTGGGTATTGGTTTTTTAATCGGGCTTAGCGACTGGCGAATGCAGACTTTGGCGATGGCAGCACACGCGGATTTTTTGATGAAGCATTACTGGCAGAGCAAGGTATCGTTTTCATTTCCGAGAATGCGTCCTGCGGAAAATGTGAACCGGAATATGTTTCGCTATATGATAACAGACCGTCAGCTTGTTCAGATGATGACCGCCCTGCGTCTGTGTTTCTCGGATGCCGAGATTGTACTTTCTACTCGTGAGAATGCGCAATTCAGAGACAACGTTTCAAAAATCTGCATAACTCGAATCAGCGCGGGCAGTAAAACCAATCCGGGCGGCTATACCGACGATTCTGCTGTCGAACAGTTTGAAGTTGCCGACGCTCGAAGTCCCGCTGAAGTTTCCCAAATGCTAAAACAGGCAGGCCTTGAGCCTGTCTGGAAAGACTGGGACAGCGCATTTGCCGGTTAAATCTTTTCACTGTCGCAGCGATATGCGATTACTTTAATGTCCTCAAGCGTAATCAATCCCTCCTTTATCATACCGTCCAATTCCGGCAGGATTAGCTGCAATCTTTCGGGCTTGTCAACTATCTCTATCACAATCGGCAAATCTTCGGACAGTCTCAAAATTTTCGCGGTATGCATTCTGCTGTGTGCGCCAAAGCCCATCAGGCCGCGCAAAACCGTAGCGCCGGCCAAACCTTTTTGCCGAGCTAATTTGACAATGGCCTCGTGCAGAGGTTTGCCGTTAAATTTGTCAGACTCTCCAATAAAAATTCTTAACAATTGTGCGTTTTCCGGCAATTTCATAACCGACCTCTCAATAATGAAAGCAATCTTTTTTCAGCAGCCAACTACTTTTCATAAAAATCTTATCGCCGTCAGGCGATTCCACAATTTTTCACTTTTCACTTTTAGTTTTTCATTTCTTAGATATATTTTCCGATAGCCAGACCGCCAATCATACCAACCAAGCCGAGAACATTTTGCAATACTATATTTGCCGATGCCCAGAGCCATTGAGATTCGTCTAAAAGCTGGGCTGTTTCAAACGCAAACGAAGAAAAAGTCGTGAAAGCGCCAAAAAATCCCACAAAAATAATCGTTCGTAATTGGCCGCTGATGGAAAGTCTGCTTTCAATTATCGCCCAAAGCAATCCGAAGGCAAGACAGCCTGCAATGTTGATTATCGCAGTGCCAAGCGGAAAGTTTGTAGATACATTCCGGCCAATCAGTCCGCCGAGCCAATATCGAGCCAGCGTCCCGCAAGCCCCTGCCAAAGCAAGATATAATAATTTCTGGAGCATATAAACCTATATAAAAATCCTAAATTCTAATATCGAAATTCTAAACAAATCCTAATTACCAAAATTCAAATGACAAAAACTTACGAATTTGGCGTTTTGAGCCTTCGAAAATTCGAGTTTTGAATTTGTTTCGGATTTAGGATTTAGTGCTTCGGATTTATCCTTTAGCAGTATAAATCATATACAGTCCGCCTGCAAGAACAAGTATTCCGCAGATTTTTTTCAAAATTACCGCACCTTTTGATGACTCGTTCCAGTTGAGATATTTTTCGACAAGTTCTGTGAACGTACCTGCAAAAATAATCACTGAACAATGACCGATACCGTAGACAACTATGAGTAAAATACCGTAGAAAAGATTTTCTTCAGAGGCCTTTTTAAATGCCACCGCCAGCATCGGCGCCATATAAGCAAACGTGCAGGGGCCAAGAGCGATGCCAAAAATCAGGCCGAGAATAAACGCAGCAAACAGTCCTTTGCGTTTCATACCAACCTGACCTTTGCCCGCAAACGGCATCGGAATAACATCAAGCAGATGAAGCCCAACAAGAAAGAAAATCGCTGCGACAAAATAATTTCCCCATTTGCCGACATCTCCCATCATTCGCCCTGCCGCTGCGGTGATTACGCCGATTATGCCGATGGTGATTAAAATTCCGACTGCGAATAATGTTGAAATTGAAAATGCACGCTTAGTTGATATTTTGCCCTGCTCGTCGATGAAGCCGACGATTAGCGGAATGCTCGCCAAATGACACGGACTAAGCAGAATACTCAAAACTCCCCAGATAAAGGAAGCGAGCATCGCAATCGCGGCAGTGCTTTCAACAGCGTGAGTAAGACTTTCAAATAATTGCTGCATTTATTTTGCCTTGCTGAAATCAAAGCCTAATTTTTCCCATTTAGCTAAAATATCTTTCTTTGCGAAAAATCCTTCGTGACGAAAAATTTCTTTATCGTTGGGGTCGATGAAAATCTGCGTCGGAATAACTCTGATGCCGAATTTCTGCCCGACAGTTGGGTCTTTCCAGACATCATAAAATTCCATCTGCAGTTTGCCTGCAAGTTCTTTCTTCAATTCCTCGATTATCGGTGCCATCATTTTGCAGGGAACACACTTATCCGAACCCAGTTCAATCATTTTCGGCAAAGTTTTTGCAGGCTCGACGACTTTTACTTCCATTACAAGCGGTGCATTATTCGGCTCAACTGCCTTTACAGCAGACACATTGATATCATTTGTTTCAGCGGGTTTCATAGCCGCTGAAATCATAACAGACTTTTGCGGCTCTTTATTTTCAGCATTTTTAACGGCTACAACCGCGACTACAGCCGATACTAATAATAAAACGATAACAATTTTCCAAATTTTATTCATTAAAAACTCCAACAAAAAACATAGCCACAGAAAAAAAATTCTGACTACTGTATTCTGAATTCTGTATTCTTATTTTATCATTTCCTTTAGTTCTTCGATTGTGGGTACTTTACCCGCAACTTTCACCTTGCCATCAACAACAAGAGCGGGCGTTACCATAACGCCGAACCTCATTATGTCCGCGATTTTAGTTACCTTTTCCAATTCGTATTCTATGCCAAGCTCTTTCGCTGCCTGCTCGGCGCACTCGGCCAATTTTTTGCACTTCGGACAACCCATTCCAAGTATTTGAATTTTTTTCATTTTATTTTTCCTTACTTCTTTAATCTTTGTGTCTTCGTGGCTATTTCAAACCAGTTTTGCGTTTTCAAACATATTTTTACCAGCATCAACATCACAGGCACTTCAATCAAAACGCCGACGACAGTCGCTAACGCCGCTCCGCTCGACAAGCCGAACAGCATTGTCGCAGTCGCGATTGCAACCTCAAAATGATTCGATGCGCCAATCATAGCAGAAGGCGCTGCATCTGCATATTTGAATTTCCAAACTTTCGAGAGCCAGTAACCAATCACAAAAATAAGCATTGTCTGAATAAACAGCGGTATCGCAATCCAAAAGATTGTAAGAGGATTTGAAATAATAGTTTCGCCCTTGAAAGAAAAAAGCAAAACCAGCGTAATCAGCAGAGCGATAATTGTAATCGGCGTTAAGAAATGCAGAAATTTTCCATTGAACCAATCCCGTCCCTTATAAGCGATAAGCCATTTGCGCGATAGAAAACCGGCGACTAACGGCAAGGCGACATAAATCGCAATCGACAAAACAAGAGCCTGCCACGGAACTGGCAGCCTGCCTACGCCGAGCAAAAAACCGCCAAGAGGCCCATACAGAAACAGCATTGACAGCGAATTTATCGCAACCATAATAAGAGTGTGGCCGTCGTTGCCTTTGGCAAGATAACCCCAAACCAAAACCATTGCCGTGCACGGAGCGATTCCCAAAAGAATACATCCTGCCAAATAACTTCGCCAAAGCGGCACTTGCAGCATTTTTACGCCATCCAGCTCAATCACTTTGCCGACACCATAAACGGCATCGACAGGCAAATCAAGTCCGAACGGCATTTTGACAATATCAACCGCATCAGCGCCAATAAACGTTTTGAACAATACTCCCAAAAACAGCAACGCTATCGCGTACATCGTAAAAGGTTTAATCGCCCAGTTGACGAACAGCGTAAGCCCGACAGGCTTTATGCTTTTGCCGGCCTGAAGCACTTCGGCAAAATCAATCTTGACCATAATCGGATACATCATAAAGAAAAGACATATTGCAATCGGAATCGACACGACCGGCGCGTTGTTGACGTAAATCGACATACCGTCAAGAGACTTCGCAATGCCCGGCGCAATCTTGCCAAGTACAATTCCGCCGACAATACACAGGCCGACCCATAAAGTAAGGTATCGCTCAAAAACACCAAGTCCTTTTGCCTGAATTTTTTCTGCCATATCACAATCCCTTACTATTTAGCCTTTAACGCTGTAAAATTAACACTAACAATATAGTCACTAAGTTTTGCACCGCAAGGCAAAGATTCTTTTACTTGTCTGTAAAGCGGGTCATTGCAATCAGCCATTACATCAATACTGTACGCCTTTTCATCTATCTGAATATCAGCAAGCCCTGCCTGCTTAATCATTTTTATAGTTTCGTCACCAAGAATCGCGCCGGCAACACAACTTACCAACGCTGCGGCGGATTTTAAAACATTCTCCGGCAAAGACTTTTTCAAAGCAAGGTCAGAGACACACGCTTTGCCGCCCGGTTTCAATACGCGAGCAATTTCATTCCAGACCTGCTGCTTATCAGGCGAAAGATTTATAACACAGTTGGAGATAACAACATCAATACTGTTATCAGCAACGGGAAGATGCTCAATTTCGCCGAGCCTAAACTCTATATTTGAAAGTCCGGTTTTTTGTGTGAATTTAGAAATACCCGCTCGTGCCTTGCTGAGCATATCCGGTGTCATATCAACACCGAGAGATTTGCCGGTTGCTCCAACTTTTTTGGCGGCGATAAAAACATCGAATCCGCCGCCACTGCCCAAGTCCAAAACCACCTGCCCGGGTTTAAGATTGGCGACAGCAGTCGGATTGCCGCAGGACAGCCCCATATTCGCTCCATCGGGCAAAACCTGCAATTCCTCATTCGTATAGCCTATTCCCTCGGCAAACTTATCCGGCAGCGATGCCCCGCAGCAGCAGCTCGACTTACCCTTAGCAATTTCCGTATAACCCTGACGAACGGTTTCTCTAATTTTTTCTTTTGATTCCATTTATAAAATTTCCATTAAAAAAATGCACCGAAAAACATTCCCGATATTGTCGCCATAACAACCACAAGCGAAACGAACACTATCGTTTTTTGCGTTCCCATAATCGAACGAATAACCAGCATACTCGGCAGCGAAAGAGCCGGCCCTGCCAAAAGTAATGCAAGTGCAGGCCCCTTGCCCATACCTGCCGTCATCAATCCCTGCACAATCGGAACTTCTGTAAGCGTCGCGAAATACATAAATGCGCCGGCAACCGAGGCAAACAGATTTGCCCAGAGCGAATTTCCGCCAACCATTGAAGATACCCATTTAGATGGTATTACTCCTTCGCCGCTGGGTGTGCCGAGAAGAAAACCAGCAACGACAACTCCGCCGAGCAGCAGAGGCAAAATTTGTTTCGCGAATGTCCACGTTGAACTTGTCCACTCTTTTAAATCTTTTGATTTAAACCACAACACAAGACAAACAACAAGCAGTACGCCGAAAGCAGCGGTGATAATCCATTTAACCGAATGAATCGCCGCCCACGCTCCGCCCTGCTGAATCGGCTTTGCCCAATTTGCGAAAACCAAAATGCCGACCATAGAAAGAAAATACAAACCATTCTGCCAAAGCGTTCTGGTCTTTTCTTCGTCCGGCATCGCCGCTGCGTTATCTGCTTTTTGAATTTCCTCTTTGCGATATATAAAATGCATTAAAAGGCCGATTATAACGCTGAACATAATCGCTCCGACCGCTCTTGCAACGCCAAGCTGAAACCCAAGAATGCGGGCGGTTAAAATAATCGCAAGGACATTTATCGCAGGGCCGGAATATAAAAACGCACAGGCTGGGCCTAATCCCGCCCCCATTTTATAAATTCCTGCAAACAGCGGCAGAACCGTGCAGGAGCAGACGGCAAGGATTGTGCCGGAGACAGATGCCACGCCGTAAGCGATAATTTTATTTGCCTTTGCGCCGAGATATTTCATCACCGATGCCTGGCTCACAAAAACCGATATCGCTCCTGCTATAAAAAACGCAGGGATAAGACACAGCAAAACATGTTCGCGGGCATACCATTTAACAAGGATAAGCGATTGCATTATCGCGTTATTGAACCGCTCAATGCCGACCGGCAGAAAATAAAGACCAAGAAAAACAGCGATAATCAAAAATAGTTTTTTGCTTTCGGGTTTTACGCTCATATTAAATTGCTTTCAGAAATTTTACGTTTTCGTTTGCCTGCTGTTTAAGACAGACTGTTACACATTTTAAAAAGTCCAACACGCATTTTGCCTTCAAGCGGTACATCACATTCAGCCCGGCTTTTCGATATTCCAAAACACCGCAGGAAACCATCACCGAAAGATGACGAGATATGTTTGACCGTTCCGAGCCGACATATTTTGCGATATCGCAGACGCACTGCTCGCCGTCTTTGAGGTAATCGAGAATCGCTATTCGCAAAGGATGAGCAAGAGCCTTTAAAACCTCCGCCTGCTTTTCATAAACTAATTTTTGATTTTTATCAGACACTTCAATTCCCTTAATTTACTATGTGATTACATACTCACATAGTACCGCCAATGTTCAATGAGAGCAAATAAATTTTTTTATGCGATTGTCTTGTTTATGGCTCTGAAAAGCCTAAATATAGAATTCATTTGCAAAATTATCCATTTTACATATACTTACCCGCCGATTGCAGATAGTTTTGTAGGGTGGGCTCTTAGCCCACGCGGTTGTCATTGCGAGCGCAGCGCGGCAATCTCAATTTTTAATTTTTGATATTTGATTTTTTAAAAGGATTGATAGATGGGCGACGAAAAAAAGACCGATTTAAAAAAAGTTAAAGAATTAGTCGATTTGATGATTGAAAACGACCTTGTTGAGGTCGAAATCGCCGATGGCGACAGCAAAATCCACCTCAAACGCCCCGGCCATTCGCAGCCGCAGTTCGCAGCGGCGCCGATGCACTATGCACCGGCAGCAACCCCAGCCGCAGCAGCTCCGCAGACAGCATCGGTATCGGCGGATAACCTCGTTGACATCCCATCGCCAATCATCGGAACATTCTATGCGGCTCCAAGTCCTGATTCCCCCCCGTTTGCCAAAGTCGGCGACCGCGTAAATCCAGATACGGTTGTCTGTATCATCGAGGCGATGAAGGTGATGAACGAAATAAAAGCCGAAAAGACCGGCACTATCGAAAAAATTATGGTTACAAACGGCCAGGCCGTCGAGTTCAACCAGTCGCTTTTCAAAATAAAACCAGACTAAAAAAATTAGCCACGAATGAACACGAATAAACACAAAAAAAATAATTTCTCTGTGAACTCTGTGTCCTCTGTGGCTGAATTTATTTAACATCAGGAATTTTATGTTCTCAAGAATACTAATCGCCAACAGAGGCGAAATCGCGTTAAGAATTATCAGAGCCTGCAAAGAACTCGGCGTTGAATCGGTTGTCGTTTATTCCGAAGCCGACAGAGGCGCAAGCTATATCGAACTGGCCGACCAGGCTATCTGCATCGGACCGGCACAAGCGGCAAAAAGCTATCTCAATATCCCAGCAATCATCAGCGCTGCGGAAATAGCCGACGTTGACGCGATTCATCCGGGCTACGGATTTTTCGCGGAAAACGCCCATTTCGCCGACGTTTGCAACGACTGCAATATAACTTTCATCGGCCCAAAGCCCGAATCAATGAGACTTCTCGGCGATAAAGTCGCAGCCAGAGAATTAGTCAGAAAAGCAAAAGTGCAATGCGTCCCCGGCTCCGATGGCGAATTAAAAGACGAAGCTGAAGCTATTAAGCTCGCCAACAAAATCGGATACCCCGTAATCATCAAGGCCGCGGCGGGCGGCGGCGGCAGAGGTATGCGAGTCGCCCACAACGATATGAGTCTGCGAAACGCCATCGCCACCGCGAAAGCAGAGGCAGAGTCGGTGTTCCATGACAGCAAAGTTTATATGGAAAAATACATCATAGAGCCTCGCCACGTCGAAGTGCAGATTATGGCCGATAAATCCGGCAACGCCCTGCATTTCTACGAACGCGACTGCTCCATTCAGCGCAGACACCAGAAGCTCATCGAAGAATCCCCCTGCCCGATTCTCGACGAAAAAACCAGAGAAGAACTCTGCAAGGCCGCGATAAAAATCGTCAAAGAGGCCAAATACGAAAACGCCGCGACTGTGGAGTTTTTGCTCGACAAGGATAAAAATTTCTACTTCATCGAAGTCAACACACGAATCCAGGTTGAACATCCGGTAACGGAATTGGTAACAGGCAGAGACCTGATTAAAATGCAGCTTCAGGTCGCAAGCGGCCAGAATTTGAATCTCAAGCAGAAAGACATCGTTCACACCGGCTGCGCGATTGAATGCAGAATAAACGCAGAAGACCCGACTCGCAATTTCGCGCCGTGTCCCGGCAAAATCGACAAGTTTATTCTGCCAGGCGGAATGGGCGTAAGGGTCGATACGCATATGTTCCAGGGTGCGGTAGTTTCGCCGCATTACGATTCGATGATTGCAAAACTGCTCGTTCACAGACCGACAAGGGAAGAAGCTATTATTACGATGAAGCGGGCTTTGAGTGAATTTAGAATCAGCCCCATTAAAACCACGATACCGGCCTGTGAAAAAATCTTATCCCACAATATGTATCTGCAAAACAAAGTCAACACAGGCTTCATTGAACAATATATGGACAAGTTCTAAAAATCAGAATAGTTAGCCCCCAACTTTATGTTGGGGGTTCGCAGGTGCCGCCAGTGCAAATAACCATCAACAATAAAAAAACTATTATCGTTAATGGCGGCAAAAGCCTGCTGACAACCCTTGCCGACGAAAAAATTTTCCTGCCTACCGCCTGCGGAGGCAGAGGTATCTGCGGACTGTGCAGATTAAAAATCCTCACCGGCGGCGGGAATTTAACCGATGCCGAACAACGCAAACTCAAAGACGATGAGAAAAAATCAAACGTCCGCCTTGCCTGCCAGATTACCGTCTCCGGCGACTTAAACATCGAGATACCCGAAAGACTTCTCACCCTCGGAGAATACAAATGCAAATGCACCGAGATTCTTGATGTCGCCTCCGAGGTCAGACAACTGCGATTGGAACTCATCGAACCGCGAACAATTGATTATATCCCCGGCCAGTATGTTCAGGTTTTTGTGCCCGCCTGCGAAAAAAGTCCCCAGCCCGTTTCCAGAGCGTATTCAATATCATCCGACCCTGCCGATAAAAATTTCATAGAACTGATTGCCCGGCGAACGCCAGGCGGAATAAGCTCAACATACTTTTTTGAATATCTAAAAGTCGGCGATGAACTGAAATTCACCGGCCCTTACGGACAATTCAAAATAAGCCAAACACAATCGCCGATGGTCTTCATCGCGGGCGGCAGCGGTATGGCGCCGATAAAATGTATGCTCCACTATTTGAAAAACACCGGCAGCAAACGTCAGGCGGTTTATTATTTTGGAGCTAACAAAGTCAGCGAATTGGTTTGGCCGGAACTGATGAGGCAGTTTGAAAAAGACCTGCCGAATTTCAGGTTCGTGCCGGTCATCGCCGACCCGCAGGAAAAGTGGGCTGGCCAAAGAGGTTTAGTTACCGAAGCCGTCAAGCGGGATTTAAAAAACGCCGAGCAGTACGAGGCATATCTTTGCGGAAGTCCGGGCATGGTTGATGCCGCAATAAAAACACTCAAAGAACTCGAAATCAGCGATGATAAAATCTTCTACGACAAACTAACACCAAACAGCCAATAAAGATGTCGTTTGTTGACTATTTTAGAGATTTTCTGTTACCTCCGCAAAACCCCCTCCACTATCACTCTGGAAGGGTATTAAAAGTTAATAACGGTTAGCGGATGTCCATTTACAAAACCGATGCCGCCTCTTATAATATCGCTGTGGAAAATTTGGACTATAATGACATTTGCGATTCGCTGGCAGGCGACCAAAAGGCTTTTGAAAGGCTTGTCATTCGCTATCAGCCTCGAATTATCAGGCTGATGTGGCGATTTAGCAGAGACCGCCAAACCTGCGAAAGGCTCGTTCAGGATGTCTTTGTCGAGGCGTATTTCAGCCTCAAAACTTACAAAGCCAAAGCGCCCTTTGAACATTGGTTGAGCAGGATCGCTTCCCGCGTCGGCTATCGGCACTTTAAAGAGCAGGACAAGGAAAAACAGACTTTGCCGCTTCCTGATTTCGACATTGCAGCCGCCGATTCGCAGCAGCAGCAGGCCGACCCGGAAAAAGCCGCCGAACTTTTGTATTGGCTGCTGGCCAAACTGCCCGCGACAGACAGGCTCGCCCTTACGCTGGTCTATCTGGAAGATTGCAGTATAAAAGATGTTGCCGACAAGACAGGCTGGACAACGCCCGCCGTGAAAATGAGATTGTCAAGGGCGAGAAAAAAATTAAAAGAAATTGCTGAAAAAGAAAAAATTTCAGAAAGGTTCGAATGGACACTTTAAAAACTATTGAAAAGCTGGCCAAAGCCGCTCAAAACGAGGCTTTGCCGATGTTCGACGTTTCGAGTTATGTTCTCGGACAGATGCGGACGGTTCAGGTGCAGAGAGCGAATCTTCTGCCGATTGAGTTCTTTACCGCTCTGGCTGCCGTTGCCGCTTCGATTGTAATTGTTTTGTCCGTAGTCGCATGGCAGACAATCGTCAACCCGATGGCACAGTTGATTGCGCCTTTGCAGGAGAGTTCGCTATGGTAGAAGACCAGAAAATAATCGTAAAACAGTGCAGCCGCAAACAGGTAATTATTATGGTCGTCTGCGCAGCGGTAATCTTTTTATCCGGCATAGCAATCGGCATTGGAACAACAGTTCTGCTCGCTCAAAACAGATTTATCAAAATTGCCCCTTCGCATATGACCGCTGAAAGTTTAACCAAAAAAATCAGCAAAAAATACGACTTGAATTCGCAGCAGACTGCGCAGGTTCAGACGCTTTTGAGTGATATGTTTGCCAAAGGAAAGCTCAACAGAGATGAAATGGATGCCAAAGGAAAGCTCAACAGAGATGAAATGGATGCCAGACGCGATGCCGATGCCGAGATTATGATTGCTCAAATGAAACTGATTTTGACCGATGAGCAGTTTGCCAAATGGAATGAAAACTTCACAAAATTGAGAGCGAAGTTCAAAAAATTTCGGTAATGCTGCACGAACGATATACTTGGCTATTGGCTGCTCTGTATCCCCTGCCCCCAATATCCTTTTCAAAACTTGTTAAAAACCACTCAAAATTGCTCAAAACTCATTGATTTTTGCTCAAAATCGTTCAAAAGTGAGCGAAAACTTAACAAAATTTGAAGAAATTTTACAAAATTTGCAAAAAACTTGCGCTTTTTCGGACACCTTTTTTCATTTTTTTAGGGGGTTTCTACGATTTTAACCACGAATTTCGGGGATTTTTTCGGATTTTTGCCAATTTTGATATGGTTTTTGCAAATTTTGATAGGTTATTACAAATGGTCAGGAGTGGAGTTGAACCACCGACACACGGATTTTCAGTCCGTTGCTCTACCAGCTGAGCTACCTGACCATCAAAGGCCGAAAACGCGTCCGGCCAAATTCTCGCACACTCTACACTTTGCAGGCCGGTATTGCAAGAAAATTAGTATGAACCTCAGGGCAATCGCATGAAAATTAAAAAGTTACGCAAAAAAGCAAAATGTTAAAATAGATAATTTGCGCTTTTGTGCGCAATCGTGTATGCTTCCATTTTAGGGCAAGGCCTTGCAAAAATAACGATAAAACGCCCTATCAATGAGGTATCTTTATGGAAGATTCAGCTCATGCGCTATTGCTGCGCATATTCCGGGACTTGCCTGATCAGCGAATGCCCGGAAAGGTCACACATAAGCTTCACGACATTTTGGTTATAACGGTTTGTGCTGTCATTAGTGGTCTGGAGTGCTGGACACAGATAGAAGATTTTGCGATAGCCAATGAACAGTGGTTCAGAGGGTTTCTGGACTTACCGAATGGAATACCTTCTCACGATACTTTTGGCAAGGTTTTCAGCGTTATAAATCCAAACGAGTTTGAATTGCGTATTCAAAAGTGGATTCATTGTCTTGTAGGTTCAAATACACAGCGAAAGCATATTGCCATTGATGGCAAAACCCTGCGTAAAAGTTTTGATACTGCATCAGGCAAAACGGCAATACACATGCTAAATGCTTATGTTTATGAAAACCATGCGGTTTTTGGGCAGTTGAAAGTCGATGATAAAACAAACGAAATTACAGCCATTCCAAAATTGCTGAAAATGCTGCAACTCAAAGATGCGACTGTAACGATTGATGCGATGGGATGCCAGAAGGATATTGCCAGACAGATAATTGAAAATCATGGCCATTATGTTTTCTCTCTTAAAGGCAATCAGGGAACTCTGAAGGATGATGTACAAACATTTATGGATGATTTGATTTCCAACGGCTCGCAGCGCTCGTGTAAGGTCTCGGGCAACCTTTCAATTACCCACAACTATTTGAGCTAAATTGAACCCAAGGTGAATGTCCGTTAATCTCCGGAACCCTCGCCACACTACCATATTCCCGGGTGGTG
>Ga0209212_1003668_pt1 | contig 19944 bp, 17 predicted proteins | sample RifGroC2_FD_183996 | JGI IMG/M metagenome (GOLD analysis project Ga0209212, IMG submission 183996) | Groundwater microbial communities from Rifle, Colorado, USA - Groundwater C2 (SPAdes) (version 2) | ecosystem: Environmental > Aquatic > Deep subsurface > Groundwater | place: Rifle, Colorado... | reverse complement strand
GCTCTAACCGACTGAGCTACATGCCCAATACAATTGTTAATAATCTTCTATTTACAGATTACAGAGTGATTACTTAATATCGACTCGAATCCCGATATCAATCGGGACGCTTACCCGCCTGCCATCGCCTACGGCTCAGGACCGTTGGCGGGCAGGTAAGACGCCTGCTCCCTGTCCCGCGTAGCGGGATAACCTCGGCCCAAGGCCGATCCGCCTCGGGCGGAAACTGTCATCCCTTCGGGAGATCACCCGCCATTCGGCCTCGAGCTCATGGCCGAGAGGTAGGGTGAAGCTATCTGCCTCAAGTAAAGCTGATTCATTATATACAAAAAATGATGATATTGTCACCCCAATCTAACTATACAATTTAAGATATATTTTCCGGCAATACTTGGCGCAGGTGTTCAATAACAACTTGTTCGGCTTCCAATAAACCACGATCGGCCAAGTGCGCTTTGGCTAAAAATTGATCACCCTGCGGCTGCCAAGGTTTTAACAATTCTAAGGCATTGCGCCCAGGCAGACACTGTATCAACACTGAAGTCTGCCCAGCTTTTTGTTCGTAAAATAATATGACTACTGCCGCTTGGGGTGTAGTCGATATTACCTCGTCGATTACGCCCGGCAAGTCTTTTTCCCCGGCACCGCTTTTAATAAAATCATCTGGTTGCAACAGCAGCCAAACCAGCTTGCGCGCCGAGTCGCTGCGAATGCGCGCCAACGCCCGACCCCATAACTTAAGCATGGGTAAAGTTTTGGTGCGATATAAATTGGTTACTACTTTTTCACGTTCGGCCCCTAAAGCAATCAACTCGCTAGCGTTACCCAAGGTAATTGGCGTAACGGTATTGGCTTTAAAGCTTTTGCTAGCGACTGTTAAACCAGTAAATAGGCAAGTGGCGGTATTTTGGTCAATCGCTTGGGGATTGATTCTTTTAATGATTTTTAGCACCAATTCAGCCGTGGAAGCTACGTTAAAATCCACTATATTTATTTGTCCAAAGTGCTCATTGGTGATGCCGTGGTCAATATTTACAATCGTAGTTTGATAAAAAAAGTCAGTATTATTCTGATATAGCCCTCCAAGCGATTCCAGGTCAGGGGAATCCAGTACAAAAATTAAATCATATAAAAAGTTAGATGATCGGGTGGTAATATCGGCGGCGCTAAAACTACCATGTTTAGGCGTTAAGTAAATACGAAGCCGATCACCCTGAACATCATAACTTAAATCTCTTAGTTTAGAGTCGGCTACGTTTAGTGAGATAACAAATTTCTGTAAACTTGGCAGTTGATTTTGGATTTTATCAATGCCCGGTAAAAATTTTAACTGGTCAGATGCCTGCCAGTTATGAGAAATGATTGATACTTGTTTGCCTTGCTGTTCTAAAAAATTCTCCAACGCCAAGGCTGAAGCCACCGCATCACCGCCTCGCTGGGCAGCGAAAGTAACCAGAATATGTCGAGCCTTGCTAATTAGCTCTAAAAGTTGCTGTTCGGTAGATAACATAAAATAATCAACATACCTTAGCTGGTTATTTGGGCCCTGTCAAGCTCCTTAGCCAAAGTCTTTCATTACACCAAATATTGACTTAATCGTCAATAGAGATTATACTGAAACGAGTCTTTAAGCACGGCTACCCGTGCCGAATGACGAATAATGAATCAAGAATATTGAATATATACTGGAATTTAAGAACAACTATTCATAATTCCCAATTCTCGATTCTGGATTCTAAAGTTATGAATATAACCGAATTAGCTCGACGCCTAAAAGTGCCCACGCCGCAACTCCGTGAAGAATTACAGCGGTTAGGTTTTGATATTGGTTTTCGGGCTATTAAAATTGACGACCGGGTGGCGGCCAAAGTAATAAAATTATGGACTGCCAAAAAGGAACAAAAGGTCAACAGCAGCTATGTCGTAGTGGAAAAAAAAATAGGCGCTGCCCCAGTGGTTACCAAAACCAAAACGGCATCTTTACCAGCCATATTAACCACTCGGGAACTGGCTGATATTTTAAAGTTACCCGTAACTACTGTTATTGGTGAGTTGTTCAAAAATGGCGTAATGGCTTCTATAAACGAACGAATCGATTTTGAAACCGCCTCGATTATCGCCCAAGATTTGGGTTTTACTACTTTAGCACAAGAAACATCAAAAGATTTGGCCGCGGCCGAAGCCGGTCAAGCCAAAGATTTGGGTGAATTATTACAGGGTGATTCAGTGGCCGACTTAAAACCGCGTCCGCCGGTAGTGGTGGTGATGGGTCATGTGGATCATGGCAAGACTAAACTCTTGGACGCGATTAGAGAAACCAATGTGGCGGAAGGTGAGAGTGGGGCCATTACCCAGCACATTGGCGCTTATCAAGCTATAGCCAAGGATCGTCTGATAACTTTTTTAGACACACCGGGTCACGAAGCTTTTGCGGCCATGCGGTCGCGCGGGGGAAGGCTCGCTGATGTAGCTATTATTGTGATTGCCGCCGACGACGGCGTTCAGCCGCAAACCATTGAAGCCTTAGAAATAGCCCAGCGGGAAAAATTACCTTTTTTGATTGCCATAAATAAAGTAGATAAAGCCGATGCTGATATTGAAAAATTAAAAAAGCAGCTGGCCGAATTAAATTTATTACCGGAAGATTGGGGCGGTAAAACTATTTGCGTGCCGATTTCGGCCAAACAGCGCACTGGTTTAGACACACTGCTGGAAATGGTTTTGTTATTAGCGGATTTAGAAAAATTTACAGCTAACCCTAATCGGTTAGCAGTGGGAACAATTATCGAAGCTCATATTGATAAAGGTGAAGGGCCAGTTGCCACCGCCTTGGTACAGGCGGGCACTTTGCGTCGTGGTGATAGTATTATTGCTGGCCGAGCCGGTGGCAAGGTGCGAGCTATGAAAAATTTTAGCGGTAAAGATATTATCGAGGCCAAGCCATCCACACCGGTCAAAATTTTGGGATTAAAATTAGAACCAGTAGTCGGCGATATTTTCAAAGTGGTTTCTGAAAAAGAAGCCAGGCAGTCTCTTAAAAAAACACCCAATTATCATCGCCAGTCAGCCCTACCAACTGTAGTTGTTTCCAAAACTGACGATGATGATAAGAAAAAAGATGATATACCTGGTGTACATTTAATTTTAAAAACCGATGTGTTGGGATCCCGTGAAGCCATATTAAGTTCAATGGAAAAACTATCCACACCGGACGCGCGTGTAGAGGTGGTAAAAGTGGGACTTGGCAATATTACTGAAACAGACATCGCTCAAGCCGAAGGTCTTAATGCCTTGGTTATGGGTTTTCAGGTGTCGGCTACCCCCCCGGCCAAATCATTAGCTAATGAGAAAAATATATTTGTGGGTACCTATACAGTTATTTATGATTTATTAGATGAAGTAAAAAAACAACTGAATGTATTGCTGAAACCGGAACTGATTAGAACCCAAATTGGCCAAGGTAAAGTATTAGCCATTTTCCGTCGCGGCAAAAAAGATACTATTATTGGGGTTAAAATTAATGTTGGTTCGGTAAAGCCGGGAACCAAATGCAAAATTATCGCGGCCGCGGCCGGTGGCGAGTACTTGGTTGAAGAGGTTAGGTTAGGTAAAGAACAAGTAAATGAGGTGGCCCAGGGCGGGGAGTGTGGATTAAAATTAAAAGGCCAAGCCGCCGTAGATATCGGGCAGCCGATTGAAATTTATCATGAAGAAATTAGACAACGTCGCGTCAGCTAACGGCGGCGATGCCAAACCGCGGCGACTTTATCAAATTGAGAGCTTGTTGCAGCACGAGTTAGGAACGCTGGTTGTTAAGATGTTGGAATCCCCGACCGGAACTTTGGTGTCGGTGAGTTCCATTAAGGTGACGGCCGATTTAGAAACCGCCGAAGTTAAGTTAAGTATTTTGCCGTTTACCCGCCGGCAGGAAGTTTTTAAAGCCATCAGAGGTCAGCTTAAGGAAATAACCCATCAGTTAAACCAACGACTACATTTATATCGTGTGCCTAAACTAGACTTTGTTATAGATGAAACTGAAGAGCGAGCTGATCGGTTAGGGCAATTGCTTGACCACCCTACGCCACCAGTTTCTCCCCCTATTTAAAAGGCGATTAATAATTAAGCAATCAAAACAGGCTATGGGTGGTCAACCCGTCTGTAGTTTGCCGACTCCGCTATAGTAGCCTATGGCTACGACGGCTGGATAACGAAGGTGGGTTGACCCCGTAAAAGTCTTACGATTATACGGGGCGAGACAAGCATAAATTTTTGTAACTCGATGTAAGTCTCCCTGCCCATCCGGAGCCTTGGCGAAGGTGGGTTGACACTTCGACGACAAGCCCCAATGCTTGGCATTGGGGTTACCTAAGCGCGCTTGACACTTCGACGACAAGCCCCAATGTTTAGCATTGGGGAACCAGAGTCGCAAGCCCGAAGGGCTTGTTGCTCAGTGTCGCGCGCGAAATATAGATAGTCAAGCCCCAATGCTTGGCATTGGGGTTACCTAAGCGCGCTTGACAGTCAAACTAAACCATAGTAGACTGATTTGATTTAGTGTTAATCTAATTATGATTAATAGTTTTGAATTACAAAAATTAGTTAAGAAAGTTAAATCAGCCAGACGGGTTTTGATAACTAGCCACAAAGATTGCGGTGACGCTACCGGCTCGTCTATTGCTGCTTATTTGGCTTTACAGCAATGGCAAGTTCCGGCAGATATTTTTTTACCTGGACCAGTGCCAGCGATATTTAAATTTTTACCTCATACCGAAAAAATCATTACAAATGCGGGTAAAATTAATCTGGAAAATTATGATGTACTTTTCTGTGTTGACGCCGCTGAAATAGCCATGACCGGCCTGGAGGATAAATGGAAAGCGCGACCAATTGATTTAACTACTATTAATTCAGATCATCATTTTACTAACCCCGGCTACGGCGATATTAACATATTAGATAAACAAGCCTCGGCTACAGCCGTGGTACTGTTGGAGCTTTTTAAGCAGTTGGAGTTTACGATAACGCGGGAAATTGCCACCTGCCTTTTAACCGGCATCTTTACCGATACGGGAACTTTTTCTAATCCCGGCACCACCGCCTTGTCTCTAAAATCAGCCGCCGATTTACTTCTTAAAGGCGCCAACGCCGCTAAGACTTTGGATAAAATCGCCCGGACAAAATCCGTAGCCGATTTACAACTATGGGGTCGGGCGTTAGAAAGACTTTATGTTAACGAAAGTTTAAATGTAGTAACAACGGTTATTACTTTAGCTGACATGAAAGAACTAAAAGTTGGGACAGAAGCATTAGAAGGCATTGCTAATTTTTTAAATGATTTATCAGGTTTTCGGGCGGCGTTAGTACTCAAAGAACAGGCCGATGGAACTGTTAAGGGTAGTTTGCGTACTACTCGCGATGATGTGGATGTGGCGGCCATGGCAGCCGAATACGGCGGCGGTGGGCACAAAAAAGCCGCCGGGTTTACGGTAAAGGGCTCGCTAGTTGAAACCCCCAGCGGCTGGACTATTAAAAGGGCGTAATAAGGGTTAGGTGTTAACTGTACGTAAGCTTGATTTTAAGTTGATAAAGGTATAAAATGGGTTTACTTAATCCTATGCTGAAAAATATGAATTTGATACCAATGGTGGTAGAAAAGTCGCAAATGGGCGAAAGGGCCTATGACATTTACTCACGACTTTTAAAAGAAAGAATAATTTTTCTAGGAGATCCGATTGATGATAATTTGGCTAATACAGTCATTGCCCAGCTTTTATTTTTGGAAAGTCAGGATCCTAAAAAAGACATTAAGCTTTATGTAAATTCGCCTGGCGGCGTGGTTACTTCTGGCTTGGCGATTTACGACACTATGCAATATGTGAAATGCGATGTGGTTACTATTTGCGTTGGTATTGCCGCTTCTATGGGAGCGGTGCTACTAGCCGCGGGCGCAAAGGGTAAGCGGTTTATACTCCCCAATGCCGAGGTAATGCTGCACCAAGTAATGGGTGGGGCCGAGGGGCAAGCTACTGATATTAAAATTCGAGCTCAACACATATTAAAGGTTCACGAGCGTTTGAACAGAATTTTAAGTGGCCATACTGGGCAATCACTTCAGAAAATTGAAAAAGATACCGACCGCGACTTTTTTATGACTGCTGAAGAGGCCAAGGCGTACGGCGTGGTAGATAAGATAATAAAGTCGGTTAAGTGAACGTTAAATTCGGTTTTTTGTCATTGCGAGGAGGTCCGATGGTCATCGGATCGACGAAGCAATCTATTTAGATCGCCGCGCTTCACCCAGTCTGACTGGGCTTCGCTCGCGATGACAGTAGGTGTGCCGCGGACCGATGCCGCGGTAATCTTTAGATTGCTTCGTCCCGATTTCAATCGGGACTCGCAATGACAACCGCCCCCACCTACAGCGGGGTTTTTGATGCCTTTTCTTATCACTGGACTTTGAACCCATTCGCGCGAATGGGTTCAAAGTTTTTTGATGTGGTTATTTTATTAACGCTTGCTTTTTAATCTTGCTAGTGATAAGGTGGGGGCAAATAAAACCAATAAAATAACCGTATTCTTCACAACTTAATTGGAGATTTCACCATGAGGAATTTCATGGATTTACTTCGTGCCAAATGGGCCGAAGGGAAGTTTGTATGTGTAGGGCTAGATAGCGAATTCAGCAAGATTCCTAGCGCGGTATGGCAAGGCGGTAATGAGTGCGAGGTTCATGAAGGCAACACTATTGTTGCCTTCAATCGTGCTATCGTGGAAGCGACGAAGGATATTGTGTGCGCTTACAAACCAAACACCGCGTTCTATGAAGCACACGGCGCGGAGGGTATTGGCGCTTTGCAACGCACTATTGTTGACATCCACGCCATTGCTCCCGATGTTCCGGTTATTCTCGACGCCAAGCGCGCCGATATCGGCAATACCAACAAAGGCTACGTGGGTGCTGCTTTTGGCTTTCTGCGTGCGGACGCGATCACGGTGCATCCGTATCTCGGTGCCGAAGCGCTTCAGCCGTTCCTGGACATGAAGGATAAGGGCATCATCGTGCTCTGCCGCACATCCAATCCGGGCGCGGGCGAGTTTCAGGACCTCGAGGTCCACATCAAGGGAGATGAATTGGAATATCTTACGAGTCGGCTCACTACCGGAGTTAAGTGTAGTTTTTCTCTTGAAAAATGCGCAAATACACCCTTTCGAAATCATGTAGCTTATCGCGTAAGTCAGCACTGGAATGCACACGGTAACTGTGCCTTGGTTGTTGGGGCAACTTACCCTGGGGAACTGAAGGAGATTCGGGCAATCGTCGGCGATATGCCACTTTTGATTCCTGGCGTTGGTTTTCAGCAGAAGGACGTTCCGATGGAGCAGCAGGTGGAACAGGTGGTAACTGCGGGGCAGGACAGCCGCGGCCAGGGTATGATTATCAATTCCTCACGTGGCATCATTTTTGCCTCAAGTGGCAAAGATTTTGCCGAAGCCGCTAGACGCGAAACGCTGAAACTTCACGATCTTATCAACAAATTCAGAAAAGGAGTAATAGTATGAACATGTTAAAAGAAGACATCTTGGCTCTTACCGCTGATGATGTACGTTTACGCCTGGATGCTGGGGAGCTGATAGATATTGCGACCCTCCTGCACGCTTTCTGGAGGTATGATTATGACGCGGCGAAAGACGGTCGGCTGGGTCTGCATGCGCTTTTAAAGTCAGGCTTACACAGCGACGGCTTCTTTGTCTCAAGAATTCTTCTCGAACCGGAAAGGATGAGGCGGGCCATTGCGCTGATGATGGTTGATCGTCTGAAAAAGGCGGGAGTAGCCCGGCCCGATTACGTGGTTGGCATTCCCGACGGTGCCACCAAGCTTGGTACCTTGGTCGCCGAGATATTCGGCTCCCAGGAGGCGAAGATGAAAAAGGATGGTAAACGCATCGTGATGGACTCAGTAGTTCCCAGCGGTGCCACGGTTTTGCTGATTGAGGATTTCTGTACCCGTGGAACAGGATTCATCGAGGCGGCGAAGGAGGTCAAAAACCAGCAGCCGTCAGTTGAGCTGGTTCCTTATGATCCGGTTATCATTAACCGTGGTGGGCTGGAGTCGGTTGACGTAGACGGCGTAGGACCGTTCACGGTTCTGGCCCTCGTCAACAATCGCATCCAGGACTGGGAGGGGGAGAAGTGCCCGCTGTGCGAGAAGGGTTCGGGTGTGATTAAGCCGAAAGTCAATGATCACAACTGGAAACTCATCACCACCGCGCAGCTGCCCTAATAATAAAACTCCAACAGCTCCTTTATATCATATTCGGACGGCCGTCCGAATATGATATATTAACAATTTCGCCTTTCATCGCTCAAAGCCTTGGCTGGGAACCACCAGCCAAGGCATTTTTTTATTCAAAATCCCCTTTATTTGCTAGGACTTGCGCAAAGTCCGATTTTATTGTACCCTTGAAAAGTAATCATTTAACATTTTTTAGATTGAGTGGTTTTAGCGGTTGGATTCTCTGCTTATTAAATACTTAAATTACAAGACAAGACTGTGGTTAGAGAAAAATATACAAATGTAATTAATCGGGGCTAATTTTAGAAGCCCGTCTTGGCTATTGTCATAACTTCCCGCAGTATTTAGAGTAAAGAATTAAATAAACGCTATAATCACCTCCTATTTTAAAGGAAAGGAATTTTTATTATGCCAGCACAAGTTATAGCGATGTGGCTATCAATTGGCTTGGTAGTAGGGTTAGCCGGCGGTTGGGTATTACGAAAAACTCTAGCTTCAAAAGTTAAGGGAACTATTGAGGCTAAATCCGAAGCCATTTTGATTGAAGCCAAGAATAAAGAAAAAGAATTAGTTTTACTAGCTAAGGATAAAGCCTTAAAGATTATTGAGGAAGCCAAAAACGAGGAAAAGATCCATCGGCAGGAATTAACTGCTTTACAGCAAAAGTTAGAGCAGCGCGAAGAGACTTTTGATAAAAGATTATTGGAGTTAGAAGAGCAAAAGCAAAAAGCCGAAGAGGGTAAGCAAAAGTTTGAGCAGGCCCGCGAAGAAGTGCTAAAGATTCGGGAGGAGCAAATGGCCAAGCTGCAAAAAATAGCCGGCCTAACACAGGCCGAGGCTGAAAAAGCTTTGTTTGATAACGTGGAAACCAGAATTCAAAACGAGTTGGAAGTGAGAATTCGTAAACTGGAAATGAGCTCCACCGAAGAGGTCGAGCGCCGCGCCCGCACTTTAATTGCCACCGCTATGGAAAGGTTGGCTTCGGCCCAGTCAGTGGAAACTACCACCACAGTGGTAACGTTACCTAATGATGAAATGAAAGGACGAATTATTGGCAAAGAAGGGCGTAATATAAAAACCATTGAGCAGTTAACAGGCGTGGAAGTAATTGTCGATGAAACGCCAAGTGCCATAGTGGTGTCTGGTTTTAACCCCATTCGCCGGCATATTGCTAAAAAAGCCTTAGACCAACTAATTGCCGATGGTCGCATTCACCCCGGTAGAATTGAAGAAGCGATTGATAAGGCTAAAAAGGAAATTAGCCAAGATATTAAACGCGCTGGCGAAGAGGCGGCTTACGAAGTCGGGGTAGCCGGGCTTGATCCTAAATTAATTCAGCTTTTAGGACGGTTAAAATTTAGAACCAGCTATGGCCAAAATGTACTGCAGCACTCTAAAGAGGTGGCCTGGCTTTGCAAAATGTTAGCCCAAGAACTGGGCGCCAACGTGGCCGTGGCTACCAAAGGCGGCTTGTTGCATGATATTGGCAAATCAGTTGACCACGAAATCCAAGGTTCGCATCCGGAAATAGGCTATGACATTATGAAGAAATTTGGCTTGCCGGAGGAAGTGGCATATATTTCGGTTGCTCATCATGAAGACAACCCTAAGACGCTCGAAGGAATTATTTGCAAAGTGGCCGACGCTATTTCTGGAGCTCGTCCGGGCGCGCGTAAAGATACCTTTGAAAATTATTTACAGCGCCTAGAAGAGCTGGAAGCGGTCGCTACTAGTTTTGAAGGGGTGGAAAAGTGTTATGCTATTCAGGCCGGGCGCGAGGTACGGGTGTTTGTGCAGCCCGAGCAGATAGATGATTATGCGGCTACCAAACTGGCGCGCAACATTGCCGATAAAATAGAGCAAGAACTTAAATATCCGGGGGAAATTAAGGTGAATGTTATTAGGGAAACTAGGGTGGTGGAGTACGCCCGGTAGAATCGAGAATACAGAATTGAGAATCTAGAAACGTTAATTATTTTTCTCGATTCTCGATTCATAATTCATTATTCTTAAATCATGAAAATACTTTTCTTCGGAGATATTGTAGCAAAACTTGGTCGGCAAGCTGTGGCTAAGGTATTGCCTAAATGGAAAAAGGATTACCAGCCTGATGCTATTATTGGTAATGTGGAAAATTTGGCGCATGGCAACGGTTTTACCAAATCAACTTTAGATGAGCTTACCGCCTTGGGGTTTGACGGATTTACATCTGGCGATCACGCTTTTAAAACCGCCGAAGCCGAAACCTTACTTACTGACAAGTCGTGGCTTTTGGCACGGCCAGCCAATTTTCCGCCCAGCGTATCGGGGCGGGGATACTGGCGCCTAAAAGTCGGCAGCAAAGATTTGGTGGTTATAAATTTAATTGGTCGGGTATTTATGGAGGAAAATTATGACGACCCGTTTCGTATTGCCGACACAATTCTCAATGAATTTAAAAATGACGGTGATGTTGGCGGCATCTTGGTAGATTTTCACGCCGAGGCCACCAGTGAAAAAGTGGCTCTAGGTTGGTATTTAGACGGTCGGGCGTCAGCGGTGTTAGGGACACATACGCATGTGGCCACGCGCGACGAAAGACTATTACCGGGCGGAACGTCATATATAACAGATGTGGGCATGACGGGCAGTACCGAAGGCGTGATTGGTGTTAAAAAGGAAATTGTTCTGGAGCGGTTTTTAAAGCAAACCCCGGCGAGATTTGAACCAGTAGAGGCCGGACCGGCGGTAGTGCAGGCGGTGCTGGTTGACATATCTTCACCAACCAAGGCAAATAGTATACAATACCTAAAAGAGGAGCTAACTATATGAACAAGGCAGAATTAATTGATACATTGATCAATAAGTGCGCCGTCACCCGCAAGCAAGCCGAAGATATGATTGACGGCTTTACCGATACGGTTATGGCCACGCTTAAATCTGGCGGTGAAGTTACCATTGCTGGTTTTGGCACCTTTTCAGCGCGCACGCGTACGGCCCGCATGGGTGTTAACCCCTTAAATCCATCCGAGCGCATTCAAATACCCGAAGTTAGGGTACCAAAGTTTAAAGCCGGTAAGAACTTAAAAGAAGCTTTGAAGTCGTAAAATTAAGTATAACCCCACCGACTCGTGGGGCTGTATTTGGTATGTAGTCAGATGGTTGGCATTATTTAAATTTAGTTGGGCGTATAAATTTAATTAAATTTTTCTTCTTTATTCTTGCCCAGCGTTTTATCTGTGATTCCCTTCTTCTAGCCTCAGTTAAGCTATCAAATTCTTCAAAATAAACAATTTTCACTGGGCGTCTATATTTTGTATATTTAGCGCCGTCGCCCTTATTATGTTTAATCTCTCTTGCCTTGATGTTTATGCAAGAACCGGTATAAAGAGAGCTATCTTTGCAACGTGCTAAATAAGTAAAATATTTCATTGGAATAATATGGCCTTAAACAACTGTTTTGCCCTTCGACTACGCTGCGCTTCGCTCAGGGCACTCGACTCGGTTCATATTGTGGTCGAAGACCACGAGCGAGGTTTGTCTTTTGACAAACCGAGTCGAGTGGTGGGCACGGATGGACTCGAACCATCGACCTCTTCATTATCAGTGAAGTGCTCTAACCAACTGAGCTACGTGCCCTTCAAAGTGGGCGGGTGAATGCTTCCTGCCTGCAGGCGGAAGCTACATGCCCTAATTAGCATATGGCTTATAGCAAATAGCTTGCTGCTGATAGTATATTTACCAGTTACTATTTGCAATTTGCTATTAGCTATTTGCCAACTTGCTTTCGTATATTAGCAGACAGATATTTATGAATCAAGTGCTTGGGGAGGAGTCCTTAATAAGCGCTTGGGCCTCTTGGTGGATTCCATAAAGCCGTTTACCGCCTAAACCAGTGCGGCGGCTTAATTCATTTAAATTTACCTTGGCCAAATCGGCTACTAGAACAAAGCCGGCGCGAATAAGTTTGCTGAATAACATTTGATTTCCTGACAGTAACACCGTGATAGGGTATAATTTTTTTTGATCAATTAATTTTTCCAAACTATTTTCTTCGGGGTGGCGCCAACTTAGTATATGTAAACCGACGCAACGGGCATATTGAATGGCGTCCGCGGTGCATTTGGTGTTAGTGACCAGCCAGGCTTCGTGAAATTCTTTAGTGTGGCCATGCTCTTGTTCCCAGGCCTTTTTAATATCCAAAAATCTCGCCCAGGTATAGAGTGCCGTTTTTACATCAGAACGCAGGCCGGGTGAATTGTGGAATTTACATTCTATCATAATATGCCGTCCGTCTTTTTTAGCCACTAGATCTAATTCATGGTGCACACAAAAACCATTGGCTTGTACATTGGTGACAACGTCGTAGCCGTAGGCCGTCAGTAACCGCGCTATATATTGTTCAAACGGAAAACCGGTTGGCCCTAACTGCATAATGGCCCGTTTTAAATTGTACCGAGCCGCGGCCGCGACATCGGTTTTTTGCAAATAATTTAAAGCCCGTTCAATTACCTCATGTGATGTTGGTTTGCGAGATAGTGACAGTTTAACCTTGTTTACCACCTCTTCAATTTTGGCCTTAGCTAAACCGACCCGCTTTAAAGTCGCGGCTAGTTTATCTCCACGAAATAGTTCTTTGGCGCCCGAGGCTTTTATAACATACATAAGCTAATTAAATTGTAGTCTCTTTAGATTATTTTATAAAGTCGCCTTAACAAAAAATTTGGAGCTCAAGCCATCATAGTATATAATGGTTTTATGTATAGCCCACGGCGCTATTTTTATTTACCCTTGATCGCTCTAATTTTGGTCGGTTGGTTTAGCATTAGTTATGCGGCCGCACCTACCCAAAATGAAAATTATCAGGATTTTACTGATTGGTATTTGGCTAAACATAATGTTGCCGAGGTGCCGTGGCGGGCCGCGGCGGTAATTGAGTCGGGTAGTTTTGCGCCACTGTATTATTATCAAGAGCAAACCCAGATGCCCGCAGCCAGTTTAATTAAACTAGTAACCGCCGGCACGGTGTTGCGCTACCCCATAGATTGGTGGCAAAAAATTGGTTTTAGCTGGGCCGATAACGAAGGCGACTTTCGGCAATATTTAGATCCGGGCGACGGTTTTTCTAAATTGAAATTAAATCCTTTAGATAAAGTTAGTTTAGAGCAGGCTTTTGGTTCTATGTTGGTTGGGTCAGCTAATAATGCCGCTAACAGGATGTCAACAGTGACTGTAGATAGTCGCGAGCAGTTTATACAAAGAATGCGTCAAACGGCGATTGATTGGGATATGATTAATACTACGATTGAGGAACCGACTGGTTTATCGCTTAATAATTTAAGCACGGCGCAAGATATAGCCCTTGGTGCTTGTCATGCTTTTGCCAATTTTATTATTCAGTATTATTCCAGTAAACCGCAAATTTCTTTTACCACCGTGAATGGTGAGGCCAAGGTGATTAAACACACTGTGCACCGATTGCGTTCTGACCCTAAAAGATGGTTTGGCGCCAAAACCGGCTTTTTGCGAGAAACCAATTATCATATCGCCGCCGGGTTTATCACACCCCAAGGAAAACGCATTTGTGTGGCAGTTTTGTCCACTAAAGATCGGGCAACTTCCGAGGCAGTTTTGTACGATATTGGTGAATGGGTGGATGAGATGTATAGTTGGTAGTTTTTAATATAAATAAAATACCGCAGCCCCGGGAAAGCGAGCTGCGGTTTTTGTGTTCAAACGTGGCGATTTTACCATCTCAACACCAACTGCGCCAAGTAGCTCGGTGCTACTTTTGGATCCAGAATCGTATTGGCTTTAATTTCACAATCATGTGGCAAGAAAATGCGAAATCCCGGCGTCCAGCGGATTCCCGACTCAAGAATTTCTGTACGGTGTAGCAGGTTTAGCCATCCTAGTTCATAGATAAGCATTATCGAGTGTTGCGTAATGCCCAATGATCCCACTGTTTCAAACTCGGCCCGTAGGTGGTGATCGGAGTCTTGTAGTACTAAATCTAATCCCCAGGCATAAACTGGTCCGGCCCGTTGACTGGCTCCAATAAGAATATTGTCGGAAATAGTATCGCGCAATCTAAGGTAAAAGTCGACATTATTATCAGCGGTTGCTGGAATGTTGCCAAGCAAGCGTTCACCTGAAAATACTCCGAGAGTCCACTTGAGCTTATGAACATGACCTGCCCCCTCAAAGCCGTTACTACGAGCAACCACTGGTGCGTCTATGGCAGAATATATTATGGTAGGGTTATGGTCTATTCTATAAGCGCTGATACCGTTACCAAAAGGTGTCTCCATGCGGCCCACCCTAATGTAGTCAACATTAGCCGTTGGGTTAATCCATTTAATGAACAGGGAGTGAACAATTTGCGGAGGCCCTTTGGGCGCCAGAATAATCTTTAAGGACAGATTATCTCTGTATTTGTGATCAAGTAAGAGCCAGACGTGCTTGAGTTGTAAAGACGAGCCTTGATCTTTAGATTTTTGATAAACCCAAAATCCAAAGCCTTCAATTTTCCATGATTCGTGAAATGTTTGGGCGACTACTGTTTGGCTGAGAAGAAAAGTCGCTATGGTTAGTAAAAGGATTTTAAAGGACATTTGTCCCTCCGTTATGTTTTTGTTGAAGATTTTTTTCGATTTTAGTTAACCATCTTACCACGTTTTAATAATTTGTCAATACCAAAACCCCACTAAACAAATAGCACAGAGTAACTGGCAAATAGTGCCACCCAATCTCCCCCTTCTGCTAACTGCAAAAAATTCCGCGTATCGCAGTAAAGGTACCACCAAGGCGAGGGTAATACTCTAGATGAGATTTAACTTAACCACTTGACGCAAGATGCGTTGGGGTGTAAGTTAGAACCAACACTAAATAATCTCACCTTCTCAAATAAATCTAGGAGCTACGCCATGAAACAAATATTCAAAACCGTACTTTTGATTCTTGGTAGATCAATTATGGCCATCGTGATCATACTACCGTTTGCCTTGCTCTTCGGGGCAATTAACCGTGCGTTCGCATGGATAGGTAAGCTTCCGGCGGCCGGTGGTGCCGACGTTGCGATAATCATCGCCGTCCAAATTATCCTTGGTGTATTAGCGGCGGCAATTTTTGCCTGTTGCTACCTATCACCTCTCGCCTACATAGCGATTACCACTGAAACAGAAACGATACTGCCCAGAATGGCGGGCATAAGGGACTTGATTGATTTCCTCCGGGACAAGCCAAAGAATGGCAACGCCATAGCGTAACGAACAATAATGTTTCTATCTGGCAATGGACCGCATATCACATGCGGTCTTTTTTAAAAAAACAGCCCCCGATTGGGGGCTGGGTTTGTAAACTCTCTAATAAGTGATAGGAAAAACTAAATAGCCATTTCCCCCAACTCTTTCCTAAGAAAGTGCTGGGTCGACAAGATCCCCGAAGGGATCTCTAGGTTTACTCCCTAGAAAGGAGGTGATCCAGCCACAGCTTCCGCTACGGCTGCCTTGTTACGACTTCGTCCCTATCATCGGTCCTACCTTCTCTCACCATAGGTGGATTCGGGTATTACCGACTCTCTTGACGTGACGGGCGGTGTGTACAAAACCCGAGAACGTATTCAACGCACTATGGCTGACGCGCGTTTACTAGCGATTCCAGCTTCATGCAGGCGAGTTGCAGCCTGCAATCCGAACTGAGGGGTGGTTTTAAAGGATTTGCTCCATCTTGCGACTTAGCGTCCCATTGTTTCACCCCATTGTAGCATGCGTGTGGCCCAAGGCATAAGGGCCATGCTGACTTGACGTCATCCCCACCTTCCTCCCAGTTAACCTGGGCAGTTTACTGCGAAAAAATAACACAGTATGAGGGTTGCGCTCGTTACAGGACTTAACCAAACATCTCACGACACGAGCTGACGACAGCCATGCAGCACCTGTACTAAGTTGTCACCAAAGGTGACTCACCAACTGTTTCCAATCGATTACTACCTAGCATGTCAAGCCTTGGTAAGGTTCTTCGCTTACCATCGAATTGAACCGCGTGCTCCACCGCTTGTGCGGGTTCCCGTCAATTCCTTTGAGTTTTAGCCTTGCGGCCGTACTCCCCAGGCGGGATGCTTAAGGTGTTAACTTGTTTCAGCGGCACTGGCAGGGTCGATACTGCCAATGTCTAGCATCCATCGTTTACGGCGTGGACTACTGGGGTATCTAATCCCATTCGCTACCCACGCTTTCGTCTCTCAGCGTCAGGTTCGTTCTAGTTAGCTGCCTTCGCCTTTGGTGTTCTTGCCGATATTAACGCATTTTACTACTACACCGGCAATTCCGCTAACCTCTCCCGACCTCTATTTTGCTAGTTTCTTAAGCTTGTCCACCGTTAAGCGGTGGGCTTTAACTCAAGACACAACAAAAAGCCTACAGACTCTTTACGCCCAATAAATCCGGATAACGCTCGGGGTCTCTGTATTACCGCTGCTGCTGGCACAGAGTTAGCAACCCCTTATTCCTATAGTACCGTCAAAGTTCTTCCTATAGAAAAGTAGTTTACACCCCGAAGGGATTCTTCCTACACGCGGCGTCGCTCCTTCAGACTTTCGTCCATTGAGGAATATTCTTGACTGCAGCCTCCCGTAGGAGTCTGGGCAGTGTCTCAGTCCCAGTGAGGGGGGTCGCGCTCTCACGCCCCCTATCCGTCGTAGCCTTGGTAGGCCGTTACCCTACCAACAAGCTGATGGAACCTAGGTTCCTCCTCAAGCGTTAAAACTTTAATTCTCTCATCATGTGATAAGAGAGCCACATCCGGTATTAGCTCCGCTTTCGCGGAGTTATTCCGAACTTGAGGGTAGATTACCAGGGTGTTACGCACCCGTTTGCCGCTGACGCTCGTACCTCGCTTTCGCTCGTTACTTCGCTAAAATCAAAATTTAAAAATCAAAAGTAAAAATTTAGGTAAATTATTTCATCCCGCCTTGGCGGAATTCCGTAATTTTGCATTTTGATCTTTACATTTTTCATTTAGGGGTGCCGAACAAAAGTGAGGCACAAACGCCCGCACGACTTGCATGCCTTAGACACGCCGCCAGCGTTCATCCTGAGCCAGGATCAAACTCTCAAAAAGATGAGTGGTAAGAACCTGGTTGTAAGACTAACGATTTGCATCGCTCGTCCTGCCTTAGACACGCCGCCAGCGTTCATCCTGAGCCAGGATCAAACTCTCAAAAAAATTGAGAATCAATTTTTTTGAGCCCAGTCGCATGACTGGGCCAACCCCGTCAGACGACGGGGGCTCAAATTTTCAAAATTCGCCGAAGCTTATTTGAAAATTTGGCAAATTTGAATGACTCTAATAAGTTACTATTTGTTAATCCGGTTAGTAGTCCGGACTTAAAGCTTAAAGCTTAAGGCTTACAGCTTTAAAAATGGTGTAAAGAAATTGACTAATTTAAATCTATTTTCCTATCACTTATTAAAGAGCAGACTAACTGTTTTTTGTGTTTTGTATTCTGTCATTGCGAGGAGGCCAGTGAAACTGGCCGACGCGGCAATCTGACGCTAGGCGTCATCCTGAGCGAGCCGAGGCGAGCGACAGGATCTTACGACCAGTCACACAGATCCTTCAACTCCGTTCAGGATGACCCGATAGTGATCGGGTCAGATTGCTTCACCCAGTCTGACTGGGTTCGCAATGACAAATGTTATTTTTCTAAAACCCCAGGAGGGTCAAGAAAAAACAGAGATATTCTACCATTAAAGTAAAATATCACTGTTTTTCCTCAAACTTTCAGCAAGTTTTTAGGGAAGTTTATTGGCGAAGTTTTAAAACGTTATTGTTTAAGTAGGTTTAGTATAGGACAGTCGCCAAGGGTTGTCAACCCCTCGGCTCAATTCCAGAAGTAATATGATAGCACTAGCTATGAATGGGCTTTTTAGCCTTTATTTCGCTCGGGCCTTCGGCTCTGCCCGTTCAGCCACGAGCTCACGGCCGAGTGGGGCTCAGGCTCGAATGAGGTTGCCCTGTCTTCGACCCTGAGGCTCAGACCCCCCGAAGGGAGGCCAGCTTATGCTGGCTCGAACGGGCAAGTACTAGCCTATTTGACCCTGGGAGCCTAAAAGGTGTAAGGTTTAGCCAATAAAACCGTTCGTTTTCAATCCACGTTACCCGTTAGGGTGACACAATCAAAAACCATGCCGGCGGGCAAAAAACGCAGGAGAACTACCATGTCTATCATAAGCGATGCGGCACGTATCATCCGTGCCGGGGAAGAGTACTCCCAGTCTAACAAGAAATTAAGGGAGGCAGTTAAGGATTTTATTATTTGGTTTCACTGTGTGGTGCGGCCAGGGGATTTACCCGAAGAGACATGTTGGCAGATTTCAACCTATGGCGGTGATCATGTAGAGATGGCATTTAAAGTTGATACTGACGACTGGCGCCGCATACATACGGCAAATACTTCTAATTGTCCAATGGAGTGGATATATGCTTTCTGCACCGCATTGACAGACGCTCGTGGCCGAAAACTGCTGACGTGGTTAGAGGAACACGGCAGAATAAACGAACAGTGGCGCGCCGAGTTGTCCCAGATCAAGGGAAAAGTTGTGTAGCTCTGAAAGCTATTGTTCGGACTCGAGGGAGCAAACACCGCTCCCTTTTTATTTTGACTTTTTCGCCCGCCAAGAGTTTATTTTTTTATGATTTTCCCCAAGGAGAACCTTGGGTACGCGATATTTTTTACCTTTCCAAGTAATAATTTCGGGGCGGGTCGTGGATTCCATCAAATACTAATCCCCCTTTCTTTCAACACCTCCTGTATGTCTGTAGCTTTTATATTCGCCCCCGGGTCCTGTATAGCTGTCATGAGTAAATTGTGTAAACTAGAGTTGATATTTAGATATTGTTGTAGATCTTTGGAAACGTCTTTGTGGCGCTTAAGAAGGTTCTCAATGTTTTGAATATTCTCACCTACATCAGGATCACGATTAGTATTTTTCAAAATGACATTTGCTGCGTCATCAATTACAGAACCCCTTGAACTTTCATGGTACATCCAGCCGCCCTTTGCTCGTATGGCTTCAAATTCGGCCTCTATCGCTTTATTAATACGGTCTCGCTCGTTGTATAAGGGATAAAATAATTTATCCAGTACGCGCTGGGCTAATTCGACGGCCTCTTTACTTGTATTTTCTCTACGATCATCAAATTTTTCTGGGTTTAAATGTTCTGGCATAGTATTTTGAAAGTTAATTAATAAAGTTTAAATTCGTTAGTATATTTAATCTATTTTAATCTTTATACTCTTGTACTTTGACTTATCTTTTTTCCACTCACTTATTTTTTTATGATTACCTTCCAGCAGAACTTTGGGCACAGTATATTTTTTACCTTTCCAAATCAGTACCTCTGGGCGGGTGTAGTGGGGGTGCTCTAGGTAAGAATCGGGAATCGGGAATCGGGAATCGGGAATTTTTTGTTTGCTAAAAGATTCGTTCAATATTGACTCTTCTTTACCTACAACCCCCGGCACCATGCGTGAAACGGCGTCGATGATAATAGCTGTCGGTAATTCGCCGCCGGTAACTACATAAGGCCCAATGCAGATTTTTTCGTCTACAAATTTTTCCACTCGCGCATCAACACCCTCGTACCGACCGCAAATAAACACCAGCCG
>Ga0209212_1003667_pt1 | contig 19946 bp, 20 predicted proteins | sample RifGroC2_FD_183996 | JGI IMG/M metagenome (GOLD analysis project Ga0209212, IMG submission 183996) | Groundwater microbial communities from Rifle, Colorado, USA - Groundwater C2 (SPAdes) (version 2) | ecosystem: Environmental > Aquatic > Deep subsurface > Groundwater | place: Rifle, Colorado... | reverse complement strand
TTTAGACGATAAATTAGCCGCTTATTTCGGCTTGGCCGATAAAAAAGGGGTTTTAGTCTCTCAGGTTTTAGAGGACAGTCCGGCCGCCAAGGCGGGAATAAAGAATGGTGATATCATCTTGAAACTTGACGCAAAAGAGACAAATAATGCCAATGTCCTGCTTAAAATAGTGGGAAACAGCGAGCCGGGCAGCAAAATTAAGCTGGATATGCAGAGAGACAAAAAACCTTTATCCTTAAACGCGGTTATCGGCAGCCGGCCTGAAAATATTGACGAGGCGGGTAAACCTGCCGTCCGCGAAACGTCATCAGATTATTGGAGAGGTATTAAAGTCGAGGCGATTACTCCGGATTCAGCCGGTAAATCGCGCTTAGGCGGTTACGCGGGGGTAGCGGTTGTGGATGTTCAGCCGGATAGCCCGGCCGAAGAGGCGGGAATAGTCTCCGGAGATGTGATTCTGGAAATTAACCGGATTTATATTGATAGTATTACTGCCTACAAAAAGGTAATTCAGGCCGCCAAAGGCGATTGTTTGGCGCGCACTGTCCGGGGTTTCTTTGTGATAAAGAGTGAATAGAGATTTGCCTGCCGGGCGCAATTATGTTTGGCGCCTGCTTAAGCTTAGATTACGCACTGAATTTGAGATTAGGGATAAGCTTAAGTTTAAAAATTTTTCAGCCGCGCTTATTGATGAGCTCATAGCTTATTTTAAAGAGAAGGGCCATATCAATGATCGGAAATTCGCTAATTTCTGGATAGAAGGCCGCCTAAATAAACCTTTAGGTTTTAAGGCGATTGAACGGGAGCTTGAGTCCAAGGGGTTATCTATTGAGCTCGTTCAGGAGCTGATTAGCTTAAAGAAAAAAGAGGTTGATGAGGTCAGTCTGGCGCGGGAATTAACCCAAAGGCAGTTTAACAAACTTAAAGAAAGAAAAGAGCCGGCTGAGAAAATCAAACCCAAATTATACGGCTATCTCACCCGCCGCGGCTTTTCTCATGAAACCATAAGTGAAATAATAACTGAATTATGAATACCGATACCTTACGCAAAAAATATCTTGATTTTTTCGCCAAAAGAGCGCATAAGGTTATACCTTCAGCTTCGCTTGTTCCTACGGATGATCCTACGGTGCTTTTTACCTCCGCGGGAATGGCTCAATTTAAGAATGAATTCATGGGGCAGGTTTCGGATTTTAACCGGGCAGTCAGCTGTCAGCGCTGTTTGAGGACCGATGACCTGGATAGGGTGGGGGTAACCGCGTGTCATCATACCTTCTTTGAGATGCTGGGTAACTTTTCTTTTGGTTCTTATTTTAAGGAAGAGGCAATTCAATGGGCCTGGGAATTCTTGACTGAGGAGCTGAAACTTAAATCTGAAGTGCTCTGGGTTTCAGTGTATCAGGATGATGGGGAGGCCTATGCTATTTGGAGCAAAAAGGTCAATTTTCCTAAGGAGAGGATTGTCCGATTGGGCGCCAAAGACAATTTCTGGCCGGCCAATGCCATTGAAGATGGCCCCAATGGGCCGTGCGGCCCGTGCTCGGAGATTTTTTTCGATTATGGGTTTGATGTCGGCTGTAAGAAGCCGGATTGCAAACCGGGCTGTTCCTGCGGCCGGTTTGTGGAGATTTGGAATTTGGTTTTTACCCAGTTTAACCGGGTTTCTAAAGGAGTCTTAGAGCCGCTACCCAATAAGAACATAGATACCGGCATGGGTTTAGAGCGGATGGCCTCAGTCCTGCAGGGAGTCCAAAGCAATTTTGAAATCGACATCTTCAGGCCTATAATTAAAGCCATTTTAGACTATCGCCTATTGACTATTGACTATCGACTAATTAACGCCATCGCCGACCACGCCCGGGCAGTTGTTTTCGCTATTTACGATGGGGTAATTCCCTCTAATGAAGAAAGAGGCTATGTGGTTCGTAAGCTCATCCGTAAATCCGGGTTTCACGGATATACCTTGGGAATAAAAGAGCCGTTTTTGTATAAGCTGACTCCGATTGTGGCGGATATTTTCTTTGGGGTTTACCCGGAGTTAAAGGCTAAAGCAAAGAATATTGCCGAGGTTATAAATACTGAGGAGAAGAATTTTATCTCGGTTTTAAAAGATGCCCCGAGGATTTTGAAAAGTGAATTTAAGGATAATTTATCCCGCTTGAGCACTGCCGGGCATACTGCCTTTAAGCTTTACGATACTTACGGCATACCTTTAGAAATCACCAAAGCCTGGGCGAAAGAAAATGGGTTTGAAATTAATGAAGAAGAATTTAACCAGGATTTAGAAAAGCAGAAGGAGCGTTCCAAGAAATCCAGCAAAATTAGCCAGGGAATTTTCACCGGAAGCGCCTTGATTTCCAAATTGGAAGAAACTAAATTTTCAGGTTACCAAAAACTTTCTCTAAAAGAAGCCAGGATTTTAAAGATAATCAAGGCCGGTGAGGGGGTTCGGTCTGTTGGCGCGGGCGAGGCCTGCGAGATTGTTTTGGATAAAACCTCTTTTTACGCGGAGTCCGGAGGGCAGGTCGGTGATCAAGGCAGAATCATAAAAGGAAACAGCGTCTTTGAGGTGGAGGATACCCGAAAAGAAGGAAAGGTATATTTGCACCGCGGCAGGTTGGCCGCGGGGAAACTAAAAAGCGCTGATTTGGTTAATTGTCAGGTTGATTACTCCAGGCGAAAGGCAGTTGCCCGGGCCCATACCGCTACCCATCTCTTACAGGCATCGCTTCGGCAGGTTCTCGGTTCTCATATCCAGCAGGCCGGTTCTTTGGTTGAGCCTGATCGTTTGCGTTTTGACTTTATTCATTCCGATAAAATATCCGCGGAAAACCTGAAACGGGTTGAAGATTTAGTTCAGGAGAAAATTCTGGCCGGTCTGGAGATTTCGCTGCGACAGATGAGTCTGAAAATGGCAAAGAAATCAGGCGCTATCGCCTTATTTAACGAGAAATATGAGGACAAGGTGCGCCTGGTGGATATTCAGGATTTTTCTAAAGAGCTTTGCGGCGGAACCCACCTGGATAATTCTTCCCAGGTCGGTTTATTTAAGATAATTTCTGAAGGCTCTATCGCTAAGGGAGTGCGTAGAATAGAGGCCTCAACCGGCAAGGCCGCCTGGGAGGCCTATAGGCAGGCTCAGGAAATTATTGCTAAGCTTATAGATTTAACCCAATCTTCAGAGGATAAGGTTTTGGCCTTACTGGAGGATAAATTCAAAAAATTAGGGAATTTAGAAAAGGAGTTTTCCCGCTTAAGGCTGGAACTGTTTAAGCGCGACACCGCGGAATTGGCCGGTAAGTCTGAAGTCATTAAAGGCTCAAGTCTGATTTGCTCTCAGTATCAGGATGTGGACATGGGCCTGTTGCGCCAGTTAAGTGATTTGATTAAATCCAGGGTCTCTTCTTATGCCCTTTGCCTGGGCTCATCAGAGGCTCAAAAGGCCTGGCTGACGGTCAGTGTATCCGCAGACTTGGTAGACAAAGGCCTGGACGCCGCGAAAATAATTAAAGAAGCTGCCATTCTAATTGAGGGTTCCGGAGGCGGCCGGGCGAATATGGCCCAGGCCGGAGGAAGCAACCCCGCGGGCCTGGATAAAGCCCTGGAAAAGTTCAAGGAAATCATTCGTCAAAAACTAATGTAATAATATGAAGATCTTAAAATACGGTTCCCAAGAATTAGATAAGATTTATAACCGCTCATTCTGCCGCAAGCCTAAGGTTATTTCCCGGGTAGCCAGAATTATCGAAGATGTGCGTTTATACGGAGATGAAGCCTTGGTTCGCTATACCAAAAAATACGACAAGGTTAAGCTCTCGCCAAAGCAGATTCGCCTCAGCCAGGCGGAAATCAGCGGGGCCTATCAGAATATCAGCCCGGATTTCGTCTCCAGCCTTAAGCTGGTAATTGAGAATGTGTCTAACTTTTATAAAAGGCAGGCCAGGAAAGATTGGAATATTAAGAATAAAGACGGGGTATTTTTGGGTGAGCAGTTTAGCCCTATTGAATCCGTGGGTGTGTATGTCCCGGGAGGGCAGGCTCCGTTAGTCTCTACCGTGTATATGACGGTTTTACCGGCCAAGATTGCCGGGGTAAAAAGGATATCTTTAGCCACGCCTCCGGATAAAACCGGAAATATCAATCCTCATATCCTGGCGGCGGCTGACCTGCTTAAGGTGGATGAAATTTATAAGATCGGCGGGGCCCAGGCAATTTCCGCCTTGGCCTTGGGAACCAAGACGGTTGCCCGGGTAGATAAAATTGTCGGACCCGGTAATATCTATGTTACCGAGGCCAAGCGCCAGCTTTACGGTTATGTGGATATTGATATGTTGGCCGGGCCTACGGAGTTGGTGGTGATTGCCAACCGCCACAGCCACAATTCTTATGTCAAGGCCGACCTTCTGGCTCAGGGTGAACATCGCGGCGGCTTGGCGGTTTTAATTACTACTTCTAAAGCCCAAGCTAAATATTTCAGGCAGGAGATAAATTCAGGTTACGCGGTTTTAGTTAAAAACCTTGAGCAGGCTATTGAGGTGGCCAACAGAATAGCCCCTGAACACCTGGAGATATTGATTAAAAATCCCCGTAAGATTGTGAAAAAAATAAAAAATGCCGGGGCGGTATTCTTAGGCCAGTATAGCCCGGTAGCTATCGGGGATTATATTGCCGGGCCCAGCCATGTCCTGCCTACCAGCGGGACGGCCAGGTTTTTTTCCGGGCTTTCTTTAGCGGATTTTGTTAAATCCAGCCATATTATCAGCTATTCCAGAAAGGCCTTAGAGAGCGCGCGAGCTCCTTTAGAAAAAATAGCCGGTATCGAGGGATTGACCAAGCACCTGGAGTCAGTCCAGGCGAGGTTTGAATAAACCGCGAAAGCGCAAAATATGTTAGAAATAACGCGCACCGCAAAGACGCGAAAATTTTCTTTATGAATATGAATAGAAAAGCCGCGATTGAGAGGAATACCACAGAAACTAGAATCAGCCTCCAGATAAATTTGGATGGCGGGGGCAGTTCTGTTGTCCGTACCCCGATAGGCTTCTTAAACCATATGCTTAATCTTTTCGCCAGGCACGGCTTGTTTGATTTAACGCTTAAGGCCCGGGGTGATGTGGATGTGGATATTCACCATACCAATGAAGATGTGGGAATAGTTTTGGGCTTAGCCATAAAAAAGGCCTTAGCTGATAAACAGGGTATTCGTCGTTTTGGTTTTGCCTCGGTGCCCATTGATGAGGCCCTGGTTGAGGTAAGCCTGGATTTGAGCGGCAGGCCGTATTTTCAGCTTTCAGCTTTCGGCTCTCAGCTTTCGGTTCTTAAGAAGGAAGGATACAGCCTGAATTATCTCAAACAATTTTTACAGGCTTTGGTGAATACTGCCGGAATGACTCTGCATGTTGAGGTGATTTACGGCGAAGATCTGCACCATATCATTGAGGCGGTTTTCAAGGCCCTGGCCAGGGCTTTAAGGGAGGCAGTGAGCATTGACCCGCGGATAAAGGGAATATTGTCTACTAAGGGAAGTTTATGATCGCGGTCATTGATTACGGCATGGGGAATTTAAGGAGTGTGGCTAAAGCCCTGGAATCAGCCGGAGCCAATGAGGTTAAGCTGAGCTCCGATGCCGGAATAATTCAACAGGCGGATAAGATTGTTTTGCCCGGTGTGGGTGCGATAAAAGAGGCAATGCGGGAACTCAAGAGATTGGGTTTGATTAAAGTAATAAATAAGAATATTTTCAAGAAACCGTTTCTGGGCATATGTTTGGGCTTACAGCTTCTTTTTGAGCGAAGCGAAGAAGGCGGCAGGGTCCGGGGTTTAGGCGTGTTTAAGGGAACGGTCCGGCGTTTTCCGGATAAGCTCAAGGTGCCGCATATGGGCTGGAATCAAATAAATATCAAATATCAAATATCTCCCGCAAAAGCGGGATCCCGCCTATTATTAAATGATGAGCGGGAAAAAACCAAAAATACAAATCAAAAACCAAAAATTTCAAATCTTTTCTTAAAAAATATACCGGATGGCTCTTATTTTTACTTTTGTCATTCTTATTACGCGGCTCCTCAAGATAAAAATATCATTGCCGCGACCACGGATTACGGATTGGAATTTGCCTCAGCAATACGCAAGGATAACCTCTTTGCCTGTCAATTCCATCCGGAAAAGAGCCAGAGCTTAGGGCTCAAACTGCTTAAAAATTTTGTAGAATTGAAATAACAAAGTTTTTGTTTTGCCATTTGAATTTTGACATTTTCATTTAATCGATGCTTATCATTCCCGCGATTGACTTAAAAGACGGCCGGGTGGTCAGATACACCAAAGGGAGGTTGAATAAGAAGGTTTATTCTTCTGACCCGGTGAGCGCGGCCCTGGATTGGCAGGAACAAGGGGCGAAGTTTTTGCATCTGGTGGATTTAGACGGAGCTTTTAGCGGCACACAGAAAAACCTCAAAGTCATCAAAAAAATTATAAAGAAAATTAATATCCCGGTTGAGGCCGGCGGAGGGATAAGGGATTTATCGGCAATTAAAAAAGTAATTGACTGCGGCGTGAAGAGGGTGATTCTAGGCACCAGGGCGATTGAAGACGTTGATTTCTTAAGCCGGTCAATAGAAAAATTCGGCCAAAAAATCGCTTTGGGGTTAGACGCTTCTGGTCAGAAGCTGGGTTTACGCGGCTGGAGGAAGACCGCTAAAATAAGCCTTAAAGATTATCTAAAAAGTCTGGAAAATCTTAATTTAAAGACCATAATCTATACCGATATCAGCCGCGACGGGACCCTTTCCGGGATAAATCTCCCGGAGATAAAAAAGGTTTTGCGGTCGTCAGGAATAGATTTTATTATATCTGGCGGAGTTTCTTCCTTGGCGGATATAAAAAAACTGGCAAGCCTGGATTGTCTGAATCTTAAAGGGGTAATCGTGGGAAAGGCCTTGTATGAAAAAAGATTTTCTCTGAAAGAGGCCATAGCTTTAGTTCATAATCCAGGTCAAGGCTAAGGCCAGCGTAGGGACAGAACAATGTTCTGTCCCTACAGAAACCTTAGCCTCAGCCTTTTCATTTAACAATTTACGGTATTATGGGAGGGAAAAAATATGCGGATAAATAAAACTATATTATTAATTCAGGCGGTTTTGTTTTTGGCGGGGTGCGCCACTGTCTCTCGCAAAGAGCTGGATGAGGAAATTCAGGATTTACGCCGGCAGATGAGTTCGCTTTCTAACCAGGCTCAGCAAAAAGATGAACAAATCGCGTCTTTAGAAAGGTCATTAGGGGATAAATCTAAAGAGGAAAGCCTACAGGCTCAACTTAAGGAAAAAGAGCGCTTGGCTGCTTCTTTGCAAGAGGCCCTGGATAAAGAGGCCAAAGAAAGGGCGCAATTAGCCGAGCGCTTAGATGCCTTAACCGGAAAATCTAAACCTACCCCTAATTCCTCTATTAAGCAGATTCAAATTGCCCTGCAGAACGCCGGATATGACCCCGGCGTCATTGACGGGCTGATGGGCAGCCGCAGTAGAAAAGCAATCCGGGATTTCCAAAAGGATAACGGCCTGGATATTACCGGTAAAATTGACAAGGCGACCTGGGAGAAACTAAGGATTTACCTGCACCGGAAAGTAAAATAAACCCCGTTAGAGATAGGCCGCCTTTAGGCGGCCGTCTATGGCCACCCGGTATCTCTAACGGGGTAAACCCCGTTACGTCCCGTCATGAAGGACGGAGCTTTCCCAGGGCTTCAACTTATTTACGAATGAACCAAAAAATGTCCTACTCCTGCTTGACAACCATAAAAGCATGGTGTATACTTTAAGTGTGGCGACATTTGTTGCCACATAAAAAGGAGGTTATTATGAGCGCGGTAATTGACTTAATAAAAGCAGAGCATGTAGGGGTAAGGGAATTAAGAGACCACTTGTGTGGATTTATGAAAGACAAAAAACCGGCCATAGTGGTAACCGAAAGAGGGCAGCCGGTAAGGGTAATTGTGTCTTACGCGAAGATGGTTGAACTGCTGGAATTCTTTGATGAAGTTTCAGATCCGGATACTATGAGGAATATCCATCAAGGCGTAGAGGCAATTAAACAAGGTTCTAAAGGCGCTTCTTTTTCGGGAACCTATAAAAAATATCATTCAGGGGGTCAAGCGGTAAAAGAATGAGCTACGATATTAGATATCCAACCCCAAGGCTGAAAAAATATTTTGACGAATTTCTGCAAAAAAGTATCCTTCATAAAAATCAGAGGAAAAAAATAGTAGATGAAGTAGATGCTCTCAGAAGCACTCCCAGGCCATTCCATAAAAAAGGATTTACGGAAATCAAACCGCCGATGCCTGTTTCTTATCATCTCGCGGAGTACAGATTAAGAATTGGGGATTATCGGGTTTTGTATAATGTGGATGATAAGCAGAAAATCGTCTGGATATTAGATATAAGGATACGCGCGGAGAAAACTTATAAATAATGCTTGCCAAGAGAATTATCCCCTGCCTTGATGTTAAAGATGCCAGGGTGGTTAAGGGGGTTAAATTTTTAAACCTGAAAGACGCCGGGGACCCGGTTGAGATAGCCAGGAGATACGAAAAAGAGGGGGCGGATGAACTGGTCTTTTTGGATATTACCGCTAGCTCAGAAAAAAGAAAGATTATTTTAGAGGTAGTTCGGCGCGCCGCCGAAAATGTCTTTATGCCGCTTACGGTGGGAGGCGGTATAAGAAATCTGAGCGATATCAGGGATTTGCTGAATGCCGGAGCGGACAAGGTTTCTATAAATACCGCCGCGGTAAAAAATCCTCAACTGATCAGGGATGCTTCATCTAAGTTCGGAAGTCAGTGTATCGTGGTGGCGATAGACGCGAAATTGCATATGGCAAATGGCATATCGCATATGGATAAAAGTACCATAAGCTATAAGCCACAAGCCATAAGCAATAAATGGGAGGTATATATTAATGGGGGCAGAACACCTACCGGGTTAGACGCGCTTAAATGGGCGCGAAAAGCGGAAAAATTAGGAGCAGGAGAGATTCTTTTGACCAGCATGGATTTTGACGGCACCAAAAAAGGTTACGACCTGGATTTGACCAAGGCCGTAACGGCCGCGGTCCACATTCCGGTGATTGCTTCAGGAGGAGCCGGAGAAAAAGAAGATTTTTATGCTGTTTTGACTGAAGGCGGGGCCCAGGCGGCCCTGGCCGCGTCTTTGTTTCACTATCAGGAGTTGACGATTAAAGAAGTTAAAAGTTACTTGAGAAAAAGGGGAGTTTTAGTACGATGATAAATTTGAAAGCAATCGGCTTTAAATACGATAAAAACGGGCTTATCCCGGCAATAATCCAGGATTATAAAACCAACGAAGTTTTAATGCTGGCCTATATGAACGCGGAGTCTTTAAAGAGGACGATTAAACTGAAGAAAACCTGTTTCTGGTCGCGTTCACGCCAGGAATACTGGGTAAAAGGCGAAACCTCGGGGCATTATCAGTTTGTTAAGGACTTAAGTTACGATTGTGACGCTGACGCCATTTTGATTAAGGTAAGACAAGTGGGCGCGGCTTGTCATACCGGTAACCGGTCTTGTTTTTACCGGAGCGTGTAGGGGCCAATGTTTTTTCCATCAAAAGAAGATTTTCTGAAATTAGCCAAAAAGGGTAACCTGATACCGGTGTATCGAGAGATAATCGGAGATTTGGAAACGCCGGTTTCCGCTTTCCTGAAGGTCTGTGGGGAAAGCGATTACGGATATCTTCTGGAATCAGTGGAGGGCCAGGAGAAAATTGCCCGGTATTCTTTTATCGGCTGTCGCCCTCAAGCGGTGTTGAAGATAGGAGGAAGGGTTTTAGAGATATTCGAGACGGACAATACGGGCGGTTTTGGGCTCACTCAAACTATTCAACTTGGAGATCCGCTCTTAGAATTAAAGAAATTTATGTCTAAATACCGGCTGGCGGGTAGCGGTGAATCTTTAAGGTTTTGCGGCGGCCTGGTGGGGTATTTTGGTTATGGTATGGCGCGTTTTTTTGAAAATATCCCGGATAAGAATTTAGATGACAAAGGCTTTCCCGACGCGTTATTTATGCTAAGCGATACCTTGATTGTTTTCGACCATTTTAGCCGTAAGCTCAAGATAATCTCTTGCGCTTTTCTGAAGGATAATTCAAAGAATGCCGCGCTTAAGGCTTACCGGGAAGCTTTAAAAAAAATAGAAACCATAACGGTTAAATTAGACGCGAATGCTAAAAAGCCTAAAAACAAGGTTAAGGCTAAGCGGAAGGTAGAAATAAAATTCGCTATTACTAAAAAAGATTTTACCAATATGGTAAATAAAGCCAAGGATTATATCCGTAAGGGCGATATAATCCAGGTGGTGCTTTCCCAGGTTTTATCCGCTAAAACCGTTCAGAGTCCGTTTGGTATTTATCGTAAACTGCGCGGCCTTAATCCTTCGGCATATATGTTTTATCTTAGGTTTAAAGATTTACATTTAGCCGGTTCTTCTCCGGAGATGCTGGTGCGCTGTGAAGAGGGCGTGGTTACTACCCGGCCTATAGCCGGAACTTCGCCGCGCGGTGAAACTGAAGAAGAAGACCGGCGGATAGAGAATAAATTGCTGAATAATCCCAAGGAAAAGGCCGAGCATATAATGTTGGTGGATTTAGGCAGAAATGATTTGGGCCGGGTTTCCAAATTTGGCTCAGTTAAGATAACCGAGTTTACGCGTATTGAAAGATATTCCCATGTTATGCATATAGTCAGCGAAGTCCGGGGAAAGCTAAAAAACAGCATGGATAGCTATGATGTTTTAAGGGCCTGTTTTCCGGCCGGCACGGTTAGCGGCAGCCCCAAAATCCGGGCGATGGAGATCATTGATGAGTTGGAGAATTTTCGCCGCGGCCCTTATGCCGGGGCAGTGGGGTATTTTGATTTTTCCGGAAATTTAGATACCTGTATTACCATTCGCACTATCCTGATTAATAAGGATATGGCTTATATCCAGGCCGGGGCCGGAATTGTGGCAGATTCAGAAGCCCAAAGAGAGTATCAGGAAACCTTGAATAAGGCCAAGGCGCAATTAGAAGCATTATAATAGTTAATAGTTCACAGATAACGTAGAGTAAATAACCAAGGAGGAAGTGATGGCAGTTGGAATTAGGATGCGTAAAGTCGGTAAAGGCGGGAAGAAAAGATTTTATTTTAGGATCGCGGCGATAGATGATTCTAAAAGCCGCGATGGCGCCATAATTGAGGAGTTGGGCAGTTATGACCCGGTTAAGAAAGAGGATAATTTTAAAATTAAAAGAGAGCGCTTTGATTACTGGAAATCTAAAGGCGCGGTGGTATCTCAGACTATACAGAGTCTAATCAAGAAAGCGGGAAAAACAGTCTCGTAGGGGCGGGTTCGAACCCGCCCCTACGATAATTACCAATAATCATTCCACATTATTTACGTTTGGTTGTTGGTGATTTAACATAGGAGAATAAAAATGCAGCCTCAAGCAGTCAATCCCATATTACAGATGTTTCCGTTATTATTGGTGTTTATAATTTTTTATTTTATGTTAATCAGGCCTCAGCAGAAAAAAGAAAAAGAGCGCCTGAATATGCTCAAAAACATCAAAAAGAACGATGAAGTAGTAACCAGCGGCGGGATACACGCGGTAGTATTAAATGTCAAAGACAGGACAGCTACCTTGCGCGTTGACGATAATGTTAAGATAGAAGTGGACAAGGACGCGATCGCGCGAGTGGAAAAGGTGTCTTGAGGATATTAAGGTAGATAGCAGCAGCAATAGTTAATTTAATTACACCAATGTCGAATGACGAAATCCGAATGACGAATGAATTCATAATGCTTGAATGATCAAATGTAATTTTTTAGACATTGGGCATTAAGAAATTAGTCATTAGTTCGGTATTCGTCATTAGAAATTCGTCATTCATTAAGGTAGACAGTAGCAGCAATAGTTAATTTATATAAGGAGCGTTGTATGACTTCAAATAAAAACTTAAAGTATAAAATTCTTTTAATCTTAGGGTTATTGGGTTTCTCGGTTTGGCTTTCCTTTCCCTTAAATAAGAAGATAAAATTGGGGTTGGATTTGAGTGGAGGGATGCATCTTGTTTTAAGGGTAGATACCTCTAAGTTGAAGGATGCTGACAGAAATGATGCCGTAGAGCGGGCAGTGGAGATAGTCAGGAACCGCATTGACCAGTTTGGAGTCGCTGAGCCGGTTATTCAGCGCCAGAGCTCTGACCAAATCGTGATTCAATTACCCGGAATTACCGATAGCCAGCGGGCTAAAGAGCTCTTAGGCCGGACCGCTCTCTTAGAGTTTAAATTAGTAAAGGATGATACCGGGGCCTTAGAGGAAGCCGCCGCAGGCAAGATTCCAGAGGGTTTTGAGTATATTAAAGACGAAGATAATAAACCCATACTTTTAAGCAAAACCGCCTCTTTAACCGGAGACGCGATAAATAACGCCCTGGTGGGGATGGATCAATACGGCCTGCCTTCGGTAAAGTTGGAGTTTAATGAAAAAGGTGTTGACGCTTTTAGCAAGCTTACGGGTGAGCATATTAATGAGAGGCTGGCTATAGTTCTTGATGGGAAGGTTCATTCGGCTCCGGTGATCCGTTCCAAAATAGATTCAGGTGAAGCTGAGATAACCCGGGGCGGCGGCTTTGATCCTGAAGAAGCTAATAACTTAAGGATAATACTTCGTTCAGGCGCCCTGCCGGCACCAATGATCATAGAAGAGGAGCGCACCATTGGAGCGCTCCTGGGAGCTGATTCTATTCGCAGCGGAGTTAAAGCCAGCCTTATGGGAACGGCATTAGTTTTTGCTTTTATGCTGATTTACTATTTTCTTTCCGGTTTTATCGCTTGTATTGCCTTGGCGTTTAATTTTTTGATAATTTTGGCTTATATGGCTTATTTCGGGGCCGCCCTGACCTTGCCCGGTATTGCCGGCATAGTGCTTACTTTGGGTATGGCAGTTGATGCCAATGTGCTGATTAATGAGCGTATCCGGGAGGAGTTAAAAATAGGTAAGTCTCTTTACGCGGCAATAACCAACGGTTATTCCAAGGCCTTCAGCGCCATATTTGATTCTAACGTTACTACTTTAATCGCGGCCTTCTTTTTGTTTCAGTTCGGCACCGGGCCTATCCGCGGATTTGCCCTCACCCTGACCGTGGGTTTATTGGCCAGTATGTTTACCGCCATATTCGTTACCCGTACCATCTTTGAGGCATTATTGTCGAACCGTAATTTTAAGAATCTTCCCATGCTTAAGATGATGGGTGAAACCAAGCTGGATTTTATCGGCAAGAGAAAAATCTTTTATGCCTTGTCCTGTATCCTGATAGCGGTAGGGATATGGTCATTTTTCTCCAAAGGAAAAGAGGCCTACGGGATAGATTTCTCCGGCGGTAAAATTCAGGAATTTAGTTTTACTCAGCCGGTTTCTCTTGACCGGATGCGCCGGGTGCTTAAGGATGCCGGCATTGCCGAAGCCTCAATCCAGCAGTTTAAGGAAGACCCTAAAATAGTGCTGATTCGCACCTCGGCTGACAGTTCGGAGGCCCTCGCGGATAAGCTAAAAGAAGGCTTTAAGGATAATCCTTTTAATATCCTGCGGGTGGAAATGGTGGGGCCGGTAGTAGGCAAGGAATTGAGCAAAAAAGCGGTTTGGGCTTTGGTGTTATCATTGTTAGGCATACTGGCCTATGTGGCTTTTAGGTTTAAGCATTTTAACTTCGCGATAGCCGGGGTGATTGCCCTTTTTCACGATATCTTAGTTACCGTGGGTGTATTAGCTCTAACCGGGAAACAGATTGATCTTCTGATCGTTACCGCGCTTTTGACCATTGCCGGTTTTTCTATTAATGATACTATTGTTATTTACGACCGGGTGCGGGAGAATATGCGCGCGCTGCGTAAACTCAGCCTGGCGGAGATTATTAACCTTAGCGTAAACCAGATGTTATCCCGGACTATCCTTACCAGCGGGGTAACCCTGTTTGTGGTTATTGCCTTGTTTTTCAGGGGAGGTGAGGTTTTGCATAATTTTGCCTTCACCTTATTGGTGGGTTTTGTTTCCGGCGTATACTCTACGGTGTATATCGCCTCGCCGTTAGTTTTAGCCTGGTCTCACCGCAAAAACGCAACCGCAAAACCGCAAAAATAAACCGCAAAGACGTAAAAGAATTTCGCACGGTAGCTTTAAGTTACTAATGTAGCATTTTCCTATCTTCGCGTTCGCGTCTTTGCGCCTTCGCGTTCGCGTCTTTGCGGTTTTGCGGTTACAATGTTTAAATCCCTCAAGCTTTATGTCGGCCAGCAGATAGACCATAAGCAGTTAGCTCTTGACTTGACGGGTTTTGGATATTCCCGCCAGGAGCAGGTAGGAGAGGAAGGGGATTTCTCCTTACGGGGAGAAGTTATGGATATCTATCCTGCCTCTTTTGAGTGTCCGATCAGGCTGGTATTTGATTTTGATAAAATAGAGTCTGTTTCCAGTATTGATATCGCGGCCAATAGAATCCTCAGCCCGCATAACGCGGTAATCATCCTTCCTAAGCATAAAGCCTATCATTCGCGAATAGTTGTTTCCCACCGCCTTGACCTCAAATCCACGACCCCAGCCATAAAGTTTAACCAGGAAATTCCTCTGGAGTTATTTATTGAGCTGAAAAAAGGGGATTATGTAGTGCATGTCCAGCACGGCATAGGCAGGTATCTGGGCTTAGAGAAAATCAAGGCCGCAGGCGGCCTCCAGGACGCTTTTGTCATAGAATACGCTAATAAAGAAAAGCTATTTGTTCCTGCCTCAAATATTCATTTCATCCAGAAATTCATCGGTTTAAAAGGCCGGCCGCCAAAAATTAATCGCTTAGGGACCAGGGAATGGCAGAAAATAAAAAACCGGGCCCAGAAGGCAATTGCCATGGTTGCCGTAGGCCTTTTGAGACAGCAGGCCCAAAGGCTGGCCTTAGGAGGATTCGCCTTTAGTCAAGATACTCAGTGGCAGGCGGATTTTGAAAATACCTTTCCTTACAACGAAACCCCAGACCAGAAAAAGGCGGTTTTAGAGGTAAAAAAAGATATGGAGTCGCCTTGCGCCATGGACAGGCTTTTATGCGGCGATGTGGGATACGGCAAGACCGAGGTGGCTATGCGCGCGGTCTTTAAAGCGGTGATGGATAATAAACAGGCGGCTATTTTGGTGCCGACTACAATCCTGGCTGAACAGCACTATCAGAATTTCAGGCGCCGGCTTAAGGATTTTCCGGTAACTGTGGAAATGCTTTCCCGCTTCCGTTCGGACAGCCAACAAAAAGAAATCATAGAAGGGATAAAAAAGGGGAGCGTGGATATCGTCATTGGGACTCACCGTTTGCTTTCCGATGACATCGCTTTCAAGAATTTAGGGATTTTGATTATTGACGAGGAACAGCGTTTCGGAGTCAGGAATAAGGAAAAGATTAAATCCTTAAAGACCGACGTGGATGTCTTGACCCTTACCGCTACCCCTATTCCGCGCACCCTTTATATGGGGTTAATGGGGTTAAGAGATATTTCAGCAATCAATACCCCGCCGCAGAATCGTATGCCGGTGGCTACTTATGTGGCTGAATATGATGAAGAGATTATCTCTTACGCTTTAAAGAGGGAATTGGAGAGAGGCGGCCAGGTATTTTTTGTGCATAACCGGATTTATGATATAGCTGAGGTTTGTCAAAAGGTAAAAAGCCTAGCTGTTTCAGGCTCGCGGGTGGCGTTCGCCCACGGACAGATGCCTGAGCATGAGCTAGAAGAGGTCATGGTTGGGTTTTTGGAGAAAGAGATTGACTGTTTGGTTTCTACTGCTATTATTGAATCGGGTATAGATGTGCCCGGGGCCAATACCATAATAGTTAATAATGCCCATACCTTTGGCTTATCTGATTTGCATCAGCTTAGAGGCCGGGTGGGCAGGTTTGACCGCAAGGCTTATAGTTATTTTCTTATTCCTAAGAATGAACCTTTGAATCCGCAGGCCCGCAAGCGCTTAGAGGCAGTGAAAGAATATTCTCAGCTGGGCTCAGGCTTTAGGATAGCAATGGAGGACTTGGAGATTCGCGGCGCGGGAAATCTCTTAGGCACCCAGCAGCACGGCCATATCCAGGCCGTGGGCTTTGACCTTTATTGCCGTCTGCTTAAAGAAGCGGTGGATTTCCTCAAAACTAAAGGCGCGAGTTAGTTCATTGAGTCTTTTGAGTTCATAGAGTTTATTGAGTATAAAAATTCAACGAACTCAAACAACTCGGCAGGCTCAAGAAACTAATTAATGGAGGCTTAGATGTTAGCAAGACTTTTTTTTGTTTTTTGTCTTCTTTGGGTAGGTGTTTCTGATGTATCCGCCGTAGACAGGATAATTGCCGTAGTCAATCAGGATACCATCACCCAGTCCGAGGCGGATGTATATTTAAGTATAATATCCTTACAGCTTAGCCAGCAATATAAAGGAAGAGAGCTGGATGAGAGGATGAAAGAAGAGAAAGAACAGCTTATCTCTAAGATGGTGGAGGATAAAATTATTCTCCAGGAGGCTAAGCGCAAAGGCTATCAAGCCAGGCTTGAAAGAGTAAAAGAGAGAATAGCGCAGATGAAGTCCGCTTTCGCCTCAGAGACGGATTTTGAGAACAGCCTGAAACAAAAAGGCCTGACTGTCAAGGATATGGAAGATAAGGTTGCCGACCAGATGATAATGCGCGAGGTGGTTGAAAGAGAAGTGCGGGATAAAATCGTAGTCAGCCCGGATGAGGTAACTAAGTTTTACGAGAAAAACAAGTCCGAGCTGTTTAACCTGACGGAAACCCGCACCGTAGAGACCCTTTATATTGAAAATGAAGCTATGCTGGCCAATTTAAGCGAAGCCGTAAAAAACGGGATGGATTTTCAAGAGGCGGCTAAACTTCATAAGTCCGCCTACGCCAGGGATACTATTTCTAAAGAGCAGATTAGGCCTGAGCTTCAAGAGGGTTTTTCCGGCCTGAAGGCCCTTGAAATATCCGATCCCGTCAAAGCCGGAAACGGTTACTATATATTTAAGATTATTGAGATACTTCCTCCCAAGGTTCAGAGCCTATCCGAGGTTCACGACAGGATATACGGCTATCTTTCCGAGGAGAAATTTGCCGTGGCTATGCTGGAGTGGATTGAAGGCCTAAAGGAAAAGGCATATATTCAGATAAAGTAAGAATGAATGACACACAGCAAATTGTTAAGTGAAAAGGTTGAGGCTGAGGTCAAGGTTGACGTAGGGACAGAACATTGTTCTGTCCCTACAGAAGCCTAAGCCTTAATCTTTATAATTAAAATTTTAACTATGCCTAAAATAAGATGCCTGATAACGATGGGGGATCCTTCAGGGATAGGTCCGGAGATTATTGTTAAGGCCCTAAACAGTAAACGGATAAATGGCCTGGCGGACTTCTCCATTATCGGTGACGCTTGGGTATTTGGTAGAAATCAAAAATCAAGAATCAAAAATCAAGAATCAAAAATCATAGATTTAGAGAATGTTGCCAGGAAGAATTTTGAATTTGGTAAGGTCCGGGCTGAATATGGGCGGGCCGCCTGGGAATATTTGGAAAAGGCCTTAGGGCTGATTAAGGCCAAAAAGGCGGATTGCTTAGTTACCTGTCCTATCAATAAAGAAGCGCTTAAGCTGGCTGGCTGTGATTGCCGGGGGCATACCGGATATATCGCGGAATACTTTAAGGTGAAGGACGAGGTAATGATGCTTTTTAATCGCAAATTCCGGGTTTCTTTGGTCACCCGGCATATTCCTTTAAAAGATGTTCCCCGGTTTTTAAGTAAAGAGAAGATATTTAAAACTGTGTTAGGGACGGCTAAAGGCCTGACTTCTTTGTTCGGGATTAAGCATCCTAAAATTGCCGTTTGCGGGCTTAATCCTCACGCTTCCGACAACGGCGCAATCGGCGATGAAGAAAAACGGAGTATTATTCCGGCCCTAAAAAAGGCCAAAGATCGAGGTATCTTAGCCAGCGGCCCGTATCCCGCGGATACCCTATTTTCAAAGGCCGAAGAATATGACTGTATACTAGCGATGTATCATGACCAAGGGCTTATTCCGCTTAAGCTTAGCGGCTTTAAGGACGCGGTTAATATTACCTTAGGCCTTCCTTTCGCGCGCACTTCACCGGCTCACGGCACCGCCTTTGATATCGCCGGAAAGAACGCCGCTTCCGCCGAATCCCTGATTCAGGCCATTAAAACCGCCCTCCAATGCGCCCAAAACCTAAGAAAAGCTTAGGCCAGAATTTCTTAGTTGATAAAAATATCCAAGAAAAGATAATCCAGTCGGGTAATCTCAAAAAAAGCGATGTTGTTTTAGAGATAGGACCGGGAAGGGGGGAGCTGACATCGCTTCTCCTGGAGAGGGTCAAAAAAGTCATTGCCGTTGAGATAGACTCATCTCTTTGCGCGATTTTAAGGGATAAATTTTCCGGCTATCAGAATTTTGAGCTGATTAATCAGGATATCTTAAAGTTTGTTATCCGCGATTTTATCAAAAATGATAAAAAACTTAAAGTTATTGCCAACCTGCCTTATTATATCTCCACCCCGATTATCACCCATCTGTTTGAGCACAGAGAAGTAATCAAAGAGATATATCTCACCTTGCAGAAAGAATTGGCTTCGCGTTTAACCACTGGTCCGGGAAGCAAGGAATACGGCTCAATCAGTTGTTTTATCCAATTTTATTCTGATGCCCAGATACTTTTTCCTATCAAGAATACCTCTTTTTGGCCGGCACCCAAGGTGGATTCCTGCTTTCTTAAATTAAAAATACTCTCTAAACCGAAAGTAAAGGTGAGTGATGAGCAATTATTCTTTAGATTTATCCGCGCCGCCTTTAACCAGCGCCGCAAATCCCTCAAAAACAGCCTGGGTTCATTACTGCCTGAGCCTTTACTTAAGGATTGTTTAAAATCAGCCAAGCTCAAGCCAAACCTACGGGCCGAGGATTTATCCCTATTTGATTTTGCTCATTTCGCAAATTGTTTAGTGAGAAAGAAATATGGCGTATAGAGTATAAAAAAACTTGATTTTTTCCGCAAGATATGGTAATTATTAAGCAGGAGGAAAAATGGCTAAATTAAAATTCCAGAAAGTAATATTGACGGTAGAATTTTACAGGGAAGGTAATAAATTTATTGCCTATAGTCCGGCTTTGGACCTTTCTACCTGTGCTGATACCCAAGAACAGTCTAAAAAAAGATTTGAGGAGATGCTGCCGATTTTTTTAGAAGAGATAGATAGAATGGGAACGCTTGAGGATGTACTCATGGAATGTGGTTGGAGGAAGACAGGACGTCTTCAAAAACACTGGATGCCGCCGATATCTGTCGGCCGGGGCCAGGAAGAAGTGAGCATCCCTTGTCCCGCCTAAATCCTATAGATTATAAGAGATTTGAGAAATTTCTGTTTTATGTGGGTTGTGAATTTGTGAGACAGAAAGGCGACCATCGGATTTATCAAAAGGCAAATCTTAAGCGTCCGATAGTTGTGCCTGCCATTAAGGATATTCCTGTGTTTATTATTTTGAATAATCTTAGAATATTGGGTATTAGTAAAGAAGAATACATCTTAACGTTGGAGAATATATAAAATTCCATACCTAAAAAGTAATAAAAAACTTAAAAAAATTTGCTTTTTGGATAATCTGTGGTATACTTAAGTTGAAGATACGCTACTGATAAAGGTAAACCCCGTTAGAAATAGCGGGGGGAGCCGCGTTAGAAAAGAAATTTCTAACGGGGTAAACCATTCGTAAGGATGGGGCGCAAAGCCAAGGGTCCTCACCGTAAAATAAGCCGAAGGACAGCCGGGTTGCCAAAGGGTGGTAAAAGTATTTAAGCCTATTGGTTAAGCG
>Ga0209212_1003663_pt1 | contig 19960 bp, 24 predicted proteins | sample RifGroC2_FD_183996 | JGI IMG/M metagenome (GOLD analysis project Ga0209212, IMG submission 183996) | Groundwater microbial communities from Rifle, Colorado, USA - Groundwater C2 (SPAdes) (version 2) | ecosystem: Environmental > Aquatic > Deep subsurface > Groundwater | place: Rifle, Colorado... | reverse complement strand
TAAAAAAATCATTATTCCTATTAACTTACACGATGAGTTATTTATTATGGCAGTCAAATGAGTATTAAATATCCCGATAAGAAAATCATAGCCGTTCTCCCGGCTTATAATGCCGAAAAAACCCTTAAGCGCACGGTGTTTGATATCCCTGAAGATTGGATAGATGAAATGATATTGGTAGATGACGCCAGTAAAGACAATACTGTTGCTATAGCTAAGTCTTTGAAGTTAACTGTTTTTGTGCATAATAAAAATATTGGTTACGGTGGCAACCAAAAAACCTGTTATCGGGAAGCTTTAAAAAGCGGGGCGGATATAATTGTCATGGTTCACCCCGGCCAGATTTACTTTTACCTTTATTACGGGGGGACAGTCACGCTGTTTTTGGTTCACGGATGATGGAATCGGGAATGGCGTTAAAAGGTGGTATGCCCTGGTGGAAGTATGTGGCTAATATTATACTTACCAAAATAGCGAATTTGATTTTAAAACTACGTTTAACTGAATATCATTCTGGTTTCCGCGCCTATAGCAAAGCGGCTCTGAATAGTATAGATTATGTAAAAAATTCTAATAGTTTTGTGTTTGATACGCAAATAATAATTCAACTTAAACTTGCCGGCATGAAAATTATTGAAGTTCCCATAACAACTAGGTATTTTCCGGAAGCATCAACTATAGGTTTTACAAAGAGTCTTAGTTATGGAATTTCGATTTTAACTAATTTGCTAAAATACCTTGCCTTCAAAATTGGATTTATAAAACACTATAATAACCAATGAATATAATAAAATTTATACTCAACATAAAATTTATTAGATTTGCCATATCGGGCACTATTGCTACAGCCTTAGATGTGTCGGTATTATATTTATTAACAGAATGGGGGCAGGTGTGGTATTTGTTTTCAGCGGGTATCTCTTTTGTTTTGGGTAGTTTTACCCATTATTTAATTTCCCATTTATGGGTATTTAAAAGTCCGGCGGAAAACAAGGCCAGAAAATTTTTGTCTTTTTTTATAATTCATGCCAGTAATCTAGGTTTTAGTTTAATTCTGCTTTATGTTTTGGTTGAATATGCCGGATTATGGTATATACTGGCTAAACTTTTAACTGTGGCTGTAACGGTTATGATTAATTTTACTTTGCAAAAAAAAATCACCTTTAAATACTCGACGGCTATCTAATAACTATGGTCAATTCTGGCCTCAAGTGCGTTATCGCTGTTCCAACCTATAATGAAGTTGATAATTTACCATTATTGCTGGAGCGGCTTAGCCAAGTAGCTCGGAATTTTACTATTTTGATTGTTGATGATAATTCACCGGACGGCACGGGTGCGGCGGCAGAAAAACTTAAAACCAAATACAATTTTTTGGAAATAATTCATAATCAAGACAAAACCGGTTTGGGCGCGGCCTACCAATCTGGCTTTAAGTGGGCATTGGAACATGGCGCCGATATAATTGGTGAGATGGACGCAGATTTGTCGCACCAACCTAAGGAGCTGCCGCGGCTGATTAATGCTGTTTCAGCTGGCGCTGATATTGTCATTGGCTCACGGCGCATTCCGGGTGGTAAAATTATCGGCTGGTCGGCGTGGCGCCAATTCACTAGCTGGGCCGCTATGACAACTGCTCGGCTAATTCTAGGCCTCAAAACTAAAGATGTTACTTCGGGCTTTCGTTTATACACCAGAACCGCTTTGAATAAAATACCTTGGCCCAAGGTACAAAGTTCTGGCTATGCCTGGCAGGAAGAGCTGATTTTTTTAGCCGAACGAGCTAAACTTAAAATAGTGGAGATACCAATAACTTTTATAGATAGACAACACGGACAATCCAAATTAAGCTTTAAAGACGTCCAGGAATTTTTCTTAACTATTTTTAAATTGTGGCGTCAATAATATGACTTTTGATTTAAGCGCCTTAACGGCCGAAGCTATTATATCCGGACTACATTTAGCCTTTCCTTTTTTGGTAGTGTTGTTTGTGTATCTTACTTGGCGCCTGTTAACGGGATTAGTCGATTGGTTAATTTGGAAAAATAATAGCAGTTTGCATATCGTTAAAATCATAACTGAATTTACGGCTTTATTTATAATCATTTTTATTTTAAGTTTATTTATTATCATATCAAGTATCAGCTGGGTCAATGTCCAGGCCGATCCGATTTTGCTGCATTATAACAATCAATTGTTAATGAATTGGGATCGCCAATTATTTGGCAGTTACGTACCCTTTTGGCTGCAGTCAACTACTAACATTTGGAAAACTACATTTGATGCTCTAACCCCCTGGTTAATTAATACCTATAAAGGCCTATCGGCGATGTTAAGCCTTACCTTACTGATTGTATTGGCTTACAATTACCGTCATTTTTACCGCATGATATTGACGATCGTGCTAACAGTGATGATCAGCGTACCCATGTGGCTTTACCTGCCGGCGTTAACGCCGCGCGAGGCATTTTTTGATAATATTCTTAAACTTCAGCCACCGGCCTCAATTCAAGTTGCCGTGGAACAATATCAACCTAATGGGGCATTAAAAAAATACTTCGGCTATATTAATGATATTAAACAAGACAATCCGACCGTGCATAAAGTGGTTACCACCATACCCAGCCTGCATGTGGCCTGGGGCACGGTCATAGTGTACTTCGCCATCAGCGCTTGGCCGATTTTGGCGGTGTTCGCCGTACCATATTGGCTGTTCAACATACTGTCCACGATGATTACCTTACAGCATTATGCGGTAGACGCAGTGGCGGGCGTAATCGTGGGTGTGTTGGCTATATTTATTACCCATTTATTAATAAAAAAATCAGACCAAGAGTCTGATAAGGATAATACTATCAACCGAATAATTTATGATGATGTGCAATTAATAAAGCGGGCGTGGGAGAAAATAAGAAGATATTTAACTGAAACGGTTTTTCGGCCTTAAGGTAAACAACAAACGAGCGGCGCAATACAATCTAGCGGCCCTAGATTTTTATCGGGCGTACACGATGTCAGGCATGCTAAGCCATCATTAGCGCAGATAGTCCGGGGGGGCTGGCAAGTTTTGTTTACACGATCACAAACTAGTGACTGGTCGGTACAGCACTGGCTATCATAAGCGCAGGTTTGCCCAGCTTGATTACAAGCGGACGAAACTGATCCAACACTTTTAGCAACGTTAGTAAAAATAAAGTTGGCGATGATATAAGATGAAAAAATTAACGCTAGGCCGACTACCGAACCAGCAATAACTTTTTTGGCCTGGTTAATTTTTTCTTCATTGCCCGCCGCGGTCAGCCACTGCCAGCCGGCGTATAATATTAAAATCAACGCCACCACTCCAATGACGCTCAAAATAATTTGAATGACAGTGGCGATAATTGCCACGGGTGTAGGCACCCCAGTCGGTAAAGCTTTCCAGGCGGCATCATACAAGCCGAATTCATCCTGTGCTAAAACTGCGGCTGGCCAAAACCACAGGGCGCTTAGTATTAAGCTTAATGTTTTATAAATTATTTTCATGGTTATTAGTATAGCGCTGGAACACTAGATCATTATAACAATACAACATGCTAACAAAATAACATTTTGATTATTGTCATTGCGAGGAGTGTAGTCAAGACAGATGGCACTTTTGTTCTACGTCATTGCGAGGGAGAGAAACGACCGACGCAATCTCTAAAATTCTGTTTTAGATCGCTTCGTCCGCCCCGGGCGGAGACGAAGCCATCCCTATGGGAGATCACCCGCCATTCGGCCTTGCCGTTCGAGGCCCCGAGGCCCGAGCGGGAGCTCATGGCCGAGAGGCCGGGTGACAATCTCCCCTAAATTAGATCGCGTCGCTTCGCCCAGTCTGACTTGGCTTCGCTCGCGATGACATACTGAAGCATATGAGCAATGGCAAATAGCATATTATGGATGGCAGCAAGCCTGCCCACCAGAACATCCCAATTCATTAGCAGCACCTAATAAATATCCCGGTGCCGCGCAGGCCGCGGGTAAAGTGCAAAAACCACCTTGACTGCTGCAAGTAAGCCCCGTACCAGCTGGGCCAGTTAAGGTACTTTTCTTAATGCCAGTAAAAATAAAAAAGGTGATGGCATAAGAAGCTAATATAATAAGTAAACCAATCACGGCATTACCTATCATTTTTTTAGCTTGTGAAATTTTTTCTTCATTGCCCGACGCCGTCATCCACTGGAAACCCGCATAAATAATTAAGACAATAAATACTACCCCCAAAAAACCCAAAACGATGTTGATAATCTTGGCAGTAACGGTAATAGGATCAGAACCCATTGGTAGCCCGGCTGCCTCAGCAGTTAATCTTAAACCCGGATCAACAAAAGGAGTATTGGGGGGTGTATTTTGCGCCCAGGCGATACTTGGCACCAAAATAGCCGTCATTATAAGTATTAATAATAGTTTTACGAATCTGCTCATCACTATTAATATATCACGAACAAATAAACTATAACAGATTAAAACCCCGCCCTTTCCTAAGAAAGAGCGGAGTGATATGAAAAACAAAATTAATACTAGATCCGGCCACCGGCACCAGTTTCGTTAATCAAGTTACCTACAACAAATGCCGCAATGGCGTAAGCCGCTAAGACAATCACCAAACCAATAACCGCCGCACCCATCATTTTCTTGGCTTGACCAATCGCTTCCTCGTTGCCTGCCGCCGTCATCCACCTAAATCCAGCATAAAGAATAATAACAACAGCAATTACACCCAAGAACCCAAGAAGGATGTTAATAATGTTAGCAACGGTTTCTATAATTGGTACATCCGTTCCTAAATTAGTATTGACGGCAAAATTATCTAAGCCACCATTAGTTCCCTGCGCCAAAGCCGCTGGAGCAGATAATAAGAAAGCCGCAATTGATGTCATGAATTTTTTCATAATGTCACCTCACTTTCATGTAAGATATTCAATATAACACTTTAACAATATAACATACTAACAAAATAACATTTTTTTGTCTTGTCATTGCGAGGAGTCTAGTCAAGACAGATGGCATTTTTGTTCTACGTCATTGCGAGGGAGAGAAACGACCGACGCAATCTCTAAAATTCTGTTTTAGATCGCGTCGTCCGCCTTGGGCGGGACTCGCGATGACATTATTTTTTTATATTGCTATCTTGTTAGCATATTTAACTGATTAGAGTATACCACAAAAAAGAATTTTGTGCAAAAAATAATCATCCCCTCCGATGGACACCGGGGGGATGATTTGAAAAAACAAAATTAATATTAGATGGCGCCACCAGTTTCCGTAATCAAGTTGCCAACCACAAACGAAGCGATGGCATAAGCCGCTAAAATAATCACCAAGCCTATCACCGCCGCGCCCAACATCTTTTTGGCACCAGCAATCTTTTCTTCATTACCGCCAGCTGTCATCCACTGGAAACCAGCTACGATAATAATGATAATGGCAATTACGCCCAAAAAGCCGAGCAAGATGTTAATGATGTTAGCGACTGTTTCAATTACCGGCACATTAGTACCCAAATTGGTGTTCCCTCCAAACGTATCAAGACCACCGTTTTGAGCTAAGGCTGCTGGAGCATACAACATGGCCGCAGAAATAGCCGAAATAAATTTTTTCACATTTATCACCCCCTTTCGCAGTAAGATAATTTAAGTTCTATACTTTTTTACAAATTAGCACTTACCAGTGCGCCATCTCGCCCCGTATAGTCAGAAGACTTGTACGGGGTCACCCCCTTTCAACAATGGAATTATGAATTATGAATAAAGAATAATGAATTTTTTTAATCAAATATTACTAACTTCACGATTCTAGATTCTAGATTCATTATTCACCAACAGTATACCACAAAAGTCCAAATAATGCAACCTATTTAACAATATAACATACACGGTGTCATTGCGAGGAAGCCCCGATGTGAATCGGGACGACGAAGCAATCTTTATGTTAATTGGGATCGCTTCGCTTCGCCCAGTCTAACTGGGCTACGCTCGCGATGACATTGTTTTCTGCTATTTTGTTATATTGTTAGCCTGTTAAAATGTTAGAATGCTAACATGTTATATTGTAAAAGTTTAAGGTTCGGGAAACAATTCGGGATATAAAGCCCTAGCCGCAGAACAGTCTAACCCTTGAATATACTGCACGGGGGCATAACATTTATTTCCTTCTTGCAATAAATCACACTGACAACCCCATATCGGTACCGGATCTCTATAACTTCTAAAAAATGATTGCGTGCATTTACTGGCCTTAACTCTATCTTGTTCTTGGGGCGGCAGTGACGGATCGTCACAACTCGGTGATATGGTTTGCCGACAACAACCATAATCACTACAGGTTTCCCCGCGATAAAATTCACCGCCGAGCGTGGTACAAAAAGCTTGATTACCCTCTTCACATAATCCTAGGTGAAAACAAGCGCCATTTACAGTAGTTGGATCTACCCCCACATCAGTTGGGTATTGTTCTTGCGTAGCAACCGGGGCCTCGCCACTTTTTAACAAAGTGTAAAATGGAGTGAAAATAAAATTTAAAATTACATAGCTACCTAAGATCGCCACTAACCCTAACATCCCATAAAGAATAGTCTGCCGGGCTTTGGCAATTTTTTCTTCATTACCAGCGGCGGTCATCCATAACCAACCGGCATAGACAAAAACTAAAATAGTTAAAGCCCCTAAGCCAGACAATAAAAATCCCAAAATTCGCCCACCATAAAATTTCGTCACCGCGGTCGGATCAGCTAAATTAATATGCAACGGGTCCACTAAACCTGGGGTGGCAATTAGCCCAGTCGTCTGGTAGTTTGTTAAAACATTAATTAAAGTTATTAAAATAAAATAACTGCTGGTAGCCACCACCATACCCACCGCCGCGTACATTAAAATAGTTTTGCCTTTGGCAAATTTTTCCTGATTGCCGGCGGCGGTTAAAATTCTAAAACCACCCAATACAAAAAATACCAAAGCCAATACTCCGGTAAAAAAAGATAGCGCGCCGACAATACGGGCGAATATCTCTACCGCACCGGCTACCCCAACACCTACGCGCGTACCCAAAGGATTATCCAAAGCCACACCTTGAGCATAAGTAAAAACCGGCAATAAAATTAATAATATAGGCAAATACTTGATTTTCTTTATCATAATAATCTAATTATTCCGCCAAACAACAAAATTTACCATTTTCGGAACAATAAAGCGACATATCAAAACCGGTACTACAATTTGCCTCAATCTGACAAGAATTAGGGGCAGCGCATGGTCGAGCGCAGGTGGCAGACCCAAATTGGGTTACGCAAACGCCAGCTTGGCCATTGGTTATACAGGCCCTACCTTCGGGTTGCCCTTTGCAATAATTAGGGTCGCTGGGTTTGCGACAATAAGTTTGCGCCCAAGCTGAACCGTTAAGAATAGTATTTAGACCAGTGGTGGTCCCTGACGGAGTTAATAAAATACCAATTAATACATTAACCAAAAAGTAGCCGGCTAAAACTATTACTACTCCAAGGATAGTTGTGCCAATTAACTTTTTAGATTCGCTAATTTTGGTTTCATTACCGCCGGCGGTTATTAACCCTTGCCCAGCCCAAATCATCATAATTAAAGCCAGGCCGCCAAACAGCGACAAAATAACTTTTTGCAGTATTACAAATAAATCTATCCAATCACAAAATCCGCAGCTGCCGTCGGCGGCGCAGGAAATATTACCGACGATTCCCTTTTTAATGTCAAAAGTTTGAGCGCCGACCATTGACGGCAACACTAGCACTACTAAAAGCAGCGCCAATATGATCCAGAATTTTTTATTTAGTTTGAACATCTATTTTTCACATTAACATTATTACAATATAACACAATAACACTTTAACAAAATAGAATATTTTTTAATGTCATTGCGAACGAAGTGAAGCAATCTTGTAATAAATAGGTGGATTGCCGCGTCCGCCAGCCGGCGGACTCGCAATGACCATGAATAGAGTCGTTATGACAAAACCAAATATCATTTTGTTAGTTTGTTAAATTGTTATATTGATTCATTATCGCGGCGCTAAGGTTTGGGTAACTTGTTTGGCTGCCAAGGTTAAAGCTTCAGTTAAACTAGCGCCTGAATTAGCGGCCCTGATCATAGCCAGTAAAGCTTGGCGCGCGGCGGCGCTATCATAGCCGCGATACCAAGTGCGACTTGATAACACTTGGCTGGCGGCGCTGGCTAAATCAAAATCTTCCATTTGTTCGGCTATCACTGCTCGCAAGGCGGTGGTTTTACCGGCGGAGGCTAAATATTTTTTATTTTCCTCTGGTTTGGTGGCGGCAAAATATACCAACTCCCAAGCCTCATTAGGGTGCTTGGATTTAGCTGCCACTGCTTCAATATTATAATCGGCGTAATAAACTGGTTGGACGCTGCCGGCAATTTGCGGAAAAGTGGTTATGGCAAAATTTAGCCGCGGTGCCTGCCGGCGAATTACTTTGGCATCAGCTAAATAACCAAAATAATAAGCTAAACGCCCGCTGATAAAAGCATCTAGGGATTTTAACTCGTCCTCGGACCAAGTATAAACCTCTTTGGTGGGATTCGAAAAATCAGTAAAAAACCGCAACGCATCCTCACCGGGTAAAAAGTCTTGGCCGGAACTTGATATGGGCTGGTCAAAAGTAGCTCTGGTGCCAACATCATTGGTCATTACGGTACCGCTTTGCATCATTAAAGCGGATAGCAATTCAAAAGCTAATGGTAAATTATTAGCCTCGCCTAAGGCCGTGCCATATTGAATAAAACGCCCGCTCTTATCCACCAGCGCCAGCGCCGCCACCTGGTCTTTAAACTCGGTCCAGTCGCCAGCTGGTTCGGCAATATTAGCCCGATTCAGCAAATCGCGATTATAATACGTAACAATTGTATCTAGAGCCAATGGTAAACCATAAATTTTGCCGTTAGCCACCACATCGGCTTTAACAGTATCAGCAAACAAGCCGCCTAAATCATTTATGGTTGGCAACTTGGTAGTATTTTTATGAACGACCTGGTCATTTCGAAAACCTTCATAGGTAACGTAAGGCACCTGAACAGTTGCGGGCGCGGGCAATAAATTGTTTATGCGCGCGCGCCAATCGCCCACTGGTAAGGACACAATGTCAGGTCCGGCATCCCGCGCCCAGGCGTTTAATAAGGCTAATTCATACTCGGCGGGTCGTAAAACTTTTACATTAACTGACACATTGGGATGCAGCGCCTGGTATGAACCAATAATTGCATTTAAATCTTCCGGCGCATCTGCCATACGCCACCATTCTAATTTCATCGGTTGCAATAATAGCTTGTCACCCTTGGTTCTAAAAACACTATAAAGCAATGGTCCTAATAATATCAGTACCAATACGCCTATAAAAGCGAATAAACGCCACGAGCGGAACATACTTTTATTTTAATCCTTTAAGATAATCTTTGAAAGGTTGCTTTAACTCGGGATGAACTTGCGCTAATTCTAAATTGGCTTTTAGCCACCCGAGTTTAGAGCCGGTATCAAAATACTTGCCGGTAACCTCACGCGCATATACAGTTTGTCGAGGTAGTAGTTTTTTTATGGCGTCCACCAACCACAACTCACCGTCTTTACCGACCTTAGTTCTGGCTAGGGCCGAAAAAATATCGGGCGTTAAGATATAGCCTCCCAAAATCGCCAGGCGTGACGGCGCCTTGAGCGGACCTGGTTTTTCTATAATATCTTTGACCTTATGCACCCCCCGGCCCAGGGGTGTGGTTTTTAAAATGCCATAACGATTAGTATCATCATCTTGAACTTGGTAAGCCGTTACCACTGGCGACTGGTATTTTTGATATACTTCTAACAATTGTTTAAGGCGAGGTTTATGCGGACTATAAAAAAATTCATCACCCCACAATACCGCGAAGGGTTCGTTGCCGACAATATCCTTAGCGCACCACACCGGCGTGCCGTTGCCATAAGGGCCTTTTTGTCTAATAAAAATAAAATTGGCTAAGTCGGCAATTCGCTTAACCTCGGCCACTAATTTATTTTTGCCTTGTTTTTTAAGCCAGCCCACCAATTCGTAATTAGGACTAAAGTGGTCTTCTACTGCTCGTTTAGATGGACCCGTAACTAATATAATGTCGGTAATGCCGGCGGCTACCGCCTCCTCCACTACATACTGTACCACCGGTTTATCAACCACCGGCAACATTTCCTTGGGTTGGGCCTTGGTGGCGGGCAGGAAGCGCGTGCCGATGCCAGCCACCGGAATAACGCATTTTCTAATTTTAGACATAAACTAACTTAAAAATATCACAAATCAGGCCAAAATTAAACTTACCGCGCGAATTAAAAACCCTTTATTAGCCTAGCCAATCGGCTACTTTCTGCCACAAAGTAAATAGACTAAAACCTCCGAAAATCAAAAAAATCAGTAATAGTACCACCCGCCGCCATAAACGCGGCTTTAACTCTTGCGGCAGCACTTTAAGGTTCATTAAATTAACCAATCCAATATGGGCAAACATGGCCACGGCATTTATAACCGCGCCAATGACAATTAAAGTCCGGGGCTCATAAATATTAAGTAAAAAAAGTACCATACCAAAAGCAATTTGCAGCCACAAAAAATAGAAATAAACTTTGGACAAATTGATTTCACCGGTATGCCCAATTTTATTAAGCGCCCAGTTCTCGGCCATAATGCGCGAGCTGGAATCCAGTACCCCCAACTGAGTTTGCCACAACATTACTCCCACTACAAATAAAAATAATATTCCCAAAATCGGCCCGGCGGCCAAACGCACCATATTACCTTCGTTAATGACAAAATTTATCCCCGCGGCGTTATCAGGCAAGCCGAAGGCCGTCACAAAACTCAATACCATCAGCATGGCAATACCCAAAAAACCTAACAACCAGAAAATTAACAGGTGCTCGGCGTTAATACGCCGCCACCAAGTTGCAAAAGTTTTTAAATTGGCCGAATTAATTTCAAAATCTTCGCCAGTTAATTTTAAAACTTGACGCTCCCGAATGTTCTTAAACAGCCCACTAATTTTTTGAGCGTAATGACCCATACCATAGCCTTTTTCCTTTATATAAATGGACTGGCTTAAATTTAGATTTCCGCCGGCGCCGGAATAAGCAAACGCGGCCAAAAAAGTCGCCAAACTTAAACCAGCCGGAAACCAACGGTAACCCTCACCCCTACCCACTAAACCTTGCGCCAAGGCCAGCCAATCAGTTGACCGGCTTAGTAAAATTACCAAAAAAATTACAAATGGTAGCCCAATAAAAATTATCGTACGAGTAGTTTTTTCCATTAACCCGTAAACCGTTTTGCCAGAGCTTAAAAGAAGCCCAATAAAAAGCAGCAAGCCAATGGCTAACCATTTAAAGTTAGTAAAACCTAGTATGGCTGCCAATACCTCGGCCGAGGCCGCGATAATGCCCGGCAAACCAAACCCCAAAAAAGTGGAAATAATAAACCACCAAGCAGTCGAGGGCCATAATTTATGCAAACCAACAAATACACTCTCACCTTTCACAAGTGCGTAACGTTCAATTTCCATATTAATAAAAAACTGGCAAGTTATGCCTAAAAGCGCCGCCCAAGCTATGCCCAAGCCCCAATTACTTGTTAAATACGGCCATAAAATCACCTCACCCGAGCCAAAACCTAGAGCGAGGATAATAAAGCTTGGTCCTAATAATTTACGCAACGGTACAGCTGGGGGAAGTGGTTTAAAAGCAAACATAACTATATTAAAAATATCATAAATAAATAAAAAAAGAGAGCTTTAAGAGCTCTCTAGCGGTTTTTTAAGAACCGCGTACATGGCTTTTCTGATATAGCAGGGCTTGCCATCTGCCCTGGCAATTACCTGACGGACCCAAACCCAGCCGAAATTTCTGTTTCGCTTTCTGTGCTGGCGTTTGGCGGTGACGGTCACTGTGACTACGATATAATCGCCCACCTTGAGGGGCCGCAAAAACCGGGCATCGTATTTCACGTCGACCAGTCTGTGAATACGCATCCACCCAGACACACCAACCACACCGGCTGCCTTAGCCAATACCGATGGCGCAGGCATGACCCCAACTTGCCGGGCCGCGGCTGCTTCGTCCTCGTCCCAGTCTTCCTTGTATAACTTGATATGCCCTTCACGCATTCTCCGGCTTAGCCTTACCGGCCGGGAAATCAGTGTATCTCCGAGTCTGACATCTTCAAAATAAGCCCGTCTTTTTTTGGCTTTCAATGTACACCTCCTATTTTTTATTTTTCAATTGTTTCAAGCTAGTAACCAATCTTCTCATAAGATAAATACAAAGTCAACCAGCGCCCGGCCCGGCGTACTACTTTCTTATTTAGGCAAATAGGAAAGTAGTAATCGTTACTATTCTCCTATTCGCGCGAATTAGAGCTAGATGGTTTGTCGGCTGGAGAGCCAGGTACAATATGTTGCACCCGGCCAACTTGGCCAGTGGTAAGACGAACTTTAATACCATGAGAATGGAATGGCGAATTGGTTAGAACCGCCTGTACAATACCACGAGTTAACCGGCCAGTGCGCTGATCTTCTTTCACAATAATATCCACTTCTAACCCCGGTATAATATTTTCCCTAATCTCTCCGGTCATTATATTTTTTTCCCCACCAAGATTTAAGCCTATCCCATAGCGCCAAGCGAACGCCGAAGAATTCTAAGCCGATAAAAATAAGCCAGGCGCCGGGACTAAATGGAGTAACCAGTGCTATAAATCCTAGGATTATTAATAGTACACCGGCCACCTTCCTGGCTCGAGAACCGGGGGGGAATACTTTTTTAAACCAAACTAGTAAAGTCATCATCAATTTATATTATAACTCTTCACTATTCGCCTATTCGCGCGAATTAGCGCCAGGTTACAGATAGCTGATTATGGACTTTAGCAAGCCGGCTGGTAAAGGAACTAGGTGATAAAAAACCGACAAACTGCGTTGGTCTGATTCGACAATATCCGCCGCCTTTAATATCGCCAAATGTTTTGAGGTCGCTTTCAATGATAGCTTGATGGCCGCCGCCATGTCCCCGACAGCGGATTGTTTGTAATTTTTAAGATGCTTAATAATAGCCAACCGACGCCGATTTGCTAAGGCCTTCAAGATTCGTTCAGTTTGTTTCATAACCTCCTCATTATACACCAGAAGTTACTATTCGCCTATTCGCGCGAATAGGCGAATAGTAACTTTAACATTAAATCTCTTTTACTTATACTAATTCACCGCCACTTTAGCCTCCAATACCACGCCGTTGGGCGCTTGCGCGGTAACTTCGTAAGTGCCGTAGGAATAAATTGTCCAGGTGTGATGCACCGTGCCGTTCGCATCCGCCACGCCATATTTCTTTTTACCCTGACTGCTTTGGTCATACAGCCACACTTCTACTTCCTGCCCGGGTTGTAACCCTGTTACTACCGAATAAATTTCACTGTACTCACCTGGTTTGACATGCGCAAACGTGGCTTCAATATTGTAATCAGGATTATAAACTGATTCTGGTTCGGGTGTAGTAGAAATATTTTGGCCAGTGGTGGTTGAGGGCTCGGCTTCTACTTGCGCGCCCGAGGATTTTTCCGTGTCAGTTGTCGCGGGTTGATTCCAATTCTGAATATAAATAGCGTCAATAATCACAATGCCATCCCACATGGGGTAATTAATCATTAAGTATGGATTATCTCCGCCGGTTTGTGACAATTCATAAATATCAGCGCCTTCAGGTGTGGCGGGATCGTGCACGGAAATGCCGCCGTCGTCGCCATCTCGAAACGCACCCGTACCAGTAAGTACGTGGCCGGTGGTGGCGCGATTACTGCGGCTGCGTAACATAGTCGTGCTGATTTCTACCGCATCACCGCTGGAAAACGCTTCTTCCAGATCATCAACTGTCGGCCGCCTAATTTCCCTGGTTTCAATTGGCAAGTTGTATCTAGCCACAAAAGCGGCCTTACCCGGCATAAAATTACGATTCAAAATACCGTCGTTAAACTGCATGTCTTGTTTTAGTTCGTTTATTAAATCTTGCGGATTGGCTGGCAAATCATCGCGACGCCCATTTTGCTGCGCCATGTTAATAAGATTGTTAGCTGTAGCTATGGCAAAACAATCCATTGGCCCGCCAGTAAGGTCGGGAATATTGCCTTCAATTCCCGAATCAAAATCTTGAGCATAAACTACATTAACGCCACGCTTTAAATCTTCTGACGCACCCGGCACGTTTAAGCCAAATTGTTCCACCATTGGTACAGTTTCGCGAGTGGCACTAAATACCAGCGCGTCTTTTTCCGTAATTTCAGCCAGTGCCGTTACTTTACTGACAGTCAAAGAAAAGCGAATAGAAATATTTTCTGCGGTGTTAGTTTTTAATTCATCGGCCAACACAAAACTAAACCGATTGGCGTAGCCAGCCTGAACCACTGCCTGATTGTTTTTAACCACCCATTCGCTATCGGCAAACACACCGTCGTTATTGGCATCCACCAAGCCATTGGCGTACCATACGCCGCTGGGGGACTTTTCAAAATTCACTTCAATAAAACCATAATCCGTAGCTACGTCATCATAAGTATATGTATAAACACGGGCCGTCTCACTTAAAATATCAGCTCCGCCCGTACGGCCAGATGAAAAAATATAAATAGCGCCGATTACTATTAAGACTAATATAATCAGGCCCCAAAATTTATTATTTTGCATATATAGTAGGATTAATTAATAAGTATGAGTGTAAATTTATTTACATAAAAATCTTACCATAATAAGTCATAACAAAAAACCCCTTGAAGCGGGGGGTTGCCCAATTGCAAAAACTCAACAATTTCATTTAAATTAGCCGCCATGCGAGGTGGGGCGGACAATTAGCGCTTGCAAAATCCTTTCTGGCGGTGTTTTTTGGACGAAGTTGGAACTTTCTTTGAGCAAACCCCCAACTAATGAAGCCAGCCCCAGAATAATAAAAAATACCCCAACCACTTTTCTAGACCAAGAATCTTTAGGAAATGTTTTTTTAAACCAGGCTACAAATGCCGCCATAAATTTATGATTCAATTTTCTTCTATTCGCCAATTCGGGCGAATTGGCGAATACTATATTATAAGGCTTATTGCGCGCTTGATGTCCTTAGGCATGTCAGGGTTTAACTCATAATAAACATGGCCATTCATGCCACGACTTTCTAAAACATCTAATTGATGAAGTAATACTAAATTTTTCGACGCCGATTTTATGGAAATACGTAAGTGGTCGGCAATTTCCCCCACGGTTAGCTTTTTACGATTAAAGAGTAAGCCGACAATCTTCAAGCGGTTAATATTTCCCAAAGTTTTAAAAATAATTGACCATCGTTTCATATTTAAAGCCTATCACGAAACATGACCTTTCGCCAATTCGGGCGAATTGGCGAACAGTATCGCACTCCGCGCAGGAGAATTTTAAAAATTCCGCCCGCCTAGAGTATTAATTAGTTGCTGAATTTATTATAGCAGTTTTCTTTATTTAATAGTTAACTAGTACTATTCAATAATTAAGACTTCACCATCCTTAAGGGTTCTATATGGAATATTATTCTGCTTGCAATATTCCACTTCTTTCTCAATATCCTCTGATTCTGGATGATCGGAATGCCAGTGTGGTATAAAACGGAAATCTACAAACTCCAAACCTTCCCATATAATTTCCTTCTGCTCATCATACGGGGTATCTAGTGAATCAACGATATCCATTCCTTTGAGACTCTGTGCAAGAACACATCCGCCCGCACTATAACCTGCATAAAGAAAATTAACATCGTTTTGCAATTCTTTTAAAATTATATCTAAACCGCTCAATTTCATTGCTTGACGCAATATAAAAACATTTCCACCACTAATAAAAATGGCACCGAGCTCTTTGAGTTTTTTCCTTAACGCATCCTGTCTTCCAAAATAATCACGTAAATCTATCAGCGCAACCATAAGGCCCAAATCGTTTAATAAGCTCATGTCTTTTTTGTTTCTATTTTCGCGCCGCTCAAGATTAATACTGATAAAATCTCGCGCATTTGGAATGTACCCGATTTTTCCATGCGGGCAGAGACTGGTTAGCTTTTTCCCTTCCTTCCCAATTTCGAAAGATGATAAATAATACTTCATAAAATTATTGGCGTAGACGATCTCCACAAGTTTGAACTTACTACTGCCACTCGACAAGCTCGGGGCATTCGACCGTGCTCAAGCTACGCCGGGAGCTTGTCGAATGGCGGAGGCGGTCTCCTACGCTTTTTAGCTTCGGACGACCGAGGGAGGTATCCTGCGCTTTTTGCTTTGGACTAGTTTTTCTCGACCCCGTACAAGGCGGAGGAGGTGAGATTCGAACTCACGAGAGGATTGCTCCTCCACAGGTTTTCGAGACCTGCGCCTTCAACCACTCGGCCACTCCTCCGCTCTATACGGGGCGAGCTGTCCTTTAAACTTAAATCAAGTTTAACAATTATAATCGCCAAAAGGTGTTTGGTCAACCCATCTTAATATCCATTTTCCAATCAGAATAATGGCGCAGTAATAATCCGACGCCAATAACTAAAAAGAAAACAACTGATAGGTCATTTTTAAAATATGGTGTATCCACTAATCCGTGCGCTAAAGTGGCAATTATAATTGCTATCAGCGCACTGGCCCACAGGCGCCGGCTAAAAATACCGGACTTTAAATCAGGAATTAATAACCACAAATATTTTACTATTAAATAAATAAAAACCAACAAACCAAGTAACCCAACTTCTATCCACAAATTCAAATATAAATTATGCGCTTTAACCACAAACCATTCTAAAGGCGTTAAGGTTATATATTTGGTATGAGAACGATAACTGGCCTGAAAATTCCCCAACCCCCAACCGGTTACGGGCCGTTCTTTCACAAGTAGCCACGACGTTTGCCATATCTCCTGCCGGGTAGTTAAGGATGACCGTGGGTCACGAGACAAAAGTTTTTGAAACTTAGGCTGTGGTAATATTACCAGCATTAAGCTAACGACTAACAGCAGCCAACCCAACAGTACTTTTTTAAGTTTTGGTTTGTCATTAATATAATAAGTTACACAAAATATTAAAGCCCCCGCTACTAACCCCAAAAACCCGCCGTAGGATTTGGTTAACCATAGCGCCCATAAATCAATTAGTAAAATAAACAAATTTATTTTTGCTAAACGCGAGGGCCATAACTGCCATGTTAATGCCGCGCCCACAAAAATCGCCGGAACTAAATACATCGCCAGGTAATTTGCCGGTAAATAAATTGAATTTAATAAACCATCGGTTTGCAACCCTAAGCCTAAACCGTATTCAATTAAACCATATGCCGCCAGCAAACTAGCGCTGGCCCACCACGCGTTTAAAATTTTTAACCAATCCGCCGAAGTTTTGATAACTGATAATAATAAATAAAAGAGAATTATCGGGTCAACCCACCAACCTTTAAAAACCCCTAAACTTATACGCAAATCATTAGAGGCAATAATGGCCAAGGACGCTGATAAAAGCCATACTAAAATAATCCAATTAAAATGTCGCGCAACTGCAAAAGGATTCACCAATTCCCGTTCTTGACCCCAAAAATATTTTACCAGGGCTATTACCGCCGTTGTGTAAATACTTAATTCCAAAAAAGTCGTGGGTACAAAACCAATTGAACTTTTTATTAAGTAACTAGGAGCTAAAAAAAATAGTAATGCTAATGCGAGGGTTAATTTCTTCCAAGCTAACCACCCTAAAAGCGCCAAAGGTAATAATAAGTAAATTAAATTAACTTCTATAGTCATACCGATGATTGAGCTTTAAACACTTGCCAAATATTTCTGGGCAAAGCCTTAAATATATAAAGTAGCGCTGGATAAATAATAACTCCGCTGAATACTTTTAGTAAAAACGGCCAAGTTGGAACCAGCCATAAAAAAGCTCCCAAACCCATGGCCGCTAAAATAATGTTCGGCCAACGTCTAAGGCTCGGCAAAACCTGCGCGCGTAAAATCCATAATGCGGCCAACATCATAAAACCTTCGATGGCTACAGTTACCCAGGCTGCGGCCCAATAACTGTATTGGGGTATAAAAATAAAGTATCCGATTAATGATGCCACGGCGGCTACGGCGTAATACTTTATCATTTGCCGTTGCTTCCCAAAAGCCAAAATAAAATAGCCAATCAGATTGCCAAAAAATATTAAACCAGTGGCTATGGCTACTATTTTTAATACCTCACCGGCAATAGTAAATTCGGACCCTGCCAAAAATACCATTGTTTCCTTGCCCACAACCAAACAGGCCGCCACCAGGCCCAGGCCAGCGGCCAACATTATATCTAAACTAGCTTGGTAATATTTTTTTATTTCCACAAAAGCTTTTTGTACTACCAACGCCGTTACTAGCGGTAATAACAACCCGCCAATAATAGTGGGAATGGCCAATAAAATTTCTAATACCTTGTAACTGGCGCCATAAATACCAACATCGGCCGCTGATTGGTATAAAGATAATATAATAGTATCGGTTTTAAAATAAACAAGGTTAAGGGCAATAGTTAAGGCTACTGGCCAGGTTTCTTGCCAAATACTTTTCCAAACACTAAAATCAACTTCCCAGCCAAAGACCGTGAGCCGGCGCGCAAAAATTAAAACCAACAAACCATTTACAACACTGCCAGCTACCACTGCCCATAAAAAAGTGGTAAGTGGGGCGCCCGAGGCCGCCGCCCAGGCAGTTAAGATTAATAGCAAAATCCGCCCAACTAATTCGGCCGCCACAAACCAGCCGGTTTTTAAATACTTTTGAAACACCGCCCCAAAAGTTTGGGCAATTGATGTCGCAAAAAAAGATACACTTACCAAAGCAATGCCGATTTTTATTATCCCCGGATACGGAAAGGCTAACGCGGCTACAGGCGCTAAGCTAAAAGCGACTAAAGCAGTTAGCGTACGAAAACTAAAAATATTACTTAATAATTTGTGCTCGGTATAAACTCCTTGGGCAATGGTTTTGCCGGTAGTAACGGTTAAACCTAAATCCACTAGGATGCCCGCCAACTGCAAAAAAGCTACGATAGTAGTGTACTGACCAAAACCCTCGGCGCCCAAAGCGCGCGTCATTAAAGCGACCACCGCCAAACCTAAAACTACCGATACTAATTTGCCGCCGAGTTGAATTATGGTATTAGAAGTTAATTTACGCGCCGTAGTCACAATTTTTTCCAGGTATAAATTTTTAAATCCACCCACCAATTATTTTCTTTATGTAAAACTTTTACGCCGTCTTTGGTTAATAACTCGGCTTGTAATTCTTTGGGGGCGTTCATATTTTCTATTGATATCATACCCTGCCTGTTAATTACCCGCTGCCACGGCACATCAGTTGGGCATTTGGCCAATGCCCAGCCAACTAATCGGGCGGAACGGGGTTTACCTAATAATGCCGCCACTTGCCCATACGACACCACCTTACCACGGGGAATTTTTTTTACCAATTCATAAACCTTCTTATAAAAATTACTAGACATTATTTTAAGTATAGCAAAAACAACCGTTTTTACCGGTGGAGTGGGTAGGGCTCCTGTATAACATCGACTGTGTATAATTAATTGAAATATATGTTTAGGCAAATCCCTAGCCTAGATTTACTCTAAACTGACATTTATAGACTTGAAAAAAGTTCGCCCCCGTGATATGTTGGGGTGGCTTTATTTATAAGGCCTGTTTGTTTAAAAATTAATTTATTGGGTTTAAATAGAGTTAGCCCTCGTGCCTGCCCACCGAAGCTCATAGGCGAAGGTGGGGTGAAATTTTTGCCCCCATAGCTCAATGGATAGAGTATCCCGCTTCGGACGGGATGATGGCGGTTCGAATCCGTCTGGGGGCATAGGCCATGGCCTGGGAATATCATAATCCCG
>Ga0209212_1003660_pt1 | contig 19985 bp, 20 predicted proteins | sample RifGroC2_FD_183996 | JGI IMG/M metagenome (GOLD analysis project Ga0209212, IMG submission 183996) | Groundwater microbial communities from Rifle, Colorado, USA - Groundwater C2 (SPAdes) (version 2) | ecosystem: Environmental > Aquatic > Deep subsurface > Groundwater | place: Rifle, Colorado... | reverse complement strand
TTTCCCGTCCACCGACCGCTGCGTCAGCGTCAACTTTCCCCCTGTCGGCATGGCCTGAATGGCGTTGAGAACGAGATTCCCGAAGAGTTGTTTCAGTTGCTCCGGGTCGGCCGAAATCGGGAACGCGCTCCCAACAACGTCGAGCCGGCAGAGCACTCCGGCGGCATTCGTCGCCGGCTCCACCAATCGTAGCACCTCATCGAGAACCCCGGGAAGCTCCGCCGGCTGGCGATTCGGTGGCCGGGGTCGCGCATACGTGAGCAGGTCGTTCACCAACCGCTCCAGCCGGGTGGCCTCATCGGCGATGGTCCGGGTCATTTCCGACTGTGCCGGATCGGCAGTCCGCTTCTCGCCCAGGAACTGCGCCAACCCCTTGATGGCCCCCAGCGGGTTTCTTATCTCGTGGGCGAGCACGGCGGCCATCTCCCCCAGCGCCGCGAAGCGCTCCTGCCGCGCGGCATCCTGCTGCAGGACGAGATACCGCCGCAACGTCCTCACCTGCCAGGCGCTGAGCCCTGCAAGGACCAGCACCGCCGCCGCGACAAAAAAGAGCTGGGCCTGCGCCTGATAGACGATTTGCCTGGCGGGGGCCATGTGGAGGGCGATACGGAGGATGCGGAAGCGGGGTTGGCTTACATCCACCAGTCCTCCCGGCCCGACAGGTGGAATGTGGAAGGGGGCCGTCAGTTCATAGACTTCCTCCCCGGTGCCGAGCACGACGAATTCACCGACCAAACGTCCGGTGTCCCGCGCATGGGAAAATGCCGCATCGTCCAGCCGATTTCCCACGAGCCGGGGGTTGGTATGCGCGATGATCGTACCGTTGCGCTCTCCGATCGCGAGGTATGCGATCTCCCGCCGGTGCTGTCCGGCCACCAACGCCTGGAGCGCGGCGGCGTCCCGAGCGCCTTGGGCGCGGGACTCGGCGGCCACTTCCATGGCTATACCCAGCCCGGTGTTCTGCAACGCCTGCTCCGCCAGTTTCGATGTCGTGTTGTAATTCAACAGGGTGACGGTGATCAAGCCGGCCGAAACCAACGCGAGCGTTCCAAGAAGAATCCGGATCGGCCAGCGATACGGGGCGGCGCCGATCCTTTCAACCTTCATCGATCCTCCGCCGTCATTAAAAATAGTACCTTGCCCTCAATTCCACTTTGTAGTCATTCTGCTTTTGACCGTATTCGCTGGACTTCGCCCCCCGGAGCACGGAAGTTCGGAGTCTCAGGTCGAGATTTTTTATGCCCGTGTACAGGAACTCGGGGGACAACGAAAAACTCCTGTCGTCCACATTGCAGATCCATGTGATCGATGGAGTAAAATAGAGGATATCAAAGGGATCCTTCCGGCTTGCCCTCAAATAGACATAATTCCTTGCGGGATTCGGCTTCCCGTAATTACCGGAAGTAACGTTCAACGCTTTTTTCAGAAGCGTGTCGCTGCCTGAAATTACATACGCATTATACCCATTGTCTATGAAAGATAAATAATCCGTCATTTCCGTTTCCGTAAACCCTGTCCCGTTTTTGTAGTATTCAATGATGTAGGTGGTGTCTTTTTCGGTGAGGTATCTTATTCCCGCGAGATAACTGGCCGTGTCGTATTCCTTTTCCACAAGGTCTCCGCCGCCGCCCATTATTTTCTTTTCGTAATCCTTTATGAAAGCGAATTCCCCGTGGATCTCGAAATTCGTGGTGATGTTTCTCGAAAAGTCCACGCCGTACCTCGCCGGTTTACTCCCTCCGACCAGGAGCATGAAATCGATGTCCGTGTCGTAGTACAGTGCGTAAATCCTTGCCGCAACGTTGACGTGATCGATTCGACCGAACGAATCGTTCACGTGTTCGTACACGGGAACGAGGACCGGCGTGAAGGATACGGTTTTCAGGGGGCCTTGAAAGCTTTTTATGTAGTCGACGGAGGCCACGATGAACCCTTCCAGGTTCTGTTCCGGTTCGTCCGGGTCCTTGGGCCTGTCCACGAACGCCACGGGGTTCCATGCGTAGCCTTTGCCCCACTTGAGCGTCTTCTTGCCGATGTCGATGGTCAGGGACGATGAGGGCTTTAAAGAGAGAAACCCTTCATAGACGGTTGTCTTGATATCTTCACCAAGGTAGGAATTTTTGTAGTCCGTGTTCGTGCGCACGAAAAGCCGGGCGATTCCTTTTTCCAGGCTGCCCTCCAGTCGCAGCGCGGCGTTGTACTCTTCCAGGGTGCTTCCTTCGTCCCGGTTGTAGAACCTCAACTTGTAGAGTGAAGCATCCTTGTCCAGTCCGGAAAGCGCCGGCCGGAGTTCGGCGTAGCCGCCGATGTGGTACGGCTTCTTTTCGATTTCCGAGACGTCGAAGGTATATTCTTCCGCAATGGCGACCGGTGGAACTCCGAGGAAAGAGGACAGGAGGAAGATCAGAATGACCACAACCATCGGGCCGCCCTCCCCCATCCCGCGACGATCATGCGTCATCGCAAGGATTCAAGATTCGGCATGAAGGTCAGCGTGAACGCCTCGTCCTTGAAATCCTTCGCCTTCACTTTCGCGAAAATCATGACGGATTTATAGCCCTTGTACAGCGGGCTGTCGGTCTCGATCACCGAAGGCCGCACGATGCCTCCGCCAAAATCTTTGACGTCCTTGAAATAGATGGTCTTGATCAGCATGTTCGCCTCTGTAAGACATTCGATCTTTACCGGAAGCTGCTTTTTCCCCTCGGCATGCAGTTTGAGCCTGTCGTACGCCACGGTCTTTGTCTTTGCCTTGAGATACAGCAGATACTCGTTTCCGTTCCGCTCCATTTTTTCCACGTTGTACTCCGCCGCATAATCGAGCTGGAGGATATCCGCGTTGTTGAAGACGCCGCCCACCACGGACTGAAGGCTCGTGATCCGGATCGGCTTCCCCACATTGGGAATGTAAAACCACATGTTGTCGCCGAGACGGAGGGTGCTCCTGCCTTTCTCGCTTGCAGGCGCAAGGAATACAGAGGCAACCTTGTCCACTCCCTTCTTGACGGTGAACAAGGTATATTCCTTTTTCCTGCCGTCAGGCTCGACGTTGATGAGCTTTCTGTAAGACTCATAGGATTCCGGATTCAAGTTTCTGTCCACCTGTTTGAGAAACGCCGTTCCGTCTACGGCGTACGCCGGAATTGCAAATAGCAGAGCGATCATTGCAATGAAAATCTTCATCATCGAGTTCCTCCTATACATGTCTCAGCGCCTTGATCGGTTCCATCCTCGATGCCTTGAACGCAGGCTGCAGGCTGGCGATGACCGATACAACGATCACGGTCGTCGATATGATCAGAACGTCCACCGGGTTTACATTCGCCCGTAGGATTAACCCGACCTGCTGGCCGAAGTTGAAGGTTATCTTTGAGAGATTGAGGATAAAGATAATGATCATCCCCGCAATGGTGCCGGTGATCGCCCCGACGACGCCAAGGCAGAAGCCCTCGATTACGAACATGTTCAGGATTTTTCCGGGCACCGTTCCTATGGCGGCGATGGTGCCTATTTCCCGTATCCTTTCATAAACCGCCATGATCATCACATTCATGATGCTGGTGAGGACGATCGCTATGAGCATGAGCTTGATGAAAAACGTCATGACATCGATCATGCGGGCGATGTTGAAAAATGGCGAAAGCTTCTCCCAGGTGTGCAGCTCAAAAACGGGTTTTCCCTGCGGATTCCGTTCCGTTGAAAGCACCCCTTCCAATTTTTCACTGATTGCCCGCAATTTCCCGAAGTCCTTGAGCCTTATTGCAAATTCGCTTATCTCTTTGCCTTCGATCCTCAAAATTTCCCTGGCATCGTCCATGTGTATGTAACCGTCCCTTCCTCCGGGACCGGTTACGCTTTGAAGGATGCCCGATACGGTAAACTGCTTGCCGTTCACGGAGCCGTCCTGGTTCGTTGCAACGATTACCGCCATATCTCCCACTTTCACCTTCATGCCCCTTGCAAGAAGCTCCGGGATAAGGATATTGCCCGGTTTCAGTTCCTTGCTGCCTTCCATCACCCTCGTGGGGAGCAACGGAGTGGTCCGGTACTCCTTTTCCGGGGTAACCGCGGTGAGCCTGATGCTTGACGTCTCCGTGAAGTTGCTGAACATGCCACCGAACTTGATCCGCGGCGAATACGCATCGATCCCGGACTCCTTGTCCAGGATGTTTTCAAGCCGCGCGATGGCTCCCGCTTTCAGATTCAGGTTCAGGGGAAGGGTCTCTATGGAGGCGACATACCCTTTCCGATGCACCTGCAGATGACCGATCATCGAGTCCGTAATCTGCCCGATCATCATGTTCTTGAACGATCCGGAAACGGAAATGAATACAAGAACAAAGACGACGCCTATTGCGATCAGCGAGGCGGTGAGCAACGTTCTCCTCTTGTATCTCAACAGATTTCTTGTCGCGATTTTGAAGAGATTACCCATTGCCCCCGCCTCCTTTCTTCTCTTTGCCTTTCAATTCTCCGTCCTCGATGGTGAATATGATTTCCGCTTCGCCCACGATTTTCTGGTCGTGGGTCGAGAATATGAAGGTCGTTCCGAATTCGTCCCTCATCTTCCTCATCAACTCGATGACCATATAGGCCGTCTTATGGTCCAGATTGGCGGTGGGCTCGTCGGCCAGCACGAGCTTGGGATTTGTGACCAATGCCCGCGCAACCGCAACCCTCTGCTTTTGTCCGCCGGAAATCTGGTCGGGGAACTTTCCCTTCTGGTCGGTCATACCCACTGCCTTGAGGAGGGCATTTACCTTTTGATTCCTCTCCGCCGCGGGCGTGTTCTGAACCATCAATAGGGGATACTCGATGTTTTCATAAACCGTCAGGACGGGAATGAGGTTGAAATCCTGAAAGATGAAACCGATCTTCTCCCCCCGGAACAACGCCCCCTGATTGCGGTCGAGAACGGAAACGTCGGCGCCGGCCACCTCGAGCCGCCCTTCGGTCGGCTTGTCGAGACAACCGATGAGGTTCAGGAGGGTGGTCTTGCCGCTTCCCGACGGACCCACGAAGGAAACGAAGGCCCCGGCCTCAATCGTAAAACTCACGCCCTTGAGGGCGTTGATGGCCACCTCACCGACCCGATATACCTTGTGCACCCTGTCCGCCACGATCAGTGCCATGGCCTTCCCCCATTTCCGCTTACCCGAATCAGCTGGTCGGTCATCATGGCTTCCTCCTGTCATCCATTGGCTACTTTCGCCTCAACGGCGCGTATTGTCGTTAACTGCTTCAAAGAGCAGAAAACGTGCCGCGGCTGCATATCGGCGACGACCGCCCCAGCCGGCAAGGAAACCGAGTACGATTCAATGGGTTGGGAAGGTGCCCGGCAACCGGATAGTCGTGCGTGGCTGATCGCCAAGCCGTGGAAAGTGCGGAACCCGCAGTCGGCGTGCGGATTCGGCACTCGGGCAGAACGACCGCTCCTCTTCGTCGTCCGACTTGCCGGGGAATTACCCCCGCTTCGGCCCCCTCCGGTAATGGGTCAGAAATTCCCTCGGAGAGAGCAACGGGACGCCTTGACGCATTTTTGCCGGAAAATGGGACCGGTTCCCGGTGACGAAACAGGCCACCCTTCCCGCAATGGCGACCGCAAGAAACGGTTCGTCACCGGGATCGGGGAGGGGTTCAGGAAGGGGGGAGGTCGCAACCGCCAGTCCACTGGTGGCGATAAAGTCAAGCAAGGCGTCGACTTTGTCCGGCTCGAACCGAAACTTCGGACGTTTCAGGACTTCGTTGTATTCGGAAAGGATCCGGGCGTCGAAACAGAGCGCCGGTTCGCCGGAGGAAACCATGCGAACGATCTCGCCGCACGGCCCGAACGGGGACAGAAGACCCGCCACCAGGACATTCGTGTCGAGGACGATATTCAACGTCGGCGTTTTTCCCGGACGGCCCGGATCTCCCCCTCGATCTCACGGGGGGAGATCCTGTCTGTTCCCTGTTCCACCGAACGGCGTTGAAGGGCGGCAACCGCCCCGATCGCGCGGACCCGGCGAAACGCCGCCAACGATTCCTCCACGTTCGACTCACCGATCGAGGCGAGAATCGCGATGGGCCGACCGTTGCTGGTGACGATCATCTCCTTCTCCTCCGGAAGGTCCTTCCAGACTTTTCCGGACTTCCCCCGCAAATCGCGCACGCTCAGGAATTTCATATTGTGTCCTCCATCGCGTGACAATTATGCACACAATTGTCACCCAACGTCAACCTCTCCGCCGGATTCCAGCCGGTGCTGTCGCAGAGGGAGCCCCTCGCATGCCGGAGACCGAACTATATATCGATACTTGATTATATATAACACGAGAGAGAGGTATTCCTTGAGGGTCATTTCACCTGAGCAAGGCGGTGGCCATGGCGGTGTGCAGACCGATCCCCAGGGAGAGGAAGACCGGGATCAAGATGAACGCCGCCCCCACACCGGCGATCGTCAGGACGGTCGTGAATGCGAATGTGACCGCCCCGGCGATCAAATATACCGTTCCCACATCCATGGGGACCTTTACCGGTCATACCCCGAGCAGGGGATGCATACCTGCGCGCCGCCCTGGACCCGGAGCTTGTCCGCGAACACGATCTCCCCGCATTTCGCGCACGGCTTCGCTTCGAAGATCCCCTTCTTCGCCGGGAACGGATGTCCCACGACGGGGCCGACCGCAAGAAACTGCTCCTCCGGAAGCCCCGCGATCTTCTCCACGAGCGGATCCGTGATCCGAGGGTCGATGTCCTGGGGCAGAACCCCCGCCTTGCGCTGGGCGACGAACGGGCCATCGAGAGCGGCCGCGAAAAACGCCGGCTTCAGGGACACGCGCAGGGATTGCGGATCGAGAACCTGGAAACGGCCCCGCCCAAGGCGGTGGATCACGCCCGCTTCCGCAAGGTCCGTGACGGCCCGGGAGAAGCTCTCCGGGGCGATCCCGAGGGCCCGGGCGAACTCCCCGGAAGGGACCGGGAGAGACACGATCCTCGCGGTTCCGTAGTCGCCCTGCTGCAGGAGGGCGGCCAAGGCAGCCGCCACGCGGGGAAGCGCCCCGCGGGCCGAAAGGAGCTCGATCCGGTCGAACGCCTCCCGGAGGCGCCGCCCGAGGAAGGCAAACAGAGGATGCGCAAGACGATCGCCTCTCCCTGCCACCTCCCTGCCGGCATCGGTCAGGCGCAATCCTCGGGCAAGGCGGTGCGACATGTCGGATCAGCTCGCTGGAGTTCTCCAAGACCACTAACGCAGGAACGCTGCGGAAGCCCTGGCAAAGGGCCAGCCGTTGCCCCACTGGGTCTTCCCGCCAGAAACAGGGACAATGCAGAAGCAAAAAGGGGCTACGGCGTGCGCCGTAACCCCTTGGTTTTTCCGGTGGGCCATGTAGGATTCGAACCTGCAACCTCCTGATCAAGAGATCCCCGAAGCGCTACGAAGAATGTCGAGCAGTTCCCTGGCCGCTTGCAGGTCGGGCGTGGCGAAACCCTCGGTGAACCAATCGTAAACGGGCGCAAGGAGATCGGTGGCTTTGTCGCGCCGGCCCTGATCGCGCCACAACCGCGCGAGGCACACGGCGGCGCGCAACTCCCAAAGTTTCGCGCTCTGATGGCGTGCGATCGACAACGCCAGCCCGAAGCTGGCCTCGGCCGCAGCCTCGTCTTGGGGGAGGAGAACCTCACCGCGCATTCGGTGCAGCTCGGCCTCGAAATACCCCTCCTTGATTGTATTCGCCAGCGCGAGGGCCTCGTCCATCAGTGCGCGGGCGAACTCGCACTCTCCGATGCCGGCGTGGGCCTCGGCAAGAAATCCCATCTGCATCGGGCGAAACATAACCGCATGAGCGCTTTCCTCTGCAACCATGGCAGCGCGCATGGCGATGATTCCCTCGAGGGGATCCCCGCTCCATGACAGCGCCAGGCCTTGACCGAAGCCGCCCCAGTGTCCAAACAATGTGATGCCGTGCTCGGCGCATAAGGCCGCCTGCATGTCGGAGTGCTCGCGCAGATCCGCGGCATCTCGACGGAATTCGGCCAGAAACGTCGTGCCGACCAGGGCCATGCTGGACGTAAGGGCATGCTCGAGGCGGACGGACAGGGTGAGGGCTTCGGTCGCTGCGGCACCCGCCTGCTCCAGATGACCCAGGCACCAAAGGGTCCACGCCAGGAACACGAGTCCCGCAACTTTGTGATCGAACGAGAACCGCAAATCGGTCGGTGTCGCCTTATCGGAATCATAGAAGGCGATTGCGCGTTGCAGGTATTGCCGTGCCTCCAAGAATTCGCCCATCGTAAAGAGCGTCTCGCCCATCATGCGGTTGGCGAGTGCCTGCGGCGCGGCATCGGCATTGCCCACCACAAGCAGGAGTGCCTGTTCCGCTACTTTGCGTGCAGCTTCGTGGTCTGCCCTCATAAGGTGCACGCCCCAGAGACCATACAACACGATCATCTGTTCCGGCAGGCCGCTGTCCGCGTCGATCCGATCGCGCGCCCGGGTGAAGGCGTCCATGGTTTCGGGCGCGGCGTGCCCCTTGATCGTGCGGATCGCCGGCCCGAGGCCCAGATAAAGGCGGAATTCCCGGCGGGTGCGGTCGGGCGAGGGCGGCAACGACTTGATCAACTCGATGCCGTGACCGAAATGCCGGGACGCTTCCCGGTTGGCGGAGCGCTCAAGCGCGCGCTCGCCGGCGCGCTGCCAGTAGCCGATGGCCTGCTCGGTCAGACCGGCCTGGGTGTAGTGGTGGGCCAGCAATTCCGGCTGCGTCTCGACGATGTCCGTAAAAGTTTCCTCCAGGACGCGGGCGATGCGCGCATGCAGTTCCTGTCGTCGGCTGCGCAGCAACGTGGCATACGCGGCGTCCTGCACCAGCGCGTGCTTGAACTGCAGGCTCACCCTTGGCGGTGCCCCACGCCGGAAGATCAATCCCGCAGCGACCAGTTGGTCGAGCGCGCGCTGCAGGTCTGCCTCGCTCCGCCCGGCGACCGCGGCCAGCAACTCGTAGGAGAACTCCCGCCCGATCGCCGCCCCGATCTGCGCCACATCCTTCAACGAGGCCAGGCGGTCGAGGCGGGCCATCAGCGAGGCTTGCAGGCTGGTCGGGATGGCCAACGGGGGCAGCGGCCCGGTGAGCACGTACCGATCCGTCTGTTCCTCGAGCAGGGCGCTTTCAAGCACCGTCTTGGTCAGTTCCTCCATGAACAGCGGCACGCCATCGGCGTGCTTGATGATCTGCTCCGCGACCTCCCGTGGCAGGGGTTTGCCGGCGGTCATCCGGTCTAACAGCGTCGCGCTCTCGCGCCGGTTCAGCTTCTTGAGCGGGTGCAGGGTCACGTGGGCCAGCCCGCCCCACGGCGGCTGAAACTCGGGCCGGAACGTAATCACCAGCAGCACCGGCCACCGCTCGACGCCGTCGACCATTCTCTCCAGCAGTTCCAGCGAGGTCGGATCGACCCACTGCGCGTCCTCGAAGATCACCAGCACCGCGCTCTTCCCCGACAGCGATTCCAGGTTGTCGAGCAAGGTTGCAAGGGTCCGCTCCTTCTTCTGCTGCGGGCTCAGTTTGAGCAGGGGGTACCGTTCCCCGGTCGGAATGGCCAGCAGCTCGGCCACGAGCTGGACTTCCTCCGCAAGATTTTTCGTGGTAGGGGCGAACAGCGTCTCCAGATTGTCGAGCCTGGTTCGTGGCGGGTCTTCGGGCTTGAAGTTGGCGGCGCGCTTGAGCTGACTGATAAACGGGTGCATCGGACTGGTGCTGTGGTGGGGCGAGCAGAAATAACGCAAGCGAACGTGCGGCTCGTCCGCCAGCCGCTCCAGCAGCGTAGCGCTGATTCGCGATTTGCCGATGCCGGGCTCCCCCGAGAGCAGCACCACCTGGCCCTCGCCCTCCTTCGCCTGTTGCCAGCGTCGCAGCAGAACGCCGATTTCCTCCTCGCGTCCGACCAGCGGCGTCTGCTGCGCTCGCAGGGCCTCGAACCGGCTCTCCGCGGCGGTCGCGCGCAGCACCTCGCACGCCGACACAGGTCGGGCGAAACCTTTGACCGCCAAGGGGCCGAGGTCACGGAATTCGAACAGGCTGCCCAGCAGCCGCCGGGTGGCAGGCCCTATCACGACCGCGTTGGGCGATGCCATGGACTGCAGTCGCGCGGCAAGGTTCGGCGTGTCGCCAACCACATTGCGCTCCTGCGCGTCGCCTTCGCCGATCAGATCGCCTGCCACGACCTGCCCGGTCGCGATGCCCACCCGCGCGGCAAGTGGTATGCCCTCGCCCATGTCCAGCCGGCCGACGGCCGCGATGAGCTCAAGCCCCGCGCGTACCGCCCGCTCGGCGTCATCTTCGTGCGACCGCGGCCAGCCGAAATAGGCGAGTACCCCGTCGCCCATGTACCTGGCGATATAGCCATCCCACCGCGCGATCGTATTGGTGCAGCAGCCTCGGTAGGTTCGCAGCAGCTCGCTCATGTCCTCCGGGTCGAGCCGCGCCGACAATTCGGTCGAGCCGACCATATCGCAGAAGAGCACCGTGATTTGGCGGCGCTCGGCCTGCGCAGGGTGCGCTTTGATCCGATCGGGGGGGCGGACGGCGTCGATTGGCGCCGCGGTCGTCGTTCCGACGGGCGATGGCTGATCGCGGAGACTGGCGATCGCGTCGAGCAGCCTACGCCGGTGGCCGACCGAGGTGATACCGAGTTTCTCGAGGTCGTCGCCGGTCAGAGACGGGAGGACCGCGGCATCGATGTCGTTATCACTAAATGCCGGGGCGTACCGCTCCAGGCCCAGGTCACGCAGCCAAGCAGCGATGTCCATTACCGGAGAGATTTTTTGGGGCAGGTCAAACCCGAGTTCCCCATCTCACCATGCCGGCCCGCCTTCAAGGTGGGAGTATGGGTTGACGGGTCGCCTCACCCCAAGGAGCATTTTTTATAGATCCGTTGGAGTACCGACTACTCGATGGATAGTAGCAATGCCAGGAAATCGCAGCAAGAAAAATTTTATTAGCCAAACTTACGTTTTATTATTTTATAACAATCCATAAAATAAGTCGGTGGAGGCCGGCAACGTATCCGGATTTTCAGAGTTTCGGAAATATGCGGGCTTTCTGAACGAGCCTTTCGCGGTTCAGGATCTCGATCGTCCCGCCTCCGATCCGGACGAGGCCTTGGTCGCGCAAAGTCTTGAGCTGCTTGTTGATGCTTTCCCGCGTCGCACCGATCATGGAAGCCAGATCTGTCTGTGTGATCTTCACTCCGATACGGACTTGCCCCCCCTCACGGATGCCGAAGGTGTCTCCAAGGTCGAGGATTTTCTTCGCAAGGCGGGAGGTGATGTCGAGGAAGTGCGCATCCGCGAGGAGCATGTCCGTTTCGCGGATCCTGCGCGCAAGGACCTCCAGGATTTTCTCGACGACATCGAAGCGGTTGCGCAGGAGGGCCAGGAGATCTTGCCGATGCAGACAGAGGGTAACCGTCTCCTCCAGGGCCAGAACCGTGGCGGAGCGGGACTTGCCGTCGAAGAGGGAGAGTTCGCCCAGAATTTCTCCCGCGCCGCGTATGGCCAGGATCAGTTCCTCCCCGGAAGAGGACGGGATCGTGATTTTCACCCGGCCGCGTTCGATGAGGTGGAGGGAGCCACCTTCGTCGCCCATGTGGAAGAGCGCCTGCCCGGCGGGGTATTGCCGCCGGACGAGGCATTTTTCGAGGGATTCGAATTCGGAAGGCGAGAAGCCGACGAACAGCGGAATCTTGCGCCGCGATATTGCCAAAGAAATGGCCCTCGAGTCCCGGAACGAAAGGGTGGACACCGGGTAAGAAGCGTACCATCGCCTTCCGGGCCGGTCAATTTCACCGGAGGATATTTCACACTCCCGTTGTGAAGCATTTCATACCGGGTTCCCGGACAAACGTCGTACGTTGGCCTGGAAGAAAAACGGAGGGAGATAAAATTCAACCCGAGAAGGACCTGCGACGAGGCCGCAGTTCAAGGAGGCGAGAATGAAGAGATGGGCACTGTTCTTGGCGATGTTGCCCTCGGTTCCGCTTGTTCTTCCCACCATCAATGGTCATCTTATCGGTGAAAGACCGTTCCCGGATTTCGGGAATGGAGGCAGGAAGGTTATTGTAGACACGATCCGGAGATTCGGTATAGCGCTGATTGTCTTTGGGATTTTTCCCATCATGGCAGCGGGATCGGCTCATGCGTGGCCTCGGGTGGGCATCGCAGGACATTTTTCCCGCGGGCATGCATTGAATCGGGGACCCGTTAAGGAACAAGGGACGAAGATCGTTGTCCCCGGGAATTCGAAAAATGTTGAAGGTTCCTCCGACCACTATAGTAGGGAGCCGGTGGTGACAGGCAAACTTCCGGAGGGCACGCAATCCCTTTCATATGGCGACAAGAAAATGGAGGACGGGAAGAAGCCCGACCGGCAATTCATCGATATGGGACCTTGACCTCCGCGATACTCGACATGGCGAAACGGGGAAAGTGGTACTTGTGGAGTGGGAGAAACACAACTTTGATCCGGATCGCCCATCATTCGAGTGTCTCGAATATCCTGGATCATCCCGTTTTCCATGCAAGAAACGGAAAACCGTGAACGTCGAACTCCCTGGCGTTTCCCTCTCCCCTTGCTCCGCCGAAGGTATCGACGGCAGCCCCGATCTCGATGTCCCTGAATCCGGCTTCCCTGAGCATCCTTTCCCAGCCTGCGCACGGCAGGCCCCCGGCGATTCAACCCGTCCAGAGGTCGATGTCGCGGGTCACCTCCTCCGGGACCGGCTTGCCGTTTGCGATGTCGGCGAACTGTATCCTCCCCCCGGGCCGGAGCACCCGATCGATCTCCGAGAATATTCGTCTCTTATCGGCGCAAAGATTGATCACGCCGTTGCCGATCACCACATCCGCCCATCCATCCCCCACGGGAAGGTCCTCTATCAACCCTTCCCGAAACTCCACATGGGTCAGACCCATCTCCGCCGCTGCCTCACGGGCCTTGAGGAGCATCTCCCGCGTCATGTCCACACCGACGACATGTCCTTTGGGGCCGACCTGCATGGAAGCCACGAAACAGTCGAATCCTCCCCCCGATCCCAGATCGACCACCCGCTCCCCTTCCAACAGGGAGCGCAGGGAAAAGGGATTCGCCACCCCGGCGAACGACTCAACCGCCGACTCCGGGAACGATGCGATGACGCTTTCGTCGTACCCCAACCGGGCTGCGAGCGGCCGCCCCGTGTGGAAGTGAAAATTGCCGCGAGGATTCATGGCCACCTCGCGGTACTTCTCCTTCACCTGCTCGCGCAATGTCTCGGGATCTACCGTCACCTCGAAAGCCATATGCCCTCCAATCCACCCGTTCCGGGGGACGCTACCCGACGCCATTCCGCCATCCAAATACAAACCATCTTTTTGAAATAAGATTCGGCGGAAATCGGCAAAGATTCCTATGTCAGAGGAAAATCAATACCTCCCCGCGGCCGGGTGCCACCGGAATCCCCACCTGGCTGAAGGGGGGACTCGAACCTCCACGGATTTCCCCACCACTCTCCTGAGGTGGTGGGGATACCGTCGTCCGTTGGTCCGGTCATCTCTGCGGAAACGGAATCTATACCCTCCGGACGTGTATCGAAGGAATATATGGATTCCTTTGCAGAATAAGGCGAGTCGAGTTGGCATGGTCCCGAAGGTGGAGAGTCCATGAGCTACAGCGACGACAGCAACAGCACCGACCCGAAACAGACCCCGAACCCGCGCCCGGACCCGGCGGAGAGCGACGGCCCCACCGGCTGGCTGTATGCGTTGAATTCGTTTCTGGAACGCTCGTTCCTTGAGGCGGACCGGGATACCGGATGTTGACCCCCATGAACCGGGCGGGCGGTCTGCCCGTCAATCTCCAACTCCGGATGGCGGATGAAAGCCGGCTTGTAGTCCGCCACGTTCCGTTCTATACAGCCGCCGTCTAACACATGGGTTTATACAGCAAACTGTATATGCAAATTTTTACCGGATGACCGCGATGGTGTGCCAGGCTACCGGCGGTCCATGCCAGATCCAACAGCATATTCTATCCATGCCCGATATGGCTGGCCGTCCACCAGTCACAGAGCGCATGCTTCCCGCATCGAAACAGAGGCGAATATCCGCGATCAGATTGGGGAGCTTCAAAAGCTCTTGACCTATGCATATCTCGTCCTCTTGAATTTCGCTCACAAATGCGCGCACATTCCCCGTCGCACCCCATCGTCGCTCCCTGGCGTATCGACTACAACGAGCAGAGACCGCATACGGCATTGTGCAACCAGACGCCGGAGCAATCCGAGGAAGAACGGCAGCAATCTCGGACCGCGAAGGATGGTATTTTTTAAACCTCGAGTCGGATCAAGGATGGGGTGAGGCTCACTGGAGCATCCTGGCAATTATTGCTTATTTGTCACCCACACCCATCTCATCCAATATCGATTTCATTTGTTCTTCCGTTATCCAGTTCTTTTCCAGAAGGATCTCACCGAGACGCCTGTGCGGTCTTTGCGTAACGTTATACTCTATCTGCTCTGCGAGTGCGCGTTGGACCTGATCAAGGGTTACATACTTTCGAAAAACTGCGATGCTCCCGAAGCGATAGGTTCCTATGCCCGGGGATAATTTCGAATGGTCCATTCCCATAGCTATTCGTCGAAAATTTCTCGAAACACGTCGGAGTATTTTCTGAAAATTCCCAGGATCTTCGGGTCGAAGTGTTCGGGGGAGGTTTTTTCGTCTCCCTCAGTGATAATCTTCACGGCCGTTTCATGGCCGAAGGGAGGCTTGTAGGGACGCTTACTCCGCAAGGCATCGTATTGGTCGATGATGTTCATGATCCTTCCTTCGAGTGGAATCTCATTTTCCTTCAATCCAAGAGGATAACCTTTCCCGTCCCACCTCTCATGATGGGACAGGGCAAATGTCTCAGCAGCCTGCAGAAAGGGGCTATCAGAATCCCTAAGTATTCTCGCCCCGACGGTGGTATGAGTCTTCATGATCTCGAACTCCTGCGGAGTCAGTTTACCCGGCTTGAGAAGAATGGAATCCGGTATGCCAACCTTCCCGATGTCGTGCATCGGGGCTGCGTAACACATGATATCTGCTTTTTCTTTGGGGACACCTAGTTCTTTTACGAGAACGCTGGTGTATTTTTTTACCCGCTTAATATGCGTATAGGTATCTTCATCCCGATACTCCGCGGCAAGCGTCAGCCTGTGTACGGTGTCCAGCAATGCTTTCCTGAGCTGCTTGGTTCTGCCCTCAACTCGCTCCTCCAGGGCCTGGCTGTGGCATTCCAGGAAATCCTGGTATTTTTTTACTTTCAACAGGTTGGTGACCCGGACCAGAAGTTCCGTATTGTCGACGGGCGTGTTTAAGAAATCATTCGCCCCGGCTTTAAGCGCCGTCACCCTCGACTCCTTGTCTGCATAAGCTGTAAACATCACGACGGGGATGCCGCTAGTGCCGTTCCCGCTCTTTAATTGCTGGCAGGTTTCAAAACCGTTCATCTTCGGCATGGAGATGTCCAGGAGAACAAGGTCTGGTTGAATCTCTTTCGCTCGTGACAACCCCTTAAGACCGTCAGGAGCCGATTCGACATCAAACCCCTTTTCTGTAAGGAACGCACCCAACACATTAACCATAAATGGTTCGTCATCGATGATCAGTATTGTATCTTTTCGTTGCGTGTCCATTTCTTGCCTCACAATAACCTTATTACAAACGTTATCGGAAAGAATGAACCGTTTCTTTAGGAATTCCAGACGTTACTCCGTTAGATTCCTATTCCCAAAATCTGCAGGCCCCATTTGGGACTCACGGGCCGAAATCGCAAAAAAAAAAAGGAACTTGGCGTGAAGCCAAATTCCCTTTGAGTAATGCGATGGTGCCGAAGGGGGGACTCGAACCCCCACGGGTTTCCCGCCACCCCCGCCGAGGATTCGGTTCCTTTACGGTAGCTTCACTTCGAGGCCGTATTTCGGCGCGATGGCCAGAAGTTGGGCGATGCTTTCGGGATCGGGCGGCCCCGTTGGCCCGATCAGGCTTGCGACGGGCTTTCCAATCGCCGCGAAAAACTTCTCGAAGCCTGCCGGCGTCAATATGACCAGCACCTTACCGGGTTTTGTGCCGACGTTTTCGTACCTGTGAACAGTTCCCTTGGGCACGCGACGGAAAAAGCCGGGGCCGGCTTCGATGGTTCGGTCGCCGCGCAGGAACGAAAAGTTTCCGTCCAACACGTAGAACGATTCGTCCTCCCGGTGATGAATATGTGGCGGCGGGCCGTTGTGGGGAAGGGCGGTGGGCTCGATCACGCAAAACGAACCTGCGGTTTCTTCGCCCGTGATCTTGAAGTGGGGTGCCGAAGGCGGGATTTGAACCCGCATGATTTTGGACACAAATGGGACACTCGGAAATGTGGCAGACCGCGACCTCCAGTCCGAGGCCTCTCGAAAATAATGTATACTGAACCCGACTCTCGCAGGGCGAGGTGGTTTTTCATGGAGATTGCTCCCCGTATCACGGTGGACGAAAAGGTTCGGTTCGGCAGACCGGTGATCAAAGGGACCCGTGTCCCGGTGAACCTCATATTGGGGAAGCTGGCGGGCGGGATGACCTACGAAGAGGTCATGGCCGAGTATGACCTCGCACGGGAAGACATCCTGGCCGCCCTGAATTACGCGGCGAAATCTCTGGCGGAAGAAAAGATCCGGGCCATCGGCTGAGCCCCGTGATATTCGTCATCGACGAAGACCTGCCGCGTTCCACCGCGAAGATCCTGAGAGCAAATGGATTCGAAGTCTACGATGTCCGGGACCACGGCCTCCGCGGCCAAGCGGACGAAGCAATCCTATCCTTCGCCACACAGAAGAAAGCCATCTTGATCACCGGCGACCTCGGGTTCGGCAACCGAATCAAGTATCCTGTCGGTTCCCACGAGGGAATCGTCATCGCACACTTCCCGAACGAACTCTCCACTTCCGAACTCAACGCTCAGATCCTCGGCGGCCTCTCGGTCTTGTCGGAAGACGATTTGAAGATGTCGCTGACGATCCTGGAGCCCGGGAAGATCCGCTCCAGGAAGAACTGACCGAAAAAAAGGAACCCGGCGCTAATCCGGATTCCCTTCGGTTATTGCGATGGTGCCGAAGGCGGGATTTGAACCCGCACGGGTTTCCCCACCACCCCCTCAAGCAGCCCTAACCATTATAAGGCAGTCCAATCCTTTTGTTTAACGTATAGTTATGACAATTCCAAAATTACACTTTCGGGAGATTTAGGGAGATTTACGTTGTTTTCCCAGGATTTTGGACACAAATGGGACACTCGGGGGCGAGTCATACCGCGATCTCCAACATGATCTTGTCGTAGGTCACCCGGGCTGACATCTTATTTGCAGTATCTTTCAGCTCAATTAGGCCGACCTGGGAAAGGTACTTCACATCCTCTGAAACGTTCTTGATATTCCGCTGTGCAAGCCTGGCCAGCTCGTGGAGCGAGGCGGGTTCCCCCTCCCGGATCAGGCGCAGAAGATTGAAGCGCTGAGGCGTCAAGGCCTTCCGGAAGGCCTCCAGGCTCGTGAAGTAAACCCCGGTCTTTTTCTTCGTCTTCTCGCCTCTCTTTACGGCCTCGCCCGTCCGGACGAAATCGTCCATCGCTTTCGCCATGCTCTTGATCCCGATCTTGACCCTCTTAACTCTCATGGTATTTCTCCTTGTACGACTGTACGTCTGCCTCGAAATCCCGGACTAGGCGGCGAAGGCCCCGGAATGGATAGGTGGATTCCTTATCCATGAAATGCCGATGATCCCCCTTTTCTTCCGCGTTGTCGTACCCGATGACCCGTTCTCCTCCAACGATGTAGACCAAGGAGTATTTGTATCCGTGCGGTTTGTCTTCTGAAACCGGTACCTGCCATATCTTCATCTCGACCGTGTTCCCCAGATCGTCCGTAACCTTTTCATGAAGGACCAGCCTTCCTCTCACCATGTTGGTATGTTATGCCAACATAAAGAGATCGTCAATGGGAGTCTGCTATGTTCCGTGGTCTGGTGCGCGATGTCGAAGGTTGTTGGACCCACGGGCCGAAAAAACGAAAAAAGGGAACTTGGCCCGAAGCCAAATTCCCTTTAAGCGTAAATGTCCGACTTCGCTCCTCGCATGATGTAACGCCCGTCGCTTCGGAGCTTCGGCGGACAGCCTTCACCGTTGGCTTGCCAGCCGTAACTCCGAAATCCGGGGTTTGCGCTTGCGATGAGGAGTGAAGGCTGGTGCCGAAGGCGGGATTTGAACCCGCACGGGTTTCCCCACCGACCTTCAAAAGTCGTAGCGCCTCGCGATGCCTTGGTAAATGATCCCGGACACATTCCGGATCACGTCGCCGCGTGAGCGGATCCAGGTCGTGTATTTGCGGGCGCGCTTCCCTTTCTCGACGATGCCGATCACCGTATAAGGATAACGTTTGCCGTCCGGACCCTTGGCGACGAGGATTCCAACATCACCGCAGACGCGCGCGGTGCTGCCGGTTTTGTTGTAGACCCGCGTGCCAGCTGGGATGCCTTGTATCCCCGTGCGGATCCTGTTGGGGCCAGGCAGCCCCATCAGGCGCTTGATCTCCCGGGCGCCGGAAATATCCTCATTCCAGACCGCATGCAGGAAACGGCTGTAGTCGTGGGGGGACGCCTTGTTGAGGTAAGTTCGCCCGCCGCGCGGTATGTATTCGACGATACGCGTATCCTGGAAGATACCGGGGTAATTCCGTTTCAGTATGCGTTGAGCCGCATTCGGCCCGCCTATCTTCCGGAGCATCCAATTGGTGGAGGCATTGTTCGAATGCTGGATCGCCATCTCCATATGCCGGCGACTCTTATTACCGTAAATCAACTCGCCCTGCTCGGCCTTGTAGAAGAAAGCCGCTGCAATGAAGAGCTTCACCATGCTGGCCGCTTCAAACTGGTCGTCCTCGTTGATGCTGACCAGTTTTTCGCCGGAGGTGAAATCGTAAACCGACCAAGCGGTGCGCTCGTCATCCTTGATTTTCCCTTCCCGGCGCAGACGGCTGATGTAGTCTTCGACGGAAGACTGGAGGTCCAGGATCTCGCGACTGCGTTCGGCTTCCGTCATCCCGTTTCGGGAAGCACGCGGAACGTTGACCGAGGTGAAAGACACTTGCCGGGTGTCACCGTTGTCGAGCATCGCCCAATCCCGCGAGCGCACCGGTATGGCGGCCTCCAGCCCCCGGGATTGCAACAGGCGGGTATGGGACGCTGCGACCTGCGTCGCCCCGGCGCGGTCGCCATGGCGCGCGTAGATCAGGCCGAACAGGTCGCCCTTGCCAACCACCTTGAGACCGATGGTCACTCCCGGCCCCAGCACTTCGGCTACCCGGTCGCGGTAGTCCTGGACCCCGGCGAGACTCCGCGACCAGAGATAGGAAACGTCGTAGCGATCCGCGGCGGCCGCAGCCGGCGACATCGCCGCCAGCCCCAGCAGGGCGGCGACGATAGAAAGGAAGGGGCGCTCAATGGACCGCATCAAGTTGCATACCTCGCGAGAGATCTTTTTTGTTTTTTTATCATAGATGATCCGTACGGACAAATCTTATCGAGCGGGCAATCCGGTTTCTCTCTTTATCGTTCGTATCCACCAAAAGCCGCCATTCGAGGGGACGAACGGCACCATCTATCATCACGATGAAACCGTCTCCATGTCCTCGAAGGGGGAGGTCGTGCCATTTCTTTCGGATGCCGCTGGGGATCACGACCACTTGGGAGGACCAGAGGAGACGGTCAGTCGCGTCCCGCATGTTCCACGAGCCAGAAATTAGCCAGTCGGGCAGTTTTTACGAAAAAAGGGAACTTGGCGCGAAGCCAAATTCCCTTTAAGCGTAAATGTCCGACTTCGCTCCTCGCATGATGTAACGCCCGTCGCTTCGGAGCTTCGGCGGACAGCCTTCACCGTTGGCTTGCCAGCCGTAACTCCGAAATCCGGG
>Ga0209212_1003656_pt1 | contig 19992 bp, 18 predicted proteins | sample RifGroC2_FD_183996 | JGI IMG/M metagenome (GOLD analysis project Ga0209212, IMG submission 183996) | Groundwater microbial communities from Rifle, Colorado, USA - Groundwater C2 (SPAdes) (version 2) | ecosystem: Environmental > Aquatic > Deep subsurface > Groundwater | place: Rifle, Colorado... | reverse complement strand
CAGGTGAATACCGTCGAAGTTTCCCAAGGTCAGGACAGGCTTGGGAAGCGAAATATTTCTATCCTCTATATGACGAAAAATCTCCACGGTTATTAAGGGAGCGCTCAGCTTTCAGCTATTATTCACCCGCTGATTGCTGACGGCTTGCTTCCGGGCTAGCGCAAAATGGTTAAAAAGTTCGAGGACGGCTCTGCAGGACTCAGCGCATGCTACGCGTCATGACTCCAGGGACTTGAGCTTCTGCTTTGCCTTAACCGCCTCTTGCGACTGGGGAAATCGATCCGTAAGTTCCTGAAGAATCAGTCGGGCATCCACCTTATCCCCCAGCTCTGCAAAAGCAAAACCTTGCTTCAGAAGAGCTGCCGGGACCTTGTCCCCCTTTGGATATTTGCGCCGAACCGCGTCAAACTCCAGGATGGCCTGATCGAATTCTCTCAAGGCGTAATGACTCTCCCCAATCCAATACTGGGCATTATCCGCATACTCGCTCTGGGGATTCTTTTTGATGAATTCTTTAAACCGGGAAATCGCCGCCCGGTAATCTTTTCGCTCCAGCAGCTTCCAGGCCTCATCGTAATCTTTTTTTACCGCCTCCGATTCCCCCGCCAGCCGCTCCCGGGCGAATTCACTTGGGCCGGCGCCTTCCACCGAAGCCGCTTCTTCCTTGCTGCCGGGAGCTACCTTCAGGGTTTCCCGGATGATTTTCAGCTCTTCCTCGCGCGCCTTAAGGAGAGCCCCTTGAGTTTTAAAATCATCGTCGAGCTTAGCTATCCGGCTTTCCATATCCTTGACTCTTTTATCCCCTTCACGAGTCGACTGACCGATCTGGCGGTCCAATTGATAGCGAACCTCCTCCATCTTCTCTTTCAAAGCGCCCAAATCCCGCTGCATCTCTTGGAGATTGGCGCGCGTGTCGGCCAGGCTCGACCGCATACTATCGAACTCACTATGAGTGGTGACGTTCTCCGTGCGCAGGCGTCTCTGCTCCCGCTCAATGAGTTCTAACTGTTGGGGGGTAGCGCATGCCGATAGGGCCATCCCAACCAACATGAGGAGCAAAGATAAAAGCCTCTTCATGAAAGGTCGACCTTAAATGACCCCTAGGACTTGAGGATGGAAGAATCCCTGAAAGGGCAAAACATTACGATGCCGGCCGGGCAGAGATGATTACGAAACGGCCCCGGCGGTTCTTCTGCCAGCATCCCTCGTTCTGCTCCTTGCAAACCGGCAGCTCCTCGCCGTAGCTGATTGTCGATAACCGCTCCTTAGAAATCCCCAGAGTCACCAGGTAGTCTCGTGCCGCCTGGGCCCGTTTGGCGCCAAGCGCTAAGTTGTACTCATTGGTTCCCCGTTCATCCGCATGCCCTTCAATCTCCACTCGAGCCGAAGCGTTTGTCTTCAGCCAATTGGCATTCGCCTTGAGGGTTTCCCGCGCCTCTGTCTTGAGATCATATTTGTCATAATTAAAATAGATATCCTTCAACGGACTTGGGGCCGGAGCCTGATCTCGACGCGCCGCTTCCAAACTCGAAGAGGCGGGAGCCGGACGACTGGCGGCTGGCTTCTCCGCGGCAGCCGACGGCGGTGGCGCAGCAGGGGCCTCAGGCTTGGTCGCGGCAGGTGGCGGACACCCCGTTAATGCAAGAAAGGCGAAAAACATCACACCATACGTCAGCGTACCCAATCGACCAGTCATCGTTTTCTCCTTTTCCAATGTTCGCTCAGCCCGTGAAATCGTTTATTCCAGACGAGAAGACCAGGATGGATTTGTATCATCTCCCCCCGAACCTGTCAATCTTTGCTGGTTTTCACCGCCGGCCTGCATCATGTAGAGTTGGTAGCGACCGTTGCGGTTGGAAGTGAAGGCGATGAATCTCCCGTCAGGGGACCATGAGGGATCTTCGTTGTCCCCGGAACTGGAGGTGATCTGCTGCGGGTCCCCGCCCTGTGCCCTCACCGTAAAGATATGAAAGCGGCCGCTTACCCTCCCCGTATAAGCGATCTTGTCGCCGGCGGGAGACCAGGTTGGAGAAGTATTGTATCCTCCCGAATAGGTGAGGCGGCGCGCCTTTCCGTTGGCAAGCTCCATGACATAGATCTGCGGGCCGCCGCTGCGACTGGAGACAAACGCCAGGCGATCTCCGTCCGGAGACCAGGCGGGGGAAACATCGATCGCCGAATCTTCGGTCAACCGGCGGACAACCTTCCCGGTCTGATCCAGCAAATAGATATCCACGTTCCCCTGTCTCTCAAGGGACATGGCGATAAATTTCCCGTCGGGAGACCACCTTCCGCCTAGATTCAAGCCGCTGCCGGATACGAGCTTCGTATCTTTGCCGGTAAAAAGATTAAAAAGATAAAGACCAGGCCCGCGTTCCCGGTACCCATAAGTGGAATAGAGAATCGACCGGCCATCCGGATTCCATGAAGGGAAAAGGTGGATCGTGGGATCCTTGGTTATTTGCGTCTTTTCGCTTCCGTCTAAGTGGGCGACGTAGACCTGCTTAAAGCGCCCCCCGGCGTTGGAGACATAGGCGATACTCGTATTGAATACGCCCGGCGTACCCGTAAACTGGAAAATAATTTCATCGGCGAACTTATGAGCGATGCGCCGGAAGTCCTTCGCCTTTCCGGTGTATTTCTTGCCCACGATTGGTTTTCCTTGATAGACATCGAAAAGTCTGACCTCCACCGTCAACTCATCTCCCTGGAGATTGTATCCTCCCTTGACCAATCCCTCGGCGCCGATAACAGACCAATCCCGAAAATCGAAGCTTCCCAAGGTGATCCCGCTTTTCTGAGGATGCTCGATGTAGGCCGACCGATCCAACACGCGGAACCAGCCCGAGAGGGCCAGGTCGCGGGCAATAAGGTCGGCTATCCCTTCCGAAAGTCCGCCTCTATCTTCACCTGGCCCGAGGTTTCTAAGGAGAGAGACGGCAATGGGATAACGCTCGGCCCCCGGTCCGACAATGGTTCCCCGCACCTGGGCAGAGAGGGATTGCACGAACAGTGAGAGAGCAAAAAAGAATGCCATCAGGGCCTTAAAGAGTAACAACCTAACCACCTAGATCCTTTGGACGAAACGTTAGCTCGACATCCATAAAATCCTTACGATAGTTTTCCGGAGGGGGCGGCAATGGACTCGCCCTGTGAATTGCGCGGAAAACCGAATCATCATAGGAGGGATCTCCCGAGCCCTGAACGACCTTCACACCAACGATCTCTCCATTATCCCGGATGCCAAAATGGACGGTCACCTCAAGGTCGCTCCTTTTTCCCACCCACGTCCAGCGTTCCCGGATCACATAACGCATCCGGTTATAATAGATAATGAAGTCCACTCCCTTGGCGATCCCTCCTCCCTGCCCTCCGGGGCCGATGGCGGCAGCACCCTCACCTTCACCCGGCCCGGAGCTGATCCCATCTCCTTTTTGTTTTTTCTGTGCCCCCTCGGCTCGATCTCTCACCCGGTCCAAGGCCGATTGAATTAGCTTCTCCCGTACCTGCCCGGGAAGCCCCGCTTCCGCCCGCGGCTCTGTTTTCGCCTCTTTCTTGGACTGCTTGAGAGCAGTCTTCTCCCGCATCAGAGCAGGACTTTCCGCCACTTTCACCTTCGCCTTTTCCTTCTTGGCAGGTTCAATCCGTGCGGCCGGTTCAGCCTTAGCTTTTTCAATGCTTTTTTTTGCCGGCGGAAGCGGCTCCACTATCGAGCCCAGCTTTGTCCCACCGAGCTTTTCCCCGCCTACCAAATCAACCGTATACACCGGGTAAGAGGGGCCTCTGCGGGACGGTACATGGGGGATAATAAACAGGCTCCAGATGAACAAGAGGTGGAGCACGCTGGAGAAAGCAACCCACCGCCAAACCCTTCCCCCATCCTCCTCCAGAGGAGGAAGCAGCCGTTCCCGCAGCCTTCTCATTGGAGTGGAGTGGATATCGGCCATTTAACCCTCTTGCGATGGGGGACGCGTCACCATGCCCAGCTTTTCGATCCCCGCCTGTTTGATCTCAGCGATCGTCCTCATCACTATGCCGTACCGGACATCCTGATCCGCCCGCAGATAAACCTCCCTATCCTGCCGCAACTGGCGAATAGCGCGCAGCTTCAGCCCTAGCTCGGTAAGCGTCATCGGGTTGTCGTTGAGATAAATCTTTCCGTTACGGGTGATCGCCACCACCAGCTGCTCTTCCTTCCCGGGAATGGCGCCGGCCTTCGCCTGCGGCAGATTCACCTGCACCCCTTGCTGGATGATGGGAGCTGTCACCATGAAAATCACCAGCAGAACAAGCATCACATCGACCAAAGGAGTGACATTGATCTGTGAGATCGTGGTACCGTTTCTTTGCGGCGAAGCATCTACGGCCATAAATTCTCCTTAGTTTTTAATTTTGAGTTACTGCTGACTTCAACTAAACACTCAAAACTAAGAACTCAAAACTGGTTGTCTGCCGCCTATTTCAGAAAATGGCGCTCAGCGATATTTAAAAACTCATGCGAGAAATTGTCCATATCCGCAGTCAAGACCTTGATCTTCTGGACGAAGTGGTTGTAGGCCATCAGCGCAGGGATCGCTGCGGCCAGGCCCGCCGCAGTAGCGATCAGGGCTTCGGCGATACCGGGGGCGACCGCTTGGATGCTGGAGGAGTGGGTGACGCTGAGACCCCGGAAGGCGTTCATGATCCCCCAGACGGTGCCGAAGAGCCCGATAAACGGGGTCGTGCTTGCGGTTGTGGCCAGGAAGGTCAGAGACTTTTCTAGCTTGGTGATCTCGACGCTCGTCGCCCGCTTCATTGCTCGAGTCACGTTATCAACGCCCCCCAATTCCGTGGTTAAGCCCTCCCCGTGCGAAGACTCCTTCTTGCTGCGGGAAACCCTAAGGAGCTCTTCATAGCCGGCGCGAAAGACCTGTGCTACCGGACTCGATCTTAACTCCCGGCTGGCGTCATGGATAGAGGCGAGGTTGCGGCTCTCCCAAAAAATCTCGACGAACCTCTCGGACTCATTCTTGGAGATCCGCACCTGGCGGTATTTGTAGAAGATGATCCCCCAGCTCACCACCGAGAATAGAATAAGGAGATAGAGGACCCCCTGGACGATAAGACTCGATCCCCTGACCAGATCCAAGATTCCCTGCTGCTGGCCGGCGTCAAACCCTGTCTGCGCAAGCAACTGAAGAGACCAAAAAGAAGACATCGAATATTCCAGCTATCCGTTTGAAAAAGTATTATAACCCTTGTATTTAGTCAAATGGATGTTCCCTTTTTATCTGGATAGCCATAAAATTCATGCCCCAAGGAGGAGACGGGTTTTATGATCCGCAGATTAGAGGAGCTGGACATCTCCGGTAAAAGGGTCTTCGTCCGCGCCGACTTCAATGTCCCGGTCCGCAAAGGCAGGATCACGGAAACCCATCGCATCGAGAGCACGTTGCCGACGCTGCGCTTCCTCCTGGCCAAAGCCGGGAAACTCCTGATCGCGTCGCACCTGGGGAGGCCCGGCGGCAAAAAGGATCCGGAGTGGAGCCTCGCGCCGGTGCGCGATCACCTGGAGCAAGCGCTCTCTTGCGCCGTGACTCTGGCACCGGATTGTATCGGCAGCGAGGTGGAGGCGCTGGCCCGGGACCCAACCCACAAGGTGATATTGCTCGAAAACCTCCGCTTTCACAAAGAGGAGGAGGCCAACGACCCCGCCTTCTCCCAAGCGCTCGCCTCTCTGGCCGACGTCTATGTCAACGACGCCTTCGGGGCGGCGCATCGCGCCCATGCATCGACTGCCGGGATGGCAAAGTTTTTTCGCGAGAAGGGAGCCGGCATCCTTCTTTACAAGGAGCTCGACTATCTCGGACGGATTCTCTCCAGTCCAGAGAGACCTTTCGTCGCCATCCTAGGCGGGGCCAAGGTCTCGGACAAGATCGGCGTGCTGAAAAACCTGATCCCGAAAATGGACCGCCTGCTGATCGGCGGCGGAATGGCCTACACTTTTCTCAAAGCAAAAGGCGTCGAAGTCGGGAGGTCCCTGATCGAAGAAGAGCGTGTTGCGCTCGCGCGCGACCTCGTCAACCAGGCGGAGAGTCTCGGAATACCCTTGTTTCTTCCGATCGACCATATAGCGGCGGAAGAGACGAAGAAAAACCCGATCACTGTGGACGGGGGCATCCCGCCGAATTTGCTGGGCTTGGACATCGGCCCCAAAACCATCAGCCAATTCATTCAGGAGATCCGTAAAGCGAGAATGATACTCTGGAACGGTCCCGTCGGTCTCTTCGAGGAGGAAAAATTCAGTCAGGGCACCAGATCCGTAGCCCGGGCCCTGGCCGAACATGACGCCATCAGCATTGTCGCCGGCGGAGATACCGTAGCGGCGGTCATGCAGGCCGGAGTGGAAAACAAGATTACCCATCTTTCCACCGGTGGAGGCGCAACGCTTGAGTTTCTGGAGGGGAAAGGACTTCCCGGCATCCTGGCTCTCGAGGAGAAACAATGAAGCCGCCTCTGGTCGTGGGCAACTGGAAGATGCATGGCACCGAGAGCGAGGCTATAAGGCTCGTCCGGCAGATCCGCATGGGGGTCAAAGCGATCCACGGCGTGGAGATCGTCCTGGCCCCTCCCTTCACTGCCCTCGCTGCGGTTCACAAGCTTCTGAGGGGAAGCCGTCTCCAACTCGCCGCCCAGGACGTCCACTGGGAAATGGAAGGCGCTTTTACCGGGGAGATCAGTCCCAGGATGCTCAGGGAATTGGGCTGCCGCTTCGTCATCATCGGCCATTCAGAGAGACGCCGTCTCTTCGGCGAGAGTGATCGAGTCGTAGGGAGGAAAATGTTTGCGGCTCTGCAAACGGGGCTCAGGCCCATCCTGTGCGTCGGCGAAAGCTGGCAGCAAAGAAAAAGAGGGGAAACGAGACGGGTCGTCGCCGGGCAGCTCCGGGCCGCATTGAAGGGGCTGAATAAAAGTGCTATAGGAAAAGTAGCAATCGCTTATGAGCCTGTCTGGGCCATAGGAACCGGCCGCAACGCCACTCCCGATCAGGTAAGCGAAGTACATTGCTGGATTCGCAGCTGCCTCAAGAAACTCGCGGCCAACAAGGCAGCTCAAAGTTGCCGTATTCTTTATGGCGGCAGCGTGCGGCCTGAAAATGCGGGAGAACTGTCAAAGGCACAGGAGGTAAGCGGCTTGCTGGTAGGAGGGGCAAGCCTTAAGCCGAGGGATTTTCTGATTATCGCGAGTTATTTCGTTACGCAATCACTATGATTACTTTAGTCACGATCATTCATGTCCTCGTCAGCATCGGCTTGATACTGGTTGTGCTTCTCCAGACCGGCAAGGGGGCGGACATGGGGGCCGTGTTTGGCGGGTCGAGCTCCACCATTTTCGGCAGCAGCGGCGCGGGAAATTTCCTCACCCGGCTGACCACAGGGATGGCGATTGTTTTTATGATCACTTCTTTGACTCTGGGTTATTTTTCAGGCAAGAAGCCATCGGCAAGCGTCTTTGACAGGGGCAAAGTCGAGGTGCAACAATCTGACCGCGGCCAGCCCGGACCTGTTGCCACACCCCAGGCCCCGGCGCAAGCCCCGGCCCCACAGGCAACCCCTCAAGCTCAGACCCCGCAGCCGCAGAAGCCAGCGACCCCGTGATTTCCAATTGTGAATTATGAATTTTGAATTTTTAATCAAGAATTCAAAATTTAAAATTAAGAATTATTGATGAAATGCGAGGATGGCGGAATCGGCAGACGCGCTAGTTTGAGGGGCTAGTGCCAGAAATGGCGTAGGGGTTCAAATCCCCTTCCTCGCACCACTCCCCCCACTCCCCTAACCCCCGTGCCTAGACTCTTCTAAGCTGCGCGCGTTTTTGTTGTTCGCAAGACCTCTACGATCAATTCTGCCAGGCCCACAAACGTGACCGACAACTCGCCGTATTTTCGTGTGAAGGAACGCTTCACATCGCGCGCAACCACCAGGTTCCTGCCCTTAGGATATTGTCTTCTAAAGGCCGAGAGACCGGCAGCGTCAAAGTCAGACGCAGACCATTTACATTCAATCACCAGCGCCGGCTCTTTGCGACGCGCCAGCACGAAGTCCACTTCGTGCCCTCGCTTATCACGCCAGTACCGGACATCCCGAGATTGCAGATGGGCATGGATTTCATTCAGGACGAAGTGCTCCCAAAGCAACCCAAGGTCCTCGGGCCGCAACTCGGACCAACCGCGGTGGTAGCAGACAAAGCCTGTATCGAACCCATAGACCTTTGGGGCGGCAACAATTTCCGTGGGACGATACGAACTATGCGGACGGACGATGTGCGCTATAAAGGTTGACTCTAAGACGGCCAGATAGTTGGAGATCGTAGTGCGGCTCACTTCACAGAGTCGCGCGAACCTTGTTGCCTCAAATATCCCCCCGCTCTGCGCCATCAGGAGCTCGACGAATTTTTGGAACGAATGCCTCCGCTCGATGCGAAAGAGTTCAGCTATGTCTTTTGCCCAGTAGGCATCCATCCATTCCTGGAAGTCTCGCTCGGGCAGCTTTTCCGCCAGAAAAAACGGCGGAAGGCCTCCCCGGAGCAAGCGGTGATTGAGGTCCAAACGCCCAAAATCTTCCAGGTCCGAGGCGATCATCGGCGTGAGCCAGATCTCCTCTTTTCGCCCGGAGAGGGTGTCGCGAAATTTAGCTGAAGCTCCAAGCGTGGAAGAACCAGTCGCTAGAATCCTTGTTTGCGGGTAATGGTCGGCTGCGATCTTCAGGATCTGTGATGGATTCCCAAGGCGGTGAATCTCATCCAGAACAACTCGGCCACCATGAATACCTTCAAGAAACCCTTCCGGATCATCCATCATCCGGCGAACACGGGGAAGTTCACAGTCAAAATACTCGATGTCAGGCAGGCTCCGCGTTAGAAATGTCTTGCCAACGCGGCGCACCCCGGAAAGCCACACGACGGACCGCCGTCTCCATGCCTCTTCTATACGCCCAACCCAAAAACGTCTCTGTACCATACGCCGGCACTTTAACAAATAGTGCTACTATATGCAATCAGGGTTGCATATAGTACACGTCACACCGGCACGATGACTTCTTCCCTATCTGCTCCCCTGCTCCCATGTCCCCTGCTCCCTGCCTCCTGCTTTGTGTCTTTCGCCTGTTTTCTGTTGCCTCATGCCTGCTCTCTTGCCATTTCTTTTTCCAACCGTGACAACTACCTAAGTGTTAAGGCATCCATAGCTTAATTTTCTCAAAAATAGGAATCCCCCGTCCTTCTTGTCAATTTTGACAAGTTCTCACCTCTCGCAGCTTAACCTAAGTAGCTGAAACAGCTAGAGAATCCCGATGGCATGGGATATGCGTTCTTTATAGCACATTAATTAGCGCTATACCTATAGCCCTTAGAATCATCTTTGCTTTCCAAAACTGGCCAACCTCAAGGGGTCACTCCAAGGCGTTGCCTATGATCTTCGACAAGTTTAAGCAGGCAGACAGTTCGGAAACCAGGGTTTACGGAGGCGTAGGGATGGGACTTTATATCGTCAAGAAGTTCGCCGAGCTGCTGGGTGGGAGAGTTGAGGTCGAGAGCGAGGTGGGAAAGGGGGCGACGTTTACGGTAACCCTGCCCTGCGGGCAGTAGTTTTTAGTTTTGAAACTCAAAACTTAAAACTATTTGTTTGGCTTTTTAAAACCGTATCGTTCCCAATTATTTAATACTTTTTCCTGAATCTCTTTCGGCCAGAGGTTTTTCAAAGTCGCCTTAATCGGTATCGTCTCGGCAGGCCAATCCTTGGGCCAGGTGCAGTCGAAGATGACGCCGGCGGCGTCGCCGAGCAGGCGCTCCTTGGGAGGAAGAAACGGGAGCAGAACCGGGAAGCCCGGGATGTGTGGGACTTGATGGATTCCGTTCACCGGATGGCACTTGGTAGTAAGCGCATGGAGCACCTCGTCCATGTTGGTGGGATCCACATCGGCATCAACGACGACGATATAATAGGTAAAGAGGCCGGGCTTAGTAGCCCAGACTGAATGGGCCACCCGCTTGGCGAAGTTCATAAAGGGCGTTTCTGTGGAAATAACCACCATGTGGCCGACCCCGTAGGGAGGGATGAAAACCCCTTTCACAGGGAGCCCCATCTTCTTGAGCTCGCCGTAGATATCCGCGCTCTTGGTCAGCCCCAGGACCGTTTGAGACTCATGGATGGGCATTCCCATGTTTGAGACCGTCAGGATAGGATCGTTGCGATAAGTGATGGCGTTCACACGAAAGACAGGTTTGGGCGAGGCCTTCCCTGCCTCGTAGCCCATGTACTCACCGAAGGGACCTTCTGTTTTGCGCTCGTGGGGCAGGACCACTCCCTCGAGGATGATCTCTGCGCTAGCAGGCACTTCAAGGTCCAGGGTCTCGCACTTGGCCAGAGCAATCGGCCTCTCCTGCAAAGCGCCGGCGATGTCGACTTCATTCAGGTGAGGAGGAAGCATGGCGCAGCTCACCATTGGAATCACCGGGGGGCCGCCGATGGCCACCGCGGCGGGCATCGGTTGATTCCTGGCCTCGTACTTCTGATACATCTGGCCGATGTGTTGCTGGAGCGGGAACAGGCATCCCATCGTGTTCCGGTCATGAACCATGAGACGGTACATGCCCCAGTTGACCCACGAACTATCCGGATCTTTGGTGATCACCGTGTGCCAGGTGCCGATGTAACGGCCCCCGTCGCCGCCGTGGATGAAGGGCACCGGGAATTTCAAAAGATCTATCTGGTCTCCCAGCAGGACGTTCTCCTTGCACGGAGCGTTCTGGACCCTTTCGGGCTTTAGCGGTTTTTCCTTGCGCTGGAGATAAACCTCCATGATTTCCCTGGCCGGCGCATGCGGTTCCAAACCTAAGCCCAGGGCCACCCGCGCGTAGAGAGAATGAGCCGGATGCTTGCTGGGACCCATGGGAGCGCCAAGCACGCGGTACCCTTTCGGATAGCCCTTGATCCTTTCAAAAAGCGGCGCAGGGGCGCCGATATCGTAGCAACGGCGGATGATCGCCCCCATCTCCAGGTTCCAATCGACCTCCTCCTCAACCCGTTGCAGCTCTCCGTGCCGCGCCAAAAGGGAAATATAGTCTCTCAGGTCACTTACAAACATAGAACCTTTCATATATTTCAGCCCTTCCGCTATTTTTCGAATCCATATTCGCTCCAGCGAGCCAAAACTTTTTTTCTTATCTCTTCGGGCCAAAGGTTATTAAACGAAGATACTTGAGGCACCTGGTCGGGCAACAGTTCCGCCGGCCAGGTCCCGTCGAGCAGCATGTAGGCGCCATCGGCATTCTTCCTCTCTTCCGGCGAGAGAAAGGGAACCAGAATCGAAGTGTAGGCATGCGGAACCTGCCAGACGTCCCGCACCGGATGAACCCTTGTCGCCATAGCCCAGATCACACTGCGCAGGTCCGTGATATCGACATCATCGTTTACCAGCAGGAGATAATTGGCATAGCGGCCGCTCTTGGTGCCCCAGATCGCCATCGCCAGGCGCCGGGGATAGGTCTTATCCGGAACTTTGGTCGAGACCACCCAAAAGTGCATGGTCGACTCCGGCAAGATGTAGATAGAGTCCACAGGGTATCCCTTATGGTCGCGCACCTCCTCAAGCACTTCGGCGCCGTTGGCGATCGGCATCACCACATGATCCTCATCCACCGGGACGCCGATAGAGGTCATCGTCAGGATCGGATCGGTCCTATGCGTGACAGCGGTCACGTGGAAGACCGGACGCGGCTGCCTGCCGCCCACATATCCTGTATACTCCCCGAACGGCCCCTCCTCCTCAAGCTCATCCGGATTGATAAACCCTTCAAGAACAATCTCCGCTGTAGCCGGCGCCTCAAGCTCCACAGATTTACAGGGCACCAGCTCCAGCGGCTTCCCCCTCAGCCCGCCTATCACCTCGGCTTCGCTCTTTTTACCCTGGACGGAGACGCACGACATCATAGCCGTCACGGGTTCGGTGCCGATAGCCACGGCAAATTCCATACGCCGCCCGAGCTTTTTATATTCGCTCAGATGACGCTGAAGATCCTGGATCGGACCGATCAGCCCCGCCAGGCGATTTTTCCCCAGGACCATGAGGCGGTACATGCCGTAATTGACCCAACTGCTCCCGGGATCTTTCGTGATAACCGTATGCCAGGTGCCGATGTAGCGGCCACCGTCGCCGCCATGGATCACCGGGACGGGGAATTTCAGCAGATCTACCTCATCTCCCGTGAGAACATTCTCCTGGCAAGGAGCCGAGGAGACTCTGACGGGCGGGATAGGATGCTTGCGCCTTTTAAGATAGGATTCGGTGATCTCTTTGACGCTGCTGTCGGGGGGAAGGTCCAGAGCTATCGCCAAGCGGGCGTAACGATGGCGCCGGCTCTGCGCCATAGGCGCGCCAAGGAGGCGAAACCCCTTAGGGTAATCTTTAATCTTTTCGAACAGGACCGCGGGGCCGTCGGTCTCGCAAATCCTGCGAACGATGGCTCCCGCTTCGAGGTCCCAATCAACCTCGACTCCTATACGCTGAAGCTCTCCGGCTTTTTCCAGAGCAAAGAGCCATTCTCTTAAGTCAACAAACGGCATAAGCTAACTCCCGATTGCAACTTTGTGACAGAAGAGTCCCCTCTTTGTCAACTTAGCCCCCCAAGGATCTCCCGCAACGACCCTTTCAGGACTTGCTTGGCCAGGCTCCCTCGGGGAACGCGCTTTCGGCTGCGGCCGATGGATCAGTGCCTCAACCGAACCTTCTCGTCCCTACGTCCGCAGCCTCACTCGCGCTCCCCTCGCTCGCTCCGTGCTACTCTGTCCATATTCCGCTCAGGGAGCCCGCTCAGCCCTACTTGAGAGGTCCGCTTGTTTTTCATCCTCTCCCCCTCGGTCTGCCTGGGGGTGTCTTGAGGGACCGTATGTCCTCGCTGCGCTCGGAATCGCAGATTTCAAATCTCAGATTTTCAATTTGAAATTTGCTATTTGAGATCCCGAAGGGCCTGCATCGGCCCGGAAAGATACCCTCGGCAGGCCTCCCCTACTTCCTCTGGACAAAACGGCTATTCTGGTCTAAATTCAGTCGTTTCGCGGAAAGGGGGTTATATGGCAGAGACCAGCAGACCGGCCGCAGTACAGCTCTCTGAAATTGGCGCCTACCTGGGTCCCGGAACCAAGGCAAACGGCAAGTTGCTCTTCGAAGGGACAACGACAATAGAGGGGGAAATCGAGGGAGAGATCCTGGTCCACGGCAACGTCACTATCGGCGAACACGCAACCATCACGGGAAAAATCGTTGCCACCTCCGCTCTCATCCGTGGAAAGGTTACGGCCGACATACAGGCTGATAAAAAAATAGAGATTCAGCCGCCCGGGGTTGTTATTGGCGACGTTGTCACTCAGAGCCTGGTGATCGGAGATGGGGCGATCCTGGAGGGACACTGCTCCATGAGAAAAGAAAAGGAAGGAAAAGTTTTTCCCCTGCTCCGCCAGGAAGCTACGGCCACGAATCCCGAAGGGGCTTCCTCCTAGGAAGCTCATCCCTCCACGAATAGAGGAACCAGCCGCCGCTCCTTCGCCGCCACCAGACCACGCGCCGTTATCCTGAGCGCCGGAAGAGTCACAAAGGGGAGAAACATCAGGGCGTACATAGGTTTGGGAAAAGGCGAACCTCTCTCCCGAAGACAGCGGTGAATTCGGCTAATCCCCTCCCCCATTTCCTGCCAGGGCCGGAGGGAAAAAATACCTCCCACAGGGAAATCGATCTTCTCCAGTACCACCCCATGGTCCACCACCGCCATCCCCCCTCCAGCCTCGATCAGGATGTTGGCACAAAGGGCCATATCCTCGTCGCTGCTGCCGGCGATCAACAGAGTATTCTCGTCCAGGCTCGCCGTAGTCCCGACCGCCCCTACCCTTGCCCCAAACCCTTTGACAAACCCCAGGGCGATTTTTCCGCTCTCCCCGTGCCGCTCGAAGACCGCTACTTTTAACAAATTCTGACCGAGGTCCGCCTCCAGAAACCCTTTCTCGCAACGGCTCTCTAGGATCGTTTCGGCCGTGATGTTGAAATTTACGAGCTCCATGACGCGAATCTTTGCCGAGTTCGAGGAGCAAGGGATGCGGAAGGAATTCGGGGATACGTCGGCAGTCAGCCTTAAAGAATGGAAGGTATCGCCGGGGAAGGAGATGGGCCGGCTGTTGACCAGAGTCTTACCTTGCCGGGCTACCACTTCTCCTCCTATCAAAGTGGAATGAACTCTCACCTCTTGAAGGTCCTCGAGCAAAGTAATATCCGCGTAACGTCCCGGAGCAATTCCTCCCACCTCTTGTTCCACGCCCGAATAAGTGGCTGGATTCAAAGTCGCGGCCTGGATCGCAACAACCGGCGGAAGTCCAAGATGGATGGCGCGCCGCACAACGAAGTCCATATGCCCGTCCTGCTGAACGTCATCCGGCGCCATTCCATCAGTCACCAGAATGAGCCGTTGGGTGCTTAAGCGCCGGCTGACAATGGGCGGAAGCGTCGAATCCAGGTCGCGGCGATTAGAGCCCTCGCGCAGCATTACCCAATAACCGGAGCGGAGTCTCTCGATAACATCCTCTTCGCGTATCGGCTCGTGGCAGGAGGAAACGCCGGCGGCCGCAATCGCGCAGAGTTTTTGGTCCCTCGCCCCCGAGGTATGGCCATGGATAATCTTTCCCGCGCTTAGGGCCAGCGCTATTTTTTCCAAAAGCTCCTGGTCCCCCTGGACAAGGCGCAGCCAGGAGACGATCTCCCCCAATCCCAAGACCCGGGGATCGGCCAAAGCCTGGGCAACTTCATCCCGAGAAAGCGATTGAGTGCTGCAGAGCGCAGGGTCCTGTGGAGCGACCATAGAGACCAAAGTGAATACCCGTAAAGGATGAGCTTCCACCTCGTCGAGAAAAAGCTTAAGCCCTCTAAAGCCAAAGACCGTCTGCGGTTCGTCGCAGGAGGCGACCAGCGAGGTCGTCCCGTGAGGGAGATAGGCCTGGAGATATTCGTAGGGACGGCAAAAATGGCCGATGTGGGTGTGGCCGTCGATGAAGCCGGGAGCGACGATAAGTCCCTTTGCATCGAGGCGCCGGGTCGCCGGTCCGGCGGTGTGGGCTGCGCTCGGCCCGACGTAGCATATCCTTCCATCCAGGACGGCGATTTCGAATCCGCGCAGGATCTCTCCGGAATAGACGTTGACGAGCTCTCCGCCGGTTACGATCAAATCCGCCTTGATCTCGCCCATCGCCCCGCGGATAAGTCTCTCGATCTGTTGCTTAGAACGCACCATGAGGACTTTTAACATAGAGCAGGCTGCTTTACCAAAGAGAGGAGGCTGGAAAATTAACATCGGCCTGATTCTGAGGTCCCTTAGTATTTGGCTGGCGTAAGGCGTAGAAGGTTAAAATTTTCTTGCTACGGTATTGGAATCGCAATAAGATAAGGATTGAGAGACGAAAGATCGTGCTATGCTGACGTAAGCAGGAACTATACTAACCGACACACTCAATATTAGTAGGGAAGAAGGCGTGAATCGAGAAGATTGATGGCTGTTAATCTCGACAAACCGAACCTTTGGAAGGCCGACATTGCCCAGTCCGTTGATATGTACAACGACTGGTTCCTCAAGTTTGCTCCGAAAGCATTTCGAGAGACGCGTGTTCAGACTACCAAAGCGGTAGAGGAGACGCTGAAGGCAACAAACAATCTCACAAACGTTGATCCGTTAGTGCTTCGCAAGCATCCCGAAGTCCTCCCGACTCTCCGTATGTCCACGTGCCCGCCGCTCGCGGTCGATCGGCTCATTGGTCTTGCCGGGGTGCCAAACAGTCTCGTGAAGAGGATGGAGAATGAAAAGAAACTACCAGTGCACCTTAAGGCAACAGCGCTTGATGTTGAACTCCAGAAGATTGGAGATATAATCGAGCGCATGGCGGACCCAGATATATTTGTGTGGCTTAATCGGAGCCAGCCGGCCAGGCGGATGGAGATACATCGCGCAGCAACGATCGTAGCGGACCGTCTGTGTGGATCCGTCGCGAATCCGATCATTCGTAATGCCCAGGAGAAGCGGCAGTTGGCTGCGATCAAATCTTGGCTGGAGGCTCGGAATTATCGGCAGCTTGCCAGAGGCGATGGCACAAAGTTCGATACAATGCTGTCAGGCACCTTCAGTTTCCGAATGAATGTTCCGGTCACCTTAGAAAGCGGGAACCAAGTCAACATTCCCATTGATGCCGTTATTATGTCCAAGTCAGCCAAGGCGCGCGATCTCCCGATTTTTTTCGAGGCTAAATCTGCAGGTGACTTTACGAACGTGAACAAACGGCGGAAGGAGGAAGCCATCAAGATGGCCCAGTTGCGACGGACGTACGGGAACCGAGTTCGGTTTAACCTGTTCCTGTGCGGGTATTTCGACAGTGGATACCTCGGTTATGAGGCCTCCGAGGGTATTGATTGGGTATGGGAACACCGGATTGATGATCTCGCTAAATTCGGTTTGTGACACCATGCAGAACCTCGCCCAAGAACAGGAACGGGTATCCCTCCAAGCCCGCTTGGATTCCGAAAAGCCGCAGGCGGAACGGAACCGGCTCGGTCAGTTTGCCACTCCCATCACCCTCGCGCAGGACATCGTACGGTTCGGTGTTAATCTCCTGGACGTGGATTGCCCGATCCGTTTTTTTGATCCTGCATTTGGAACCGGCTCGTTCTTCTCGGCTCTCCTCCATACCGCGCCAAGAAATCGGATCGAGGCAGCAAAAGGCTTCGAGTTAGACCCCCATTACGGGGAACCATCCCGCAGGCTTTGGCAAGACACGCCGCTTGATATCGAGCTAGCGGACTTCACGCGAGCAGCAGCACCTACAGAGGAGCCAGACCGATTCAATCTCCTAATCTGCAATCCACCTTACGTACGTCATCATCACATCGGGAACGGGGAAAAAGCTAGACTACAGGAAGCTACCCAAGCCGCGTCCGGTGTCCGCATTGCTGGTCTGGCGGGACTGTATTGCTACTTCCTCGGGCTGTCTCATGTCTGGATGAAGCGGGGTGGAATCGCGGGGTGGCTGATTCCTAGCGAGTTTATGGATGTGAATTATGGAGCAATGGTGAAGCGATACCTATTGGACAAAGTGATGTTGCTCCGTATCCATCGGTTCGACCCAAACGACGTGCAGTTTGACGACGCTCTCGTTTCTTCGGCTGTCGTCTGGTTCCGCAACGAGCCCGTCCATGCCGGTCACGAAGTCGAGTTCACCTTTGGTGGTTCCTTCTCCGCGCCGAGTATCACGCGCACCGTTCCAGTCGCAGTGCTTCGGAAGGAAACCAAGTGGACACGCTTCCCTGTCTCAGGAGTGCGGGAGGGAACCGCACGCCATCGCCTCTCGGACCTTTTCACGATTAAACGTGGGATTGCTACAGGACACAACAAGTTCTTCATCCTTACGAGAGAAGAAATCGAAGCTAACGGCTTTCCCTTCGATTTCTTCCGCCCGATCCTCCCCAGTCCCCGTTACGTACCTGCCGACGAGATCAAGTCCGATCAACAAGGGCAGCCAGCTTTGGACCGTCAACTATTCCTCTTGGACTGCCGTATGCCTGAGGCCGAACTAAGAGAGCAACTTCCGAAACTCTGGACATACCTTGAAAGTGGTAAGGGAACGGTTTCGGAACGCTACCTCTGCCGCTCGCGAAAGATCTGGTACTCCCAAGAGGAGCGCCCACCAGCCCCTATCCTTTGCACGTACCTCGGAAGGAGCGACGTCAAGAGCGGACGGTGCTTCCGGTTTATTTTGAACCATTCCAAGGCCACCGCCGCGAATGTTTATTTACTGTTGTACCCAAAGCCGGCGCTTGCTCGTGCAATCTCCAGGGATCAATCCCTGCTACGCCGGGTTTGGGAAGCCCTCAACAACCTGTCCCAAAGGTCAATTGTAGGAGAGGGGCGAGTCTATGGCGGGGGCCTCCACAAACTTGAGCCGAAAGAACTAGGTAACGTGGATGCGGCACCTATTGTGGATACTGTGCCTGAGCTACGAACCCAATCCAGACCGATACAATCAAGCTTATTTGACCGAGAAACCGCCTAGATAAAGAACTTTCTACAAATAAAGCGCTTCAGCCGACACAGTGCCCGCTGTACTGACCTTCATCTTTAGACAAAGTAAGACCCAAAGGGGACATTCTGCTTTTTCGAGCCTCACTTTTGGAAATCCTGGGACACAATACTGATTCTTGTATTCCTTCTTAGCCGATGGCCCTGGTCTTGTTAGACTTGAAAATAGTAATATGTCCCCCGAATTCTCCCCCGAATTCTCCCCCGAATTCCCGACCCAAGAACCTACATCGCCGACCGGTTCATGAAACAACTCGGAGCGGGATAAGAGAGTAGAGCTTTAGTGCCAGATGCTTTTATAATTCTCTATCTGGCTGGCCTGGCACGAGTCACACTTACTCAGTGACTCTCGGAACGCCCTGGCGGCTTGGCCGAGGGAGGATTCTGCCCTTCTGGCCGGCCCTGCTCATTTGGCCCTTCTTCTTGCAATACCCGAGGTGATGGTCCCTGGGTCCGAAACAGTGAGGGCGAGTTGGTGTTGAGTGTGAGCGTGAACAGATCCGGCCGGTTATAGTGCCCGGCGAAATCCTGGATAATCTTACGGGTTACGATCTCGTTCAGGTTGAGGTCGCCGTATAAGATGCCCTCCCCGGGTCCCATAGGCCCGGCAACGAAGCGTCCCCGCGGACCGACGATCGACGCACCCCCGCTTTCCTGCTGCCGGCGTTTCAGGAACCGGCGGTCCTCCTCGGTAACGGCAAGGACCTCGATCATCTCTTCGCTGACCAGTCCGACCGCATTGATCACAAAGATGCCGCCCTGATAGGCGAGTGCGCGGGTACTGATTTCGATGGCATCCAGCATCGGCTGCGTCTCAGAGAAGTGAGACGGCCAACTGGCAATGTGAATACGGGTGCCCATGGCCTGCAGAGCAAACACGGCCAGCGGATTGGAGTTTTCGCCGCAGATAAGTCCGCTTACCGGCCCGAACTCGGTTTCAACCGGGCGCAGGCCGTCGCCCGATCCCAACGTATGAACCAGCCGTTCTCCGCCTGTGGGCATGATCTTCTGCCGCTTTCCAATAATCTCGCCGCCTGGACTCAGGAATAGCTGACTGTTGTACATGGTGCCTGTTTTTCCCGGCATGCGCTCGCAAAATCCTATGACCGCGTAGACGCCGGCGTCGCGCGCCGCCTGACAGAGTTGATCCGTGGTCGGGCTCGACACCTCGACCGAGTTTAAAAAGAGCTGGGTGGCAAGCTGGCGGCTGCGCGCGCTGCTCGCCGAAAGAAAGTGGTACCAGAGCGGGTGGCCGGGGATGAAACCCTCCGGAAAGCCCACCAGCTTGGCGCCCCCTGCGCCGGCCTCGCGGAGGAGCCGTACGGCCTTCTCCGTCGTAGCCTCCCGGTCGAGAAAAACCGGCGCCGCTTGGATCGCAGCCACACGCACAGTCGGAAGCATATCGCCCATACTAATCTCTCCTATACTCAAAAATGACCAGTCGAGCAAGCTCGAAAGACTCTGAAAATCCGGGGACATAATACTGATTCTTGTATTCTCTCTTAGCCGGTGGCCCTGGCCTTGTTGTACTTGAAAATAGTAATATAACCGCAGAATTCGTGTCTCGCTGCGCGGCGTTAGCGAGCCGCTCGATTTTGATGTATACGGAATACGGTCTACTTTGAGATTATCGGAGAAATTGATGGCGTCGAGGGCAAGGATAAACAGCCATGATTATTGACTGTCATTCTCATTTGGCTCCTAAGAGTTGGTTTCATCCGAAATCTCCTAAGGCCATCTTCGACATCAACGGGGTTATCGAGGAACAGCGGAAGGCCGGAGTCGATATTACGGTCTTCGGCAATAACTGGATCCGCACGCCCGAAGGCGCCAACCCATTCGAAGTTGTGAAAC
>Ga0209212_1003653_pt1 | contig 19997 bp, 18 predicted proteins | sample RifGroC2_FD_183996 | JGI IMG/M metagenome (GOLD analysis project Ga0209212, IMG submission 183996) | Groundwater microbial communities from Rifle, Colorado, USA - Groundwater C2 (SPAdes) (version 2) | ecosystem: Environmental > Aquatic > Deep subsurface > Groundwater | place: Rifle, Colorado... | reverse complement strand
GAAATGCGTAGCCGCGCTGGAAAAGGAGCTCAAGGTCAGCCCGCTTCAGTACACCATAGTCAAAGGCGAGCAACTCGATACAGCAACCTACGATGGCATCAAGCAGGGCGAGTCATTCGAGATCAGGGAGACGAAGACAGATTCCCACAAGAACTCCATACATTCAGCCGTCAAATACGACTTGATCGGCAAGCTGGCAGAGGAAGCACAACTCACGCGGAGCTCCATCGCCAGCATTCTTCAAGGCATCAACGTGGCGGTTTTCAGCCAATACAAGACCAACCCGGAAGACTTCATCGCCAAAGCCGCACGGCTGATCAATGAACAAAAGGCCACCGTCATCATAGAGAAACTGAGCTACGACTCAGTCGGCGAGACCTATGGCATAGACATCTTTACCCAGGAAAAACCAAAGGAAGATTTCAGCAAGGCGATCAAGGTTGACCACCATATCTATGATTATGTCTTCACCGATTCAAAGAATGAGCGCACCTTCGTCAATGAACTCGATACCAGCGCGGAAGTCGTGGTCTATGCCAAGCTGCCCAAGGGTTTCTTTATCCCTACGCCCGTCGGCAATTACAACCCGGACTGGGCCATTGCCTTCCATGAGGGCACGGTCAAACACATCTACTTCATCGCCGAAACCAAAGGCTCCATGTCATCCATGGAGTTGCGGAAAATTGAAGACTGCAAAATCGAGTGCGCCCGGAAGTTCTTTACCAAAATTACATCCGACCAGGTTAAATATGATGTGGTAGACAGCTATGGCAAGTTGATGGAATTGGTGAAGTAGGGGCGCGTACTTGAGTCCAAAGATCAGAGTTTAGAAGTCAGGTTGCGGATGAAATTGCTGGTTTTTGTTTCACTGGCACCAGGGGCGGGTTCCGGGGAAGCCGCCGTTATTTGCTGCTGACGACTCATGGGTTCAATCTGATGCAGTTCCCTTAGTCCAATCATCGCCAGCAACCGTATCCGCTCCGCACGTTCCCTTGGCGCAACCCTGTCGAGATCGGCAACCAGTTCCGGGTAAGTGCCAGTCGGGATTTTTACGACAATCCTGATCGAGGACATCTCATACTCCCATCCGCCAGAATCCCCGCGCATTCGCATAGACCGGAGAATCCGGCGATGACACCTTGAGCTGCGGGAATGCTTCCTTCACCGCAGTCTCAAAAAAACCGGCACCGCCCCCCACGAGCAGCACCATGTCGGCGCTGGCATTTTCTCCCCGCAGGGATTCTCGCAACCTGGCCGTCACGATGGGGCCTACCTTGTCGGCGGCCTTTTTCAGATAGGATGCCACTTCGACACGCTCGCCAAACAGGCGCACATGGGCAAGGCCATTGCGCAGGGTGTGCTCAAGCCGTTCTCTGCCGACATTGCCGCCGAAATCCTCAGCGATCAACCTGACGGCCTCATCGATAATCACCGATGATGCTTCCAAGCTGGTGCCGCAGGACTGGCGGCGCAACTCGCCATTGCTTATCAAAACCCAATCCACGGAAAAAAATCCGGGGTCAACTACCAGAACCCGGCTGTCTTCAATTTCGGATGCATCCGGCAAACTCCAGACGTAATCAACGAAACCACCAACTGGTTGCGGGACGACCTTGACCTTGTTCACGGTGATTTTCCGGCGAGGCGTGATTTGGTGTTCGCCCTGCATCTGTCCGGACAGTCGCTCCCGTAACTCATGGTTGAGGTACTGATTAACCGGCAGGCCGGTCACGACGAGGTCTATCTGATCGAATTCGGACAGCAACAAACCAGCGTGAAAAAGGGCGCGGTAAGAGTCGGTGGACGGGTAGTTTTCATGCAGCTCACGGCTCCAGAGTTCGGCGCGATCCGGTGATATGCCCGCGACAAACGGCACGTCGTTCACCAGCACGCGCAGAAAATCTTCCTCCTCATTGCTGCCGATTTTTTCACCCATGCGGTCTGCCGGCGCAGCGCCAGCCGGGCGCAACAAAACTTTAGGTTCAGCTCCTTGCTGCCCATAGGCCAGCTTGAGATTTGAATAGCCAATATCGATTCCGAGAACATTCATGTCAGGTTTTCTCCAGGTGTACTTCGTTGGTCAACATGCCCAAAGTGAGGCGACTAAAACTGGCAGTTACACGGCAGAAAACCTGCAAGGACACAACGTTTATTTCCAGAGATAAAAAACATTGTATGAACCGCCAGAGAACCTGATGCTATGGCGATGCTGGAATACGCAGATTTTGAAATGTGACCAAAAAAGACGTATTTCGGCCACGCAGGGCAGGGGGCGGAAATTACGATTCACCCCATGAATCCTTATAACAAAAGGATTCGATGGTTTCGTACCTTATGGGTAAAAAAATGATCCTTGGCTTTGCGCCATCGGTCTGTGGTCAGTCAGAAACCCCGTCAATAGCGCATTGGCTTGAGGGATATGAAGCGTAGCAATAGATGTAAGTCCGATCAATATACGAGGTATGCAGGTGTATTGCCCAGAAGGATTATGTAGCTTACCAATCCTTAACTTTAAAAAGGGAATGAAGCGCGTATGGACGAATGGATTATGGAGGTGAAGGCTATGCTTCATGGGCAACTGAAGGAGGTATTCGACAATGCCAAAGACCTCGGGAACCGCTACTTGCAGGAAGTCATGGACACGAACAAGAGCAAGGATTGGAGTCAGCAGAACACGCTCGAGTTCCGGGTGCGCATGAATAAAAACAAAAGCGCCATTTCCATTGAATGGTACACGATTAGCTGGCATGGCAAGAAGGAAACTGGAAGAACAAAACGCCGGACATATATCCAGAAGCGAAACAAAAGCCGACGGCGGGATTCACAGATATTTTCCTACTGCATGGATGATCTGCTTCTACACACCGTTGGGTGGGATATTGATCTGGTAGCAGCGGTCGAAACCGAGGCAAGTCAATATCGCCGCCAGGCGCACTACCTGTCCGACATGCTCGTCACCCTTCGCCGACTGGAGCGGTTTATGGCAGGGGATGTACAGGGAAGCCTGGCAGAGGTAGAGCCATGAGTAAAACGCCGCGTTATCTGCTGACGGACCAATTCGACCTTGGGATGCTTTCATCACTGACCGCTGACATCACACTCACCGAAATCTCATTGGAAGACGTTTGCCAAATCATTGAGGAGGCCGAGCGGGACAAAGAACTTGGTCTTCATGGCGGTTGGGTTGATGCCGTGAAGAACAAGGAAGCGGTGAGTCTTGTGCCTAATGGCGCGATCCTGCTCGTGGCTCGACCAGTGGAAACCGATCAAGGTTCGATCATTAAATGGGTTCAGGTCGAAGTCGTCGAGTGAATTTATCAGGCTTGTTTTGCGAGCTATTGGCTGGTTAAAATGCCGGGATGCGATATATGGTTGAGATATTCATGGTCTGTGAGTTGATCGAGATGATCTGACTGGATGTGCGTTGCTCCGGAATATGTAGCAGTGCGCCAGCATTCACAATCTCAAGCTTGAAAATATCCAAGGTAACGCCAAGAGTCCTAATGAAAGAAATTCTGCATTACCTGAAAACGCATGGTGAGCGGCTCGATACGGAGATCGCTTTAGCTACGGGCATCCCACTTGCTGAAGTGCGCCTCTATTTGCCAGAACTGGCTGCAAAAGGAAAGGTTATGGCGTGCCATACGATCAGATTCGTGAAGGGCAAGAAAGTCGAGGGAATAAGTTGCCGATTAGCTGGATATATTCCCCCAGCATCGCCGGGCAGAAAATCAAAGGTGCAATTGAAGCTATCGTAGTTCACTGTACTGGGTAACGTGGGTCGCAAAGTTAGTGGCACATTATGTGATCTGTTGCAAAACAAGGTAAATACAACACATTAAATTTAAGTTCTACACTTGCATAATATCAAGTGCCTTCAACAGCCGCCCATCCAACATAAAGACTTCTTGAAATATCCGTTTTTTCTTTTTTTTCAATTCCGTCAGAAGTTGAATGCTAGGTACTTCGTCCCATGCTGTTTCAACGGGTTTAGCGGCATCAAGGTAATCCTCTGCGAAAAATGGGATTAGCAAATTCATATCACGTCCTACTTCTCCGGCGATACGTTTGGCAATGTCGATCCCTTCCGGGTCAAGGTCGCCAAAATGCATCCACATAGCCGCTGGGAACATCTTGAGTAAAGCAATGGCGGCTTCGGTATCTGCGCCAGGTGAATAAATAACAAGGGTAGATTCACTTACAGGCAGATCAATGTAGGCACCCAAGTTCTCGCAGGTGATGACAGTCCTTGGCAGCACGCCAGAAAATGCTTTGAAACCTACCCATGCGCGTTCTGGAATTACACACTCAGTCCATTCCGCTGCCATCTCAGCCAAGTCGATTATGCCTTTGTCATTTACCCCTTCCAGTCCCTTGTTTGGGCGGAATCTGAGCACCCAATCTTTGGTAAGTAGACATTGGGATGGAATTTTTGCTTTGTGTTTTGGCCCTTGGCCAACAGATGCATTCCAATTTCGTCGATTTACCATGCGCCCAGACGGGTTTGTATTGCGCCTCAACATGGGAAGTGCCGCAATGTCAGAAACATCGAAGTGATCGCGCCCAATGGAGCGTAGTAATTCAAAGTCTGCGCGCCACGTCGGAAGAAGAATCGAGAGCCTGCTTTCAAGGTCAGGTGCTTTTCCAGAACGAAGCACCCATTCTTCTTTGCGGCTTCCGAGCATCACCCATCGTGCAGTTTCGAAGCGATGTATCAGCGCCGCATTTTTCCTGCCAGCCCGTATCGTGCCAGTTTCCAAAAGACGCGCCAGGCAAGCAATTTCAGCGGCGTCTTTCATGCGGCTACCGGTTCGGCTTTAGGGCGGAACCTGGATGCACGAATGATCAGCTTTGCCTCGGGCGTGAAGATGCGCTTCAGGTTGTAGAGGGTGCAGCTATACGATGGTTTCAGCTCGGGCGCTGCGAACAATAACTGGAAACGTTCGCGCTTGGCAAAATCCACCAACACTTTTTGCCCAGCCGCATCCAGTCGGCTGATTTCATCTATCCCGTAAAGTGGACGAATATTTTCTGTTTTGACGCCTTCTCCGCTCGCTTCCCCCCGATTCGCGATAGAGCGTGTCAGCATTAGCGCGATAGCCAATCCGCACCCAATAGATTCACCTCCCGACAACGATGAAGCCAGTTCCCAGTCGCCCTCCATGCGCCTTGCCTCAATCACCAAATCCACGTATTCCCGGTAATCCAGCAAACTCGCCCCGTCCATCCTGATTCTGACGCTACTGGCCGCCTCGAAGAATTCTTTCAGCACCTGATCTACAGGCTTATCTTTGTTGAGAAGAGACAATTGATCGGCAAATTGCTCCAGAAGCTCAAGCATCTTTGTGCGCGGCACCAGTTGGAGGCGGATTCCATTTACATTGCCGAATTTGATGGTGTGGCCAAGCTTGCTCAATTTGTCGATCTTGGCCTTTTGGTTCCTGACGGCGGTGTTGATGCTCAAGAAAATACTGTTCGCCTTCACATCGAGTTCGCTTTCTTGCAGAGCGAGGTCACTATCGAGATGCTCCCGCTTTACCTGCATGGATTCGATCAAATCTTCGCCGTCCTTGTCAGCGATGTCGATGCTTATGGTTTCCCGGATGATTTCCATTAGGTCTGGCCACATGCGCACGATGCTGATCCGATTTGACGCATCAAAGTCCCGGAATGACTCAAACCGATTTTGAGTTTCTTCGCCCAGAGATTTTCCAACCTCCAGCATCCGTTTTGTCTGAATCCCTTCCACGTTGTGCGTTGGCAGATCACTCTCGTTTGCTGCAGCCCAGAAGCGGGCGAATTCTCTCCCCAGTATTTCCTTGGCGGATATCTCTTCATGACGGCAAGCCTCCATCCGTTGAGTTATCACCAACAAGCTTGTTTCTGCATCATCTATTTCTTTGACGAGGAATGGGCGTTTTGCTGTTTTTGCGGCTAGGTCTGCGCGCCAATCCGCCAGAACTTTATCGTGAGGCTCGCTGATCTTGTTTATCTCACCCTGCAACGTGATATATTTTATTTCAGCTGCTTGGAATGCGGGGACCGCTAGTTCCCATTCCTTCTTGGCGTTCTTTGCTGCATTGTCGATTGCAAGAACATCCTGCCTATTTTCAAGATAGATTCTGATCAGCCAATCGTTTTTCAGGAACTCGGTCAGTTTTTCTTGTTCTTTGTTTCTGGCAGTAATCTGGATACCGAGTTTTCCGGTCAGCGCTTTCAATTCCACCGCAATCGCCTGCCGGCGCAACCTTCGCGCCTCGTTGCCGAATATGGAGGCTCTTTTTTTACTGGCAACGATGTATCCATCCGCTGCTGCCGACACATACCAATCGCCCGTTTCCCTGACAGGCCTCGGGCTGGGGGTTTTCTCACCCATCCAGAATAGTTCAGGGATATCGTCAGATATGGGGATGTTGGTCAGCGCACTTAGATCGACGCCAACAACACCTTCTGTCAGCCCGCCCAGCGTCATCTCCAGAGCCACAGATTCTTTTTCGCTCACATGCTCGAGCGATTGTTCCAGAGTTTTCCCACCAAGAAGTTCGGCCAAATGCTCTGAAGTGGAGGACGAACGATCCGTAGACAGGCGGTGATCTTCTTCTTGCAGCGTGCGCATCTCCGTTTCTATCCCATAGATTCCGCGATTGAGACTTTCAATCTTTTTTTCCTGCGCCGACTTAACAATCTCGTAACTTTCATGCCCCAGCGGCCCGGCCACCTCGCGCCAAAGCGAGGCTCCCGTGTTGAAGTCCTTCAGTCTTTTTGCCGTTTCTTCCATTGTGGCCTTGCGCGCGTTGCGTATGCCAGACAACTCTTCCTTCTGCTCCCCCAGCAACTGTAGTTCATGAAGGCTGTTTTCTATCGCTGTTTTCTTGGACAGTTCAGCTACCTCGATCTGCTTAGTGATGCTTGGAATGCTCACATCCAATGAGGTCAGTTCATCCTGCTTGGTCGCAACAAATGCAGAAACCGCCACAATTTCCCGCCCGGTTTTGCTGATATCTGCTCCAATCCCTTTCAATGCCGTCATCACCGCATCTTTACCGACACCGTAGGTCGATTTCAGCATGCTCAGTTGGGTTTTCGCATCAGCGACGGCACTGCGAGTTTTAAGGACATCGTTTGTGCATTCCTGCAAACCTCGCACCAGTTCTTGCACCTGTGTTTGAGCTGGCAGCAGATAACCTTTAAGGTTGGTGGCAATCTCTTCTGAAATGCCGCCCTTGAACGTGCTCTCAATGAGCTTTGCGTATAGTGTCCTATCCGTTACAGAGGTCATGGACGACGGCAGGACTCCAGCCTCGTACAACGCCTGGCAGTATTCGCCAATCGTGCTACAGGTAGATATATCGATTCCCTTGCCGGCCAAATGGCGTTTAAGCTCAGGAAAATCTGGGTAATACTCGCTGTCGCCGTCTTGGATGCTCAGCAGATCCTGAAGCAAAACATTTTCTGGCACATCGCGAATCAGCCAGCGGGTAAAGTGCGCATGTCCTTCCACCGTCGAGACATGGATGCCTGCAATCAACTGCTTGCCATTTATCCCGGTAATCCCCAGCACCACGTAGGCGTAGCCATACGCCGGATCGATGCGCGCGGCCAGCGTGTCGGTGCCCGCGTTGTGCATATCCTGAACATCTGATATCGGGCGTATCTCCATCGTTCGCCTATCCGGCAAAATGGCGTAGTCCATGCACATGACCAGTGTTGATTTCCCGGCGCCAGTCGGCCCCACCAATGCGGTCAACTCTTCGTCAAGCTCAAGCACTTCGCAACCGACTATCCCGCGCCAGCCGATATACGCGACGCGGTCAATTTTTGCCTTACTCATCTGTATCCCCTTCGCTCGCATCTTCACCTTCGTTAAATACGACGCCGCGCGTCACGATCAGGTTTAAACGATTTTCATCACTGGGGCCATTATTGCTGCGCGCTAACTCGGCAAAACGGCTGATTGCCTCCAATGGGCGTATTGCCAAATCCGTCAGTTCGATGAACCCCAGTTCTGCCAACGTCTTTAACGCTTTTTTGAGTTCATCGTTTATGCACTCGTCAACGAACGCTTCCCGGCGCTTCGGCGCATAGACTTGTTGGAGGATGTCGCGCGGAACAGATGTTTCGATGTCCTGAAGCAACTGGTTGACGGATATTCTGCCAGATGAGCGCGTGATCTCGGGATCTCTTGCTTTCAGTGCGATGAACATGCCTAGATGTACGCAGGATTTTGGCAGAAGCCTCGTTTGAAGCTTTCCGCCCTTGACTGTCGCAAAAAAGAATCCATCGGGATGCTGGTAAAGCGAACACCCGTACCGTGTATAAAAATCCTTCAGTTGCGTTAGGTGCTGGCACATGTAATCGTACAGCGCCATGTTGGAGCGGTTGATATGCCCACCCCGCCGCAGCAGCAAGTCAATCTCGACAAATTCATCATCATGAAAAATAGTCATTTTGCGTCCACCTTAAATTCTTCTATTTCAATGCTGGATGTTGCCTGAGTCCAATGCCGCACTTTATCTTCCATCTGACCGGCTTGCGTCATTTCACCAATCAGCCAAGAAAATTGCGACATGACACCGACTTCGTCCTTTGTCGCTGTTGCGGCCTTACCCAAAATACTGGATGCTCGTGCGCTCCCATCCTTCAACTCGGCCTTGAGATGTGCGAGCAGAATTTCATGCACGTTGTCCGGTAGTTCCTCAGTGAATTCCCGATCTCTGCCTGAGGCATCTTTCCGAACACGGGGGGCTTTCTTCGGTGTGTGATCGCGCTGGACATCTTCTCTCATCCGCATGAAGCACGGTTCCGACACGACCTCCAGCGTCCATTCCGGCACGGTTGCTACAGATCGCTTCAATGCATCTGAGATACGACGCTGGCGATCAATGCGAACGACCGTGCGCAAATGGTTATGTACGACGTTGTGGTGGTCAATCCAATCGGTGGCACGCTGTATTGTCCATAGCGAGATATTCACCAGCCTGCGCTGGAACTCATCACAGATGGATTCGATGCCCCTTGGAGTGATAGGTTGGTTCGCATTTACGCTGGACCGTGCCAGATTGCCGATCTGGTCAATCAGCGCCTGAGCCCGATTAGTTGATGCCAGTACAACTTCCTGTAAGTCAGAAATCGTTTTAATCACCTTGGATAATTGCGATTCGCACTGCTCTATCGAGTCTTCGCTTGCTTGTATCAGCAACATGGGAACGAAATCCCTCAGTGCCGCGTGCTGACGATCCAATTCTTTCTGGTGCCGCTGAATACTGACCAGCATGCCCTTCAACACATGTTGCATTTGCTGCACTACGTCTGATTGCCAATCCTCTTCGGATTGTGCTTTCTCAGCATCTTCAACAATGCGCATGAGATGGCTGATGAATGATCGGAAAATTGCCGTTAGCGGCTCCCCCGAAAACTCGGACTGCATCACATGCCATTCTGCGACTGATTCACCGATAGTGGTGATTTGGTATTCCGTGTCCGCCGTCAACCTGATGCGGGTCATATCCGCCTTGGCCGCGCACTCCGCCTTAATAAGACGCGCCATGCTTTCAGTTAAGCGTCGTTCTGGATTTTGAGAGCCGCCAGCCTCGATAGCATCCAGTCGGCTGTGTAACGCTTGCATTGTGGAGTAAGGGATTGCGAGCACAGCTTCATCCCCTGACTCGACTTCCTGGCGCATGAGTACCAGAAGCGCTATGTCTCTTGAAGTTAACTCAAGCGCGCGATTTTCTTCAAGGATCGTTTGAACAATCGACAGGATTGAAGTTGGGCTGTGAGCAACAGAGGAAATCATTATTTATGAAATTATTCTGAAGAATGCCGGGTTGAATTTATAGTGATATGACGCTCCAACTTTTACGCCGCGAGTAAGAAAGCCAAGCTCGCGTAGGCGTTTAATGGCCGTGCTGATATGAGTAGGCGCTATTGCAAGCTCACGGCCTAGTTCTGCATGAGATACCACATCACCTGCGGCCGGCAGAGAGGCGACCAGATGCCACAACACTAAATGCTCTGCTTGCTTTAATAATTTTGTCCGCAGTGTCTTAATGCCGCTGGCTGTGATGATTACGTTTCTTTCGGTTTTAAGGCTCATTATTTATCAATCAGATAACATGCAGTTACGTAACGGCGTAACGTTACATTATTAAGTAATGTTTATTTTACCTCTCCCTGGGAGATGATTTTTATGGGGAAGCTCATAATCGGCGCTCAAGGGGTTAACTTTTTTTCACTAATCAAGCAGATTTGTTGAGTTATAGGTGCAGTTTCGCCTTCTGGTATTTTTCTATTAAGCCCCAGTTGTTGTTTGACGTAGTGCTGTAACGCCTCTCGTATCACTAGGTTCGTAGCTCCATCACGCATACCATAATCTAGTTCAATCCCTTTTCTCTGTGCTGCTGGCAGTGCTGGATTAGGGCCGATTTTGAGTTCCAACCAACTGTTCCATTCCAAATCATTAGATGGGTCAATTTCACTATCCCTTTCTGCCCGGATAGCTAGTATTCGACCAAACACAAAATCGATGAATTTATTTCTTTCGAAGCAGTAAGCGCGTGTATGCCAACGAAAGCCATCTGAAGCTAAAGCATGGGGTGCTATCCACCTCCACATTGGTTCAAGGCGAGTCATCGATTGATATTGAATTTCAAGAGCTTTATTTTCACTAATTGCGCGAAGAATTAATCTTAGCGACGCAGGATCAGCAACTCTATGAGGCAATTGAGCGACACCAAAATTGGGTATTTCTCCGATAAATGATGTGTGCGAAAAGGCGCTTTCATTTTCTGCGCTAATCAACTCAAGCTGCGACAGATAATCTTTTGCGTTCGGTGTTATCAATGCAGGCTTGAAACTAGCCGTTGCAAAATATGCTTTTCTTTGCTTGTCGTAATAAAAATTCTCCGGCGCTAACTCTGTATATGCCTTTAAATCGAGTGATGCCTGTGGTGTTGATATCCCGAAATGGCTTTGCAAATCGCCACGGTTTATACGTCCTTCCCAATAAAGCCTGAACTCAATGAATTTCAGTCTTGCTTCGGCACTCCATGCTCTATTCGGTTTTTCCATGATTGTTTGCGATTAGTATAAAAAGTATATTGACATAGTTAGTATGCGTATATTACCATGCAAACCAATGGCCAGATACGTATAGATTTTATATGTGTTTGATGGCTTAAATAACTACATTAAGGAAATAAAACAATGAGTTCTGATAAAACAAAAGAGAATGACAGCCATCCTAACCCGTTCTTCTTTTTCGTTGGTGAAAAAATCAACGTGAATCAAACAGTGTTAACTGGGGCGCAAATTAAAGATGCTGTCCGTAACGCAGGGAAGACAATTGATCCTACCCACTCGTTAATTCTTGAGGGGCATGGTGATGAAGCTGATCGCTCGATTGGAGATGGCGACCAAGTTGATTTGACACATGGCCATGAAGAAAAGGGCCCAAAACATTTCCATTGCAGGCCCAATGCGGATTTCGGTTTTCAGTTGGCATCTGGCAGCACTCTTGAAAAGCATTTCACACGCTTAATTGGCCGCTACCCAAATGCAACCATTCAAGAGAATCCAATACAAGCCAATCAAGGTGGGCTGACGTATAGCGTGCATATTCCAGAAATTGATCTACCGGCTGGCTGGAATAAGAGCAAGACATCGGTATGGTTTATCGTGCCTGCTGGTTACCCCTCTTCAACTCCAGATTGTTTCTGGTCAGAAGACTTGCGAACGATAGGGGGCGTTGAGCCGAAAAACAGTAACACAGGAACTATACATCCCTTGGCACCAGCAGGATCACGTTGGTATTCCTGGCACGTTAAAGCGTGGTCACCCATAACGGGAGATTTGCTTTCATATGTGAGCACGATTCGGGATCGTTTGGGGCGAGTTGAGTGATTGACTTAATATTCAGAAACCCAGAGCTAGATCGGCTCCGCCAAGAGTTATTGGCGGAGTCGGTGATGGAAAGCGCAGCAATATTATTGGCAACACCCGTAACTCGCACGGATGGGTTTAGGTTGCTTGTCCGTGAAGTACACCTGCCGACAGAAGGTGATTATGCATATCGGACGGCTACGAGAGTAAGGCTTACACCAAAATTCGCGATGCCGTTGGAGCGCCGAGCAAAGGATAAAGGTTGGTCTGTTATCTATTGCCATAGCCATCCGAGTCAGCTCCAACCAGCCTTTTCATCCGTTGATGATAATGCCGAGCAGCAGATTGGCGCATACTTGAGTTACCGAAGCCCCGGCGTGCCTCATATATCTTTGCTGATTGGGTCTGGTGGCATTGATGCGAGGGTTATGGCTACAGGTGAAAAAATTCGAGTAGTCGATGTCGGGGAAGAGATCAAATTCGCCTGTAACACTGGAGAGGCAACTCTCCTCGAAGAGCAACATAATCGGCAGGTGCTTGCGTTTGGTGAAGAAGGGCAACAGAGATTGCATCGCCTGCGTGTTGGGATCGTCGGCTTAGGCGGGACAGGCTCAGCTCTTGTGTATCAACTGGCTCGCTTAGGTATCGACTCGTATATCCTGGTGGACTGGGATGTCATTGATGAAACCAATCTAAATCGAGTCTATGGCGCAACCTGTGCCGATGTCGGGCAGACGAAAATATCTGTGGCTGAACGAGTGATACGAGAGGTTCGCCCGAATCCAAATATTTCGCTGATATGTGCGGACGTGATCATGCGAAATGTGGGGAGGAGGTTAGTAGATGCAGATATTATATTTTGCTGCACCGACTCTCATGCAAGTCGCGATCAGCTTAATCGAATTGCCTACAAATACATGATTCCAGTTTTTGACATGGGCGTTGTGATAGAAAAAAGCGACGGGTCTCCACTTTTCTATGGTGCGCAAGCGAGCATGATTGGCTCAGGATTGCCCTGTTTATGGTGCATGGAGCGCCTAAATGCAAAACGGATAATGTATGAATTAATGTCCCCAGAACAGCGCCAAGCTGATCCGTATTTTGCGAATTCGAATTCCGTAAAACAACCAGCCGTAATCTCCCTCACATCGACAGCGGCATCACTTGCCGTAACAATGGCGCTTGCGGCGATTACCGGAATCCCACATAAAGGGCGCTATGTGTATTACTACGGTGCTGGAGCAACCATGAAGCCAACTAAAGTCCAACCTAATGCTAATTGCCCCTTCTGCTCGTCAAGCGTCGTTGGTAATGGTGATTATGGCGACCCACTTCATGAGGTGGATCATGAGAGCTAACAGGATGCGGCGTTGTGGTACCGCTGAACGATATTCGGATGGCATTCAGTTGTTAAAGAACCCTGGTGATTTCGTAACTATTGAGCGAGGTACTCCACGTTCGGTATTAATTCTTTGCCCTGATGGTTGCGGCGAGACTATCAGCGTTAATCTTGATAAACGGAGTGGTCCAGCTTGGCGGCGTTACGAACGCAAAGAAACAATCACGTTGTTTCCATCTGTATGGAAAACGGACGGCTGCAAAGCACACTTTATTGTTTGGAACGACAAGATACTATGGTGTGATGCATTTGGTGCGGCGCGAAGCGAACTGGTCTCGGAAGATTGGATTGCGACTGTTTTTGAGGCACTGCCCATAGAGGAGATAGACTATCAATTACTGGCAGAAAAATTAAATGCTGTACCATGGGACGTAAGTTGGGCGTGTGATGAATTGGTGCGTAGGCACAAGGCTTCGGCGGGGAAAAAGCGCGGCTATTACTACAAAAAAACAGCACCCGATACAAAGGGGCGCATTAATATTTTTGTATAGGAATTGTTCAAGTTTTATGTACCTGTCACGCTTTAGTGGCAAGCAGTGTGTTGAAGATCAAACCACAAGGGGATACGATGAAAACGACAACACCTCGCTACCTGACCAAATCCCGGTTCAAGCTCGCGGTTGACTGCCCGACAAAATTATTCTACAGCGGCAAGGGCAAGGAATATCGTGACACAATGGCCGAGAATAACTTTCTCGCAATGCTTGCAGAGGGCGGGCATCAAGTAGGCGCACTCGCTAAGCTGCGCTATCCCGGCGGCATTGAAATTGAAGGGTTGAACCACGCGGAAGCCGAAGCTAAAACCCATGAATATCTCAAGCGTGAGCATGTGGTGTTGTTCGAACCGGCCATCCGAGTGGGTGACCTCTTTATCCGCATAGACGTGCTAGTCAAAGCCGGAAATCAATTCGAACTAATTGAAGTGAAGGCCAAGTCATATAACTCGCTGAGTCCGAGTATTGAGGGCAAGCGCGGTGGCATCAATTCCAAGATGTTGCCTTACATACAGGATGCTGCTTTTCAGACTTGGGTGTTGCGACAGGCATATCCAACTGCGCAAATATCCACTGCGCTGATGATGCCGGACAAGGCACAGCTTGCGCCAGTGGACGGGATAAATCAGATGTTCAAGATCAATGAGAACTCTGGTATCGAGGTGCGCATCCCACATGGAATGGATACGAAGGCGCTGGCAGATACACTGCTAGCCAAGGTATGTGTAGACCGCTATGTCGAGCAGATACTCAACCAACCTCTTGATTTACCCGGTGGCTCGGTAAAATTTGACAACGCAGCGGCATCATGGGCTGAAGCCTACCGGAATGATCAGCGCATTGCCCCTGTTATTGGTGCTCAATGTGGCGGCTGCCAGTTTAAGGCCGCACCGGGAGATGCTCTCAAGAGCGGGTTCCACGAATGTTGGAAAATGGCAAATGGTTGGGAAAATCAAGATTTCGATAGCGGCACAGTACTGGATTTGTGGAATTACCGGGGCAAGCAGAAATTAATTGACCACGGGATATTAAAAATCAGCCAAGTCATTCGCGATGACATTGGCGAATTCGATGATGAGCCAAATGCGGACGGTCTAAACCATAAACAACGGCAGTGGCTGCAAGTGGGCGGCATCCCGGATGCCTATAACTGTGGAGGTTTCTATTTCGACCGAGCTCTTGCTGCCGTAGAGATGTCACGCTGGCGTTTCCCCTTGCACTTCATTGATTTTGAAACATCTACTGTGGCGCTGCCTTTTTATAAGGGCATGCGCCCATACGAACCGCTGGCTTTCCAGTTTTCACATCACATCATGGAGGCCGATGGCAGTGTGCGGCATGACGGGCAGTTTTTATGTGTGGAGCCGGGTGAATTCCCAAATTATCGGTTTGCACAGGCGCTGAAAGATGCATTGGATAAAGATAACGGTTCTGTATTCATGTGGAGCCACCACGAAAATACCATTCTTGCCAAAATAATTGAACAGCTTGCCGAAGATACCAGTCGGCCTGATAACGCCGAAGTATTGACCTCATTCATCAAGCGCCTGATTAAGGGGGGTGATCGTGCGATGGTTGACTTATGTACGATGGCTGAGAAAACTTTTTTTCACCCAGATACCAAGGGCGGCAACTCGATCAAAGCAGTTCTCCCCGCGATTCTCAAGGTTTCAGATGTGTTACACGAAAAGTACAGTCAGCCGATTTACGGTGCGCCTGATGGTATACCTAGTTGCAACTTTAGCTCCTCGGATGGTTTCGCTTGGATTGAGATTGCAGGGGATGGGGCATCCAGCGACCCATATGCCAAGCTTAAGCAATTGGCAATTGACATGATTTCTAGCGGTTCAAGAGAAGATGAGGGACATGATAGCATCATTGCCGAGGGCGGCGCGGCAGCAACCGCTTACGCGAGGCTTCAGTTCGAGGAACTGGATCATCAAGCTAGAGGAAGAATTTGCTCAGCTCTTCTGCGATATTGCGAACTGGATACTTTGGCGATGGTAATGGTGGTGCAGGCGTGGCAGGGTATGCAAAATAGATAAAACTAATTCAGTTTCAGGGTAGCTCCTTCTTTGAAAATTGGCACCCTTGCTTTTTTTATGATCGTTAGTTAATTTAGACAGACACCACAGTGAACTGGCGGGATACATGGATGCTGGTTATGTACCGCTGGATTATCTGCCGAATATCTACAGGTAAACATGACAGCGCCTTTCCCGGCTCCCCCATCACTTCTTGGAAAATTTCGTCACAAGCACTTTCATGACGCTCGTTGTTGCGCGGTCGAAACGTAACCTAAAAAGACGCATTTCAGCCGCTATAGGGATAGCGCCGATGTAAAAGTTAGGGCATGTATTTCTGTGCCGCAACATCCAATATTTTTCTCCGACTCCTGCGAGTTCCGGTTTGCTCGTTCGCGCTCAGAGGAGCCGCGTCATGACTGGCCCTTCGCGCGTCGGCAAGCTGATCGCGCTGGCTTCCGATATCAACGATGTCGAGGTTGATGCCGGATCGCTCGCCTTCATGGGGCAGGCACTCGTCCAGACAACCTTACCCCATAGCGATCCCGGCGTTTCATTTTTTGAACGGACAAGCGGGGCAGTATCGCTGTCCATCATTGCCAACCCCAGAATCGGCCTTCCGTTTGGCACTGTCCCCAGACTTCTTCTGGCGTGGATATGCACGGAGGCGGTGAAGACCAAGTCCCCATTGCTCGGTCTTGGGAAGAGTCAGAACGAGTTCCTGCGCAAGCTCGGAATGCGAACTGATGGCCGGGACTGTCAACGGCTTCGCGCACAGTCACTGAAGCTATTCTCGTCAATGCTGTCCATCACCTATCAAAGCCAAGGCCGCTTCGGACTGAAGAACATGCCCATTGCCGATGAGGCATTTATGCTTTGGGATCCTCATCGCCCGGATGACCGGATGCTTTGGGAAAGCTCGCTGAAATTATCGGCTGAATTTTTTCGGAACGTGACCGAGTCGCCCGTGCCGATTGATATGCGCGTGTTGCACGCGCTCTCTAAATCACCGCTGGCGATGGATGTCTATTCATGGCTGGTCTACCGGATATTTCTCCTGCGTGTCACCAATCGCTCCAGCGTACTCATTCCCTGGCAGGCATTAAAACTTCAGTTCGGTGCCGACTATGGAAATACGCCGCGCGGTTTGCTTGATTTCAAGAAGCGCTTTCTCCAGAGACTCAAGGAAGCGTTGCTGTTTTACCCTGAGGCCAATGTCACTGCGCAGGACACGGGGCTTTTTGTGGTGGCCAGCCGATTGCGTATCCGCCATACAGGCGGTGCAAAACTTTCCCCGTTGTAATCCAGCGCGCTCAGCTCTCGTCTTGGCTGCCCAAGCCATGAGTTTTCCACAAGCAAATCGCCCCCTTATTTGTAAATCTACATGAAAAGCTACATGCAACTACTTGGGGAAAGCCTCTATGCCTTGCCAGTCAAGGCTTGCAGCGTGGCCTATGAGACAGATTTCACGTAATCATGAGACAGATTTCACATGCTCCTGAGACAGATTTCACGTGGATAATTTTGCCAGTTCCTTGGAATGTACTGCGGGCTTGTGATTGCGGACGATGGTCATTGAGACAGATTTCACGTGGATAACTCGGCCAAATAATCGTTTCTGTGGATAACTTTTTTCGAAATGTGACCTGGCAGGACGGATTTCGGGGGTTGCATATTTTCAGGAATCCGTAAGATGGGCTGAGACATACACAACAAGGGCAGCAGGGAGGTGAATATGCGAAGCAAACAATCTGGGCTGGTAGTGGCAATAATCCATCACTGCTGGAGGCTTTTGAGTTTTCGTGGGGACTTGAAATTGATGCCGGATTCCACCGGATTCGTCTGGGTCGCCATGGGCGCTTCCTTCCTCGGTGGAATGACCGAGCAGCTTGTCAGGGGCAGGCCTTTGACCTTGGCGCTGGTCACTACTTTCGTGTGGCTCGGCCTCGTGCTTCTTGCCTCAAGAAAGGATGGCGCTTTCAATCGCCGCCTCGCGTCCGCCCTTGGCTTGCTGACGATGGGTATTCAGGCGCTGCTGATTCTCTCGATCTGGATTCCCGGCGCCGAATGGCTGGTCGCGATCTGGTCAGGTTTGGCCGTCATGCACTTGCTATCCAACGCGAACAATGATCGGGCAAGGGTATGGCGCTAACACGGATCAATATCGAGAACGCCCATCGCTCCTGGCTGGAAACCCAGGTGTTTGATCACGGCACCAGAGGCGGCGCAAGAGCGCGTTACAAGGTTATAGAGCGGCTGTATGTCGAGGACAAGTTCGATACGGAAGACAAGTCCCGCCGGGGGAAACCCGTCATCTTCCCGGTGATGACGATCGAGTACGACAACGAGTCCGAGTTTGCCAAGCGGGCCATTGCCTATTTCCAGAAGAATCGCGAGAAGGGCTCGAATCTCCATTTCTGGACATCATCGAGCATCGGGTAATGGCCGCTTCTTCGCCTTACGATTTTGAGGTTCCTTGGCGCCCAAATTTCGAGGCGAGGATGGCGCTGGTCTGGGTCGCCGGATCGGCGCTGATTCTGCTGGTTTCCATTGCTGTCCCGATGTTTTCCCATTTTGCGGCCTTGCTTGCCATCGCATGTGCGCTGGCCGCTGCCTTCCGTGGATACCATGCCTACAAGAGGTCGGTTGATACATCCCGCCTCAAGTTGTTCGGAAAAGAGTTCATCGATCTCCCTGAACTGGGCGTGAAAGCGCACCAGTCAGCCGAAAAGAAATCATTCTGGCTTGGGAAGGGGTTTCCTTGGACTGACATCGAAGCGACCAAGCTGCATACCCTGATCTCGCTCGGTGTTGTCAGAACCATCGGCAAAGTCGCCCAACATGCCGAGGGCGCGTACTGGATTCACGGCCTCGCCCCAGAAAACAACCTGTACTCCGAGCTGTCGCATCTGGTTGGACATACACTGATCGTTGGCACGACCCGCGTCGGTAAAACGCGCTTGCTCGACTTGCTGATCGCGCAAGCGATTTTCCGGGGAGAGACGGTCATCATCATTGATCCGAAGGGCGATCATGCGCTTGCCAAGAATGCCCGCGCGGCGTGCGAGGCCAGCGGGGCAGGGGATCGGTTCGTGTATTTTCACCCGGCCCACCCCGACAGGTCTGCCTGCATTGACCCGTTGCGCAACTGGAATCGCAAAACCGAACTGGCCAGCCGCGTGGCGGCGCTCATTCCCTCGGAAACCGGGGCCGACCCATTCACCGCCTTCGGCTGGAAAGTGCTCAACGACATCACGAACGGCATGATTGCCACCGGGCATCGGCCAAATCTTGTCCAGCTTCGACGTTACGTTGAAGGTGGCCCCGATAATCTTCTACAGCGAGTCTTGAAAATTCACTTCACCAGCCATGTGAAGGATTGGGAAAGCAGAGCGTCATCCTATATCAGGCGCAACAAGGATCGAATTCTGGAAGCCTACATCGCTTTCTACAAGGACGTTGCCATCAATGAGGCACAGTCGGTGGATATTGATGGCCTGATCTCGACCTACGAGCACAACCGGGATCACTTCCAGAAGATGGTGGCTTCGCTCATCCCGATTCTTTCGATGCTCACCAGCGAACCGATCAAAGAGCTTCTTTCTCCCGATTTCGAGCCAGGACATGAGCGGCTGGTGACCGATATGTCGAAAATTATTCGCGGCAACAAGGTGGTTTACATTGGCCTGGACTCCCTCGCCGACTCGACGGTAGGAAGTGCCATCGGCTCCATCATGCTGGCCGATCTTGCCGCCGTTGCGGGCGACCGCTACAACTACGGAATTGACTCGCTGACACCCGTCAATCTGTTCATAGACGAAGCGGCCGAAGTCCTCAACCAACCGGCCATCCAACTCATGAACAAGGGGGGCGGCGCGGAATTTCGGGTCACCATCGCCACGCAGACTTTCGCCGACTTTGCCAGCCGACTCGGCGATGAGAACAAGGCGCGGCAGGTTCTCGCTAACACCAACAGCAAAATCGCCATGCGTGTACTGGACTCCGAAACCCAGAAGTACATCGCCGAAGGGATGCCGCAAATCAAGGTGCGCTCAATGGCGCTGAGGTATGGGCACAATGTTGATACTCATATCCATGATGAGTACACCGCGTCCTACCAGGAGCAGATACTCGAAGAAGAAGCCGAACTGTTTCCGGCGGCGATGCTGGGAGAGTTGCCGCCACTCCCCTTCATCGCGA
>Ga0209212_1003652_pt1 | contig 20002 bp, 20 predicted proteins | sample RifGroC2_FD_183996 | JGI IMG/M metagenome (GOLD analysis project Ga0209212, IMG submission 183996) | Groundwater microbial communities from Rifle, Colorado, USA - Groundwater C2 (SPAdes) (version 2) | ecosystem: Environmental > Aquatic > Deep subsurface > Groundwater | place: Rifle, Colorado... | reverse complement strand
AGGCTTAAAAGAACTGCTACAAAAAAATCTTCAGGCCAAAAGAATTTTTTTCACCTTGGACTACGAAAAAGCCGTTCCCGAATCAGAAATTGTCTTTATTACTGTTGGCACTCCGCCAAAAGAAACCGGTGAAGCTGATCTAACAGCTGTTATTGAAGTAGCCCGCAATATAGGAAAAAATCTTAAAAGTAAATTTACCGTCGTATCGTGCAAAAGCACAGTCCCAGTCGGTACCAACCACAAATTAGAAGTAATTATAAGTAAACATAAGCCAAAACAAGTCGACTTCGCCGTCGCATCCTGCCCCGAGTTTTTACGGGAAGGAACGGGAATCTCTGACACTGTCAATGCTGACCGGGTAGTGATCGGATCAGACAACAAACGAGCCATAGAAAAATTAATTGCCCTTCATAAACCAATTAATGGCAAAAGAGTCATTACTAATCTTGCCTCAGCTGAGATGATTAAATATGCTTCAAACGTTTTTTTGGCCAATAAAATATCTTTTGCCAATCTGATTTCTTTTTACTGTGAAAAAACCGGCGCCGATGTCAATGAGGTGCTGACTGGAGTTGGGATAGATGAAAGAATTGGTAAACAATTTTTAAATCCCGGCCTTGGATATGGCGGATCTTGTCTTCCAAAAGACGTAAAGGCATTTTTAGATATTGGTAAAAGATTGTCAGTTGACACTCAATTGTTGACCGCAATTGAAAATATTAATATAAAAGCCCAAGAAAATTTTTTGGCAAAAATTATTAATAATGCTCCGGGAAAAAAAGTCGCCATCTGGGGATTAAGCTTCAAACCTAACACAGACGATATAAGATTTGCTCCCTCAGTTTTTATAATTGAAAATTTATTGAAACATGGTTTTCAATTAAATGTATATGATCAAGAGGCGGCTGACAATATTAAAAAAATATTTGCTAATAAAATTACTTATCATAAGGACCCATATCAAACTGTGAATAAAACGGATGCTTTAATAATCATCACTGAATGGAATGAATTTAGGCAGATTGATTTAAACAAAGTAAAAAAACAAATGGCCAATCCAACCATTTTTGATGGAAGAAATATTTATGATCCGTCAGATTTAAAAAAGTTAGGCTTTAAATATTATTCAATAGGCCGATCCACATGAAAATACTAATTGCTGGTGGAGCCGGATTTATCGGCTCTCACCTAACTAAATTTCATCTCAGTAAAAATGATCAAGTTATCGTCATTGACAATTTCATTACCGGAAATAAAAAAAATTTAGAAGCGGAAAAAAACAATCAAAATTTAACAGTTATTGAGGCTGATATTGTTTATTTTGACTTTTCTAAGTTACCAAGTTTTGATATTATTTACGATCTTGCTTCTCCTGCTTCTCCCAAAGATTTTCAACAATTATCAATAGAAATCCTCAAAACTAACAGTCTCGGCTTAATTAATATCTTGGATTTTTTTATCAAAAGTAATAGTAAAATTTTAGTATTTTCTTCAACTTCCGAAGTCTATGGTGATCCCGAAAAACATCCGCAAAAAGAAAGTTATTTTGGCCATGTCAATCCGGTCGGTATCCGCTCTTGCTATGATGAAGGAAAAAGGTTTGCCGAAGCTCTAATAATGGCTTATTTTAGAAAATATAAAAAAGATGTTAGGATTGCCCGCGTATTTAATACTTATGGACTTTTCATGAAAAAAGACGATGGCCGTGTCATTTCTAATTTTGTTAACCAAGCTATTAATGATCAGCCATTAACAATCTATGGTAACGGATCTCAGACCCGTTCTTTTTGCTATGTCTCTGACATGGTTGGGGGATTGTATTCTTTAGCAACAACCTCTAATTTAGCTAGTGAAATAATTAATATTGGTAATCCTTATGAAAAAACAATTTCAGAAATTGCTGATATAATAAAAAAGTTAACTCAATCTCGATCAGAGATTGTTTATAAAACCATTGGCCAAGATGATCCAAAAAGACGTTGTCCTGATATTACCAAAGCGAAAAAACTATTGAATTGGCAACCAAAAGTTGGCTTAGAGGAAGGGTTAAAGAAAACAATTCAATATTTTAGAAGCGTATGAAAAAAGTCCTCGTGGTTTTACCCACTTTTAATGAAGGAGGTACAATTAAAAAACTGATTGAAGATATTTTAGCTCAAAATAAAAATCTCCTAAATTGGGATATTGAAGTTTTGGTTAATGATAGTTTGTCAACAGACGATACTGCTAAGATAGTTAAAGAACTGAAAAAAAAATATTCTAAAAAAGTCTATCTGTTGGAAACAAAAAAAGAAGGTTTAGGCAAAGCCTATCATCAGGCATTTGTTTATATAATTGAACACATGCAACCATTTGTTGTTATTCAAATGGATGCCGATTTTTCTCACAATCCAAATGATATTCCTCTGTTTTTAAAAGAAATTGAAAAAGATTTTGTCATCGGCGCCCGTTATATTAAAGGTGGTTCTATTCCTAAAAATTGGGGTTGGTATCGGAAAATACTTTCTATATTTGGTAATTTAACTATTCGCTTCGGTTTCATGAAACTTAGAATTCACGATTGGACTTCTGGATTTAGGGCGATCAAAACCTGGATCGTTAAGGATACTTTGGCTTTTGTAAAAAACTATTCCGGATATGTTTTTCAGATTGCCTTGCTTGACGGGGCAATTAAAAAAAATGCCATGGTTTCCGAGGTGCCGATTAATTTCATTGACCGGAAATACGGTAAATCAAAAATTATTTTTACTCAATATATTTTTCAAATTCTTCTTTACGTTTTTAGCTATTCATCATTTATTAAGTTTGTAATCGCCGGCTTGATTGGATTTGCAATTGATTTCGGTATTTCTTATCTTATGATTGAAAAAATCCACCAAGTTGTGTGGATAGCTACTTTATTAAGTACAGAAACGGCAATCGCTAGTAATTTTATGGTAAATAATTTCTGGAGTTTTTCTCACAAAAAAATTGAGGGAGGCCCTATAAATTTTATTTTTAGTTTCTTCAAATTTAATCTTGTTTCCTCTGTATCTGTTGTCATTCAAACTATCGGTATACAGATATTGGTGGTGGTATTTGGAAGAAAGCTTTGGTATTTGTACAAGATTTTAATAATTGCTTTTGTGATAGTACCTTATTCCTATATTCTTTATAATAAAGTGGTGTGGAGAAATAAATAATTAGTCCAAATATTTTTTAGAAGAATACTGCGAAGATATCCAGCCTTCCTTTCCGTCAATCTTAATTTTATACCAACCTTCTTGTTCGTCTATTAAATCAAAGGATTCGCCAGGGTTAACCTTACCTGACTCTGAAGCATTCAAACTTGGTTCTTCCCGAACTCTAAGCCAACCGGTCGGCGTATCCTTTATGGTAATTACTGTCTTACTTGTTGTCTTTCCACTATCACTGGCTGTTTTCGTCTTGTCATCAGTAGCTTTAACAAAGGAGAAGCTCTGATCAATGGCTAGTTTAAAAGTCGCATTAACTCGATAACCTGAATCAACGTTGACTTTTTGTGTTCTTCTAAAAAATCCCGGCATAAATACTGATAGTTCATGATCACCTCTCAAGACATTTTCCATGATTGCTGGTGCCACCCCTTTTTCATCACTGTCTAAAGTAATAATTGCGCCTGGAGGTTCTGTCTCCACATAAACCTCTCCTGATCCGGCATTTTGCGGTTTTTTAGTCATTTTTACCGTCGTAAAAATTTCACCGGCTGAAGCAATATCCGATGAACCCAGTTCCCGATTAACGTATGTTAAAGAATTTTTGTAAATATTTATCTTACCATTCCAAGAGGCTGTATCAGTCGCCGTTGTTTCTGGAATTAACTTTAGTAAATATTCACCGACTTTATATTTATCCTCAAAAGGAGTTTTACCAATTAAATTACTATTTAAAAAAACGCTGGCGGTGGGTGAAGAAATGATTTTCAATTTTCCATATTCATTTTGCTTATCAAAAATAAAAAACCGCACCCCTACAAAACCAACAAAAAGCAGAATCAATATTAAAAGCAACGATAATTTACTCTTCATATTTGTCATAACTTTATTTTAAGCGAGTCCATTAAACATTTCAACCTAACTTAATTAGAATAACTCCAACAAGCATTATCAGACTGCCGACCCAAACTTCTTTTTTTGGTTTATCTTTAAATAAAAACCAACCTAATAGAAGCACGAAAAACACTTCGAGTTTTTTAACTCCAGAAACAAGAGCCACGGCTCCAGTTGTTATCCCGTATAAAAATAACAAAGATAAAGCCATATAAGCAACTCCATTTAAAGAAAGAGTCCAAAAGTTTGTTTTTAATTCTTTTACCCAGTTTTTATCTTTTCCTGTCATGTAAACTCCTAATAAAATTACTGTCAATATATTTTCCATTAAAAGTAAAAACGACTGATTAACTGGCTGTATATTTCTAAGTCCGATTTTATCAAAAATTGTCGTTAATGGCATAATTATCATTGCAATCAGATACATTAAAGAGTTTTTGTTAGTAGCTAATAGTTTAAAAGGTTTAAAGAAATCTTCTTTTGCCTCTTCAACTTTTAATGTATATCCTCCAACTACGATTAAAATTAAACCAATGATGGAAATTATTTTTAAAGATTCAGATAAAAATATTAACCCATAAATATATTGAAATAAAACAGCGAAAAAAGTCAAAGGAACTACCTCAGACATTAGACTGCCTTTTAATGATTTCAGGGAAAGAGTCTTAGCATAAGCAAAGCTGACAACAGAAGCGGCAATTACAATCCAAAATAAATTATTTACTTTAGGAATACCATCTTTAAAAGCCGGATAAATAAGAAAAGGTATTGAAAAAGCAAACAAGGCCCAAGACACGAGGGAAGCATTAATATTTTTTAAGGCTTTTTTGTTTAAAATAATCGATATTGCCGAAACTAAGGCCGAAAATATTGCATACCAGAACCACATATGGTTTTTATTTTATCAAAGGAGTTCTTTTAATCCAAGCTTATTGTAAATTTTTTTAGGTCTAAAGTGAGTTTGAAGCCAGTTAGAAATTCAATTCCAACTAAGGCGTCATCGCCTTTAGTAAACATTAGTGAAATATTTTTTTCAACTTTTTCATAGCGTATTTTAACTTTATACATTTCTACAGTCATAATTGACCCATTCCCGATTTCAAAATCTTGAAAAGATATTCTGTCCATATTAATTAATGAACGGAATGAGTCAGGCAAAGATAATCCACCCGTATACCCCGTATCAATAAAACAGTCTACTTTTTTAGATGAAGCTAACAAAACATCTATTCTAATATGTGGATGATTCTTTGAATCTATGTAAATGTTCATTTAAACATCGATGGAAGTCTTCCAATATTTGCCATATAAAATTGTCTGCGAGGAAAACTTTTTTTGGCTTTATCCATCGCTTCAATTGGCGTTCTACCAACAAAAAATTTACCGCTATTTGCTTCTATTGTTACATAATAACCAGGCTTATATTGTTTATCAAGCTGTGGCTTAATTCTATAGTAAATTTCTCTACCTTTTTCGACTATGAATTCTTGCTTAAGATTAATTGTTGACATATGAAGTAATTGTAGTATAATTTCTTTAAGTTTGCAATAAACTTATGAAAAAAATACTGTTCGTTTCCAAATCGTCTTCAAGGCGACTCTTTGGGGAGGGTAGTATTTTTATGGCCTAAAGAGTAAAAAATATTATTAATCCCCCGCTAACGGCGGGGTTTTTTAATGGTCAAGAAATACAGCTTCCCCCTCAATTAAACGAGGGGGATTTTTTTTAATTAAAAATTTACAAAAATATATATGAAACATTTACCAAAATTATCTCCGGATTTTGCGGAGAATAAAAAAAATAATAAAAAAGTTTTACTTATGTATTCAGGAGGCGTCGATACCTCGATTTCTGTTTATTTATTAAAACATTTTTATGGCTACCAAGTCATAACTTTGACAATCGACGTTTGTCAAGATACTATGTGGTCTAAAAAAATGGCCAAAAAGGCCAAACAACTTGGAGCAGTAAAAACCATCATTTATGATGGGAAACAAGAATATGCAGATAATTATTTATCCCAAATTATTAAAGCTAATGCCATGTACGATGACTATTATCCTGTTGGTACATCAATTGCCCGACCTTGGCAAGCAAAAATTGGTGTCGACATTGCCAAAAAAGAAAAAGTCGACGCTATAGCTCATGGAAATAAGGGTAGAGGAGCGGGTGCGTTTCAATTCAACATGGTATTTAATTATTTCTCAACCGGTGACATGAAATTGGTAACACCAATTGGAGACTGGTGGCCAACACGACAGGAAGAAGTTGAATTTGCCTTTAAAAATAAAATTCCTATTCCAGTTCCAAAAAAGAACCCGTTTAGTTATGACGATAATATTATGTCTAACGCCATTAATTACGGAGACATCGATGATATTGGAAAACAGGCGCCTGAGGAAGCGTTTAAATGGACTGTGCCAGTCGAAAAAGCACCAGATAAACCGGAATATATTGAACTTGAGTTTAAATGTGGACTTCCTTTTAAATTAAATGGCCAAAAGATAAAACTGGAAGAAATGATTCAAAAACTGAATATTACTGCCGGAAAACACGGAATAGGGAGAATCGATATGCTGGAAAACGGTTTGTATGGCAATAAATTTAAATGGGTCTATGAGGCACCGGCAGCTCAAATATTAATTTATTCTCATAAAGAAATTGAAAAAATGGTTTTGCCTAAAGAAACCATTAATTTTAAACATGAATTTATAGACAAAAAATGGACCAAGTTAGTTTATCATGCCGCTATGTACAGCCCTTTGGCTAAAGCATTGATGAGTTTCATAGATCACATACAACCTTATGTTAATGGCAAGATCGCTTTAAAACTTTTTAAGGGCAATTTCATAGTTATTAAACGTGAATCAAACGATTCTTTGGTTAATATCGATTCAAAGAATTTAAAATTAAAACTTGATCTTGATACAGTCCCTTATGGTTTTGAAGAATATAGCTTTGCCCTAAAGCACCCAGAAGTTTTTACGGGCCACTTAGGAAAATTAAAAGTTAAATAAAAAAACTATGAAAAATAAAACAACAAATAATCCACTTTGGAGTGAAGGAGAAGATAAAAATTTTGGGAAAATAGCGGTTGAATATGCCGCCGGACAAGACGTGATATTAGACAAGGCATTCGTTCAATATGAATGTCTTGTTAATCAAGCTCATCAGTTAATGTTGTTAAAACAAAATATTCTTCCCATAAACCAAGTTAAAAAAATATTAGAAGTTTTGGAAGAAATTAAAAAACTTGATAAAGAAGGAAAATTTGATTTAAAAAAAGAGCTTGAAGACGTTCATTCTAATGTTGAACAATACATTTTGGGTAAACTTGGAATTGAAATCGGAGGTAATCTACGACTGGGAATAGCTAGAAATGACCAAATATATACCGATACAAGAATGTACATCAGAGATCATGTTTTATTTATAAGTAATCAATTGATTGATTTGATAACCGGTTTATCATTCGAAGCTAATAAATATTCGGGCGTAATTATGCCAGGTTATACCCATTTAAGAGTTTCTCAATCAATTACTTATGGTCATTGGCTGACGGCAAAGGCGTATCATTTTCTTGATGATCTAAATAATCTTGTTTTTAATTTTGAACAAGTGAATAAATGCCCATTGGGCATTTTCGAAATGGCTGGAACCCAATTATCTATTGATCGAAAATTAACAGCAAAATATTTAGGATTTGATGGAATTACGGAAAATAGTCTATATACTGCTAATTCTCGAGGTGAAATAGAAACAAAATTATTAGCGGATTTGTCCATATTAGCTCTTCATATTAAAAGAACCATGAGCGAAGTAATAATGTGGTCGACTCATGAATTTGGTTTTGTTCAAATAGATGATTTATATACTACCGGAGGAACGGCTCAACCAAATCTCAAAAACCCAGACACATTGGAAATTGTCCGAGCCAACTGTGCAAGAATATATGGAAAGTTCTTGGAAACATTAATTACAATGGATGGACTACCTTCTGGTTATAATCGAGACACCCAACAAACAAAGGCGACTCTATTTGAGTCATTAGAAATAATTGAGACAACCCTACCTGTTTTTACAGGAATTTTAACTTCTTTAAAGATTAATGAAGAGGCAATGTTAAAAGGGGCCGAGATTAATTTTCCCACCGCTCCAGACCTATCAGTTCAAATTGCAATCAAGGGAATAATATCTTTTCGAGAAGCTTTCCTTGTGGTAAAGGCTCTTATTAAAGAAAGTTGTTTAAAAAATAAGCTTTCTGAATTAACACCCGAACTCATATTAAAAATTTCAAAAGAAAAATTGGGAAAATATATTGTTTTAACCCAAAAAGAAATTGATGAGGTTTCTACACCAAAAAGCCGTGTATTCGCTTGTAAAAGCGAAGGAGGACCAGCACCGGAAAGTGTTAAAAAAATGATTGAAGATATCAAAAAAATTAGTCAACAAAAAAAGAAAGAGATTGAGATGAAAAAAGAAAAAATTAAACAAGCTCTAAAAAAATTAACAAATGAAGTACAAAATTTAATTTATATAAAAAGTTAGTTAATACTATGAAAAAAGATTTTCTATCAATTACCGATTTATCAAAAGAAGAAATCATTTACTTGATTGAGCTAGCGATCACGTTAAAGGAAGAACTTATAAATAATGGAACAAACATGTCATATCTAAAAAATAAAACTTTAACGATGATTTTTGAAAAGCCTTCTCTTCGAACCCGGGTTTCTTTTGAAACCGCCATGACGCAATTGGGTGGACACGCGATTAATTTGTCACCTGCTGATATTAGTATGGGAAAAAGAGAATCTGCTGCTGATATTGCCAAGGTTGTTTCCTCGATGACAAATATTGTCATGGCTCGTGTTTATAAACATGTCCTAGTTGAAGAATTGGCTAAATATTCCTCAGTTCCTGTTATTAACGGTCTTTCAGATTTAGAACATCCCTGCCAAATTTTAGCCGATCTATTAACAATTTATGAATGTAAAAAAAAATTTTACGGGTTGAAAATTGCTTACTTTGGTGACAGTGAAAATAATATTTCCCATTCATTAGCTTTAGCTTCAGGTATTTTAGGAATGAATTTTACCATTGCTTCCCCTAAAGGTTATTGGATAAAAAAAGATATTGCGGAAACAGCAAAAAAATCAGCTAAGAAAAACGGCTGTCAAATTATTGAAACTGACGATCCAAAAAAGGCGGCTGACAATGCTGATGTTATTTATACCGATACCTGGATTAGTATGGGAGATGAAGAAGAAAAACAAAAACGATTAAAAATTTTTCCTCCCTATCAAGTAACAAACAAACTCATGAATCTTGCTAAAAAAGATGTTGTCTTTATGCATGACATGCCGGCCTACCGCAACCATGAAGTTAGTTCAGAAGTCATTGACGGAAAACAATCAATTATTTTTCATCAAGCCGAAAATCGTCTTCACGCCCAAAAGGCTTTATTGATTTTTCTATTAAATAATTCCAAAGCAGTTTAAATTCTGCTATCATGTAATCCAATGATTAAAGACGAAATATTAAAAAATTTACAACTGGCTTTGGAGAAAATTAGTATCAAAGACGTTGTTCCAACATTGGAAAAACCGGCCAATTCCGACTTCGGTGACTACTCAACTTCGGTTGCCCTTAAATTGACTAAACAATTAAAAAAAAATCCCTTGGTGATCGCCGAAGAAATTAAGAAAAACTTTCCTAAGATTGACTTTATTGAAAAAATCGACGTCGTCAAACCAGGTTTCGTTAACTTCTGGATTTCAAATGTACAATCGATTAATCGATTGACAGAAATTGTTGAGAACAAATTTATTTATCCGGAATATCATCTTGGAAAGAACAAAAAGCTTATGGTCGAGTTCGCTCATCCAAATACTCATAAACTTTTTCATATCGGTCATCTGAGAAATATTTCAACTGGAGAAGCAATGGTGAGAATTCTTGAAGCAGTTGGAAATATTATAATCCGATCTAATTACGAAGGTGACGTTGGTCTTCATATTGCTAAATGTTTATATGGAATAAAAAATTCTAAAACAGACATAAAAAAAATTAAATCTTTGCAGGAAAAAATTGAATTTATCGGCAAGATGTATTCCGCCGGGACCAAGGCATACGAAGACGATGAAAAAGCCAAACAAGAAATAATAAAAATTAACAAAACGATTTATGACCGTGATCCGGGAATTATGCCATTGTGGACAGAAACTAGACAATGGAGTCTTGATTATTTTGAGGAAAATTACAAAAGATTTTACAGTCATTTTGACCGGCTATATTTTGAAAGTGAATTTTACAAACGTGGTGTAGAAATTGTTAAACAATCTTTGGAAAAAGGTATTCTCGAAAAAAGTCAGGGAGCGATTATTTTTAATGGTAAAAAGTATGGACTGGACATAAGAGTTTTTATCAACTCACTTGGTTTTCCTACTTATGAGGGTAAAGAATTAGCCTTGGCCGAAAAAGAATTTTCTGATTTTGGTGAGTTGGATAAAGTAATTCATGTTGTAACACCGGAGCAAACCAGCTTTTTCAAAGTGACATTTAAAGTCGAAGAGTTAATCGATGAAAAAAAATATAAGAATAAACAGTATCACTTAATCTACGAGTGGGTAAAACTTAAAGCTGGTAAAATGTCATCCCGTGAAGGTAATATTATTGAAGCTCACTGGCTGATTGACGAAGTCAAGAAAAAAATTTCAGAAAAATTTAAATGCGATGAGGAAACGACAGAAATTCTCGCTGTGGCATCGGTTAAATATTCTTTTCTTAAAAATGGTACCCAAACAATTATTCACTTTGATATTGATGAATCGATAGCCGTTGACGGAAATTCTGCCCCATATTTAATTTACACTTACGTCCGCTGTCAATCTGTTCTGAATAAAGCCAATGCTAACCCGTTAACCCGTGAACCCGTTAACCAGTCAAAAATTAACAACGATGAATCTAACGTATTGCGTCTCATAAACCAATTCCCTGAAATTGTTCAACAGTCAGCTATGCAGTTAGCCCCCAATCTTATTGCTAACTATCTTTACGAACTGGCTCAGAAATATAATTATTTTTATCAAAAAAATAAAATTTTGGAGTCAGAAGAAAATACTAAACAGTTTCGATTGATGTTAACTCAGGCGGTTAGAAAAGTGATTAAAGAAGGGTTGTATTTGTTGGGGATTAAAACTGTTGAGAAGATGTAGTTGAATCAGTTGTCCAGTTAACGGGTTAAAGAGTTAACGAGTTAGAAAAAGTGAACCCGTTAACACGTTAACTCGTTAACCAAATAACTTAATAACTATGAGTTTCTTTATTTGTAGTGAATGCGGTTTTGGCTCCGGCTCTTGGATTGGCAAATGTCCCGACTGTGGTCAGTGGAATACTTTAAAAGAACAGCCAAATTTTGAAAAATCTCCAAATAAAAAAAGCGAAGTAATCAAAAAGATCACTATCACTTCCCTATCAAAAATTAAATCTTCTTCAAAATCCAGACAGTCGACCGGTATCTTTGAATTTGACCGGGTTTTGGGTGGCGGTACTGTCCCTGGTGAAGTGATTCTTTTGACCGGACAACCGGGAATAGGTAAATCAACTCTTGTTCTTCAGGCCTTTCAAAAACTGAAAGTTCTCTATATCTCCGGCGAAGAGTCGGCCGAACAAGTAAAAAACCGGGCCGAACGACTTTCTGTCGACCTTGAAAACTTATCTTTTTCAGCTGACCTGCAAATTGAAAGCATTGTTCAAAGTCTTAAAGAATTAAAAGATGAAATTGAAATCGTCATCATTGATTCTATTCAAACCATTTATTCAAAAGATATTGAAGGACCGGTGGCCGGTATTAGTCAGTTGAAAGAAGTGACTAAAAAAATCATTAACTTTGCTAAGCAGTCAAAAATTAGCGTTCTTCTAATTGGTCACATTAATAAAGAAGGTGATGTTGCTGGTCCAAAAACTTTAGAACATTTTGTTCGAAAAACCGCTTTGGCTCAACTGATGAAATTGGCATTTTTGAAATGAAACAAAAAGGGTTGACCGAAGTAAAGAATCCTTTAATATTTTTAGAAACTGACAAAAAACTAGAGCCTGGAAAAGCCATTGTTGGCGTTGCTGAAGGCAAAAGGCCGTTCTTTTTTGAGATTCAAACTTTAGTTGTTCCCGCAAGTCAAATGAATCCTCGTCGGGTAGTTAAAGGCCTTGACTACAATAAGGTTTTACTACTTTTAGCGGTTATGAGAAAAAATCTTCATCTGCCACTTGACCGCTTTGATGTCTTTGTTAATGTGGTTGGCGGCGTCTCTATTAAATCAACCGCCTCAGATCTTGGATTTATTGCCTCTTTGATTTCCTCATTTAAAAATATTGCCTTGCCGGCTAACTCTATTTTTGTTGGTGAAGTCGGCTTACTTGGAGAAATTCGCGCTTCTTTTCTTGAAGAAAAAATAATTGAAGAGTCAAAACGATTAGGATTTAAAAAGATATATTCATCAAAATTAATTAAAAACGTCAAGGATTTCGCGAAACAAATATAGATACCCAACCATCCTCGATAGATTGAAGTATTAATTAAGGGGATTTTTTAAAGAAAGTTTTTTCCACAATAGTTTTTTTTCCATTGGCTCCGATTAAATTTATTATCAACTTATTTTCGCCTTCATTAAGTGAATAATCATAAACAAATATTCCCTCTTTATTTTGATAGATTCTTTCGCCGGCAATCGTAATCATGGTATCTTTGTCTGTTTTTCCGGAAATTTTAGTACTTTTTTCAATCGTAAAGTTTTTTACCTTTGGTGACAGAAGAACTAAACCGGGAGGAGAAAAATATGTTTTTAACTGTAAAATGAAATATCCAGCAAAAAATAAACACAGAATTATTAAACCGATTTTCAAAAACTTTTTTGTTTCTGAAGTTAAATATGCCGAAGTAATCTTTCTTTTGAATTTAACTTCTTCCTTTTTTTCATAGTCCCGACGGAAAAAAGCCAGAACTCTTTTTTCATCCAAATTGAGAATCCGAGAATAGTTTTTTAAAATTCCGGTAATATAAATTTTTGAAGTAAAAAAATTCCAGTCTTCCTCTTCGATTGCTCTCAAGTACTTTTCCCTAACTTTAATTTGCTTTTCAATATCGATAAGAAGCAAACCTTTTTTTTCTCTCTCTTTTTTAAGAATTTCCCCTACTGTAGTCATAAGCGTTATGTGTTAAGAGAGTTAGGCGTTAGGTGGATTTTCCGCATAACCCATAACACCTAACACTTAACAAGTAATTATACTCTTCCCGTATATTCGCCTGTTTCCGGATTGATACTGATGGTTTCTCCGACTTTAATAAATATTGGAACCATGACGATTGCTCCGGTTTCCACTCTGACCGATTTTTTAGCCCCGGAAACTGTATCACCCTTGGCTGCGTCTTCAGCTTCAACTATCTTTAATTTAACACTGCTTGGCGAACGGATTGACAACAGCTTATCATTATACATATAAACGAACATCTTCTTTCCTTCTTTGAAAAATTTTGTGATTTCACCAACTACCGAGATTGGAAGTGAAGACTGGTTAAAGGTTCTTTCATCCATAAAGTACAGGTTTTCATTATCTTTATATAGATACTGCATCTCAACGGACGCAACGTCCAATACCTCCACTTGCTCATTGGATTTATAAGCATAGTCAACATTTTTGGCGGACACCAGATTTTTTAATCTTGCTTTCATCAAAGCAGATCCTTTGCCAGGGGAATAAAAATCAGCTTTTTGAACTTGACATATTGCGCCTTGAAAAAAAACAAACTCACCTTTTTTTAGATTACCAGCATTTACTCTCATAATTTAAACAATATTAATTAACTTTAAATCTTGTATTGAAGTTAAGTCTGTAAAAATCATTACTAATCTTTCAAAACCGATCGCAATTCCTGAGCAATCATGAAGACCATATTTTAATGCTTCAATATAGCCTTTGTCAATCGGATGAATAACCTCACTTTCTTTTTTAAATCTTAACTCTTGCTCTTTCCAATCGGTCAACTCAGTATAACAATCCCCTAATTCAATCCCATTGATATAGAATTCAAAACGTTGAGTTGTCTTTCCGTCGGGATTTAATTTAGCTAAAGCGGCAAATTCCTTCGGATAATCATAAATCAAAGTCGGATAGCCGTTTTTTCCCAAATTTGGCTCAATTTCTTGAGAATAAATCTGTGACCAAAGATCGACATAACCAAACCCTTTTACTCGATAACTTTTTTCTTTGGCTTTTTTTATAAATAACTTCTGATCAAATAACTCTTTCTCAGATATGTTACTATATTTTTTAAAAGCTTCTGTCACGGAAATTTTTTCCCATTTTTTGAACGAAACAAATTTATTTTTTACTTTTTTATCAATGTGTTTTAGCATTTTTAATACTTCTTCAGCAATATTCATATAATCAGTATTCATTTTATAAAATTCGAGCATTATGAATTCAAAAGAATGAAGAGAAGAAGGTTGATCACTGTTTCGAAAAGACTTTCCCAGATAATAAGAATCGCCAACTCCATAAGCTAATAAGCGTTTTAAAAATAGCTCCGGAGACGGTGTTAAATAAAGTTTTTCCTTCTTATCTAAATACTTAAACTCCGTCTCAAAAACTTCCAAATAAGATTCAGGAATCAATGCTGGAGAAAGAACTGGTAAATCTATTTTCAGATAATTATTTTTTTCCATAAACTCATGAACCGCCTTTTCCACTTCAAGATAGATTTTGTAATTCTTAAGATTATTGACGTTTGTTTGTATTTTCATAACGGTTTGTGTCATTCCCACGTAGGTAGGAATCCAAGCTATTATACTGGATCCCCGTCTTCACGGGAATGACGATTCAACAGATTAGCCTATTGAAAAAGCAAAATCGTTTGACAATAAGAAGAAGAAGAAGAAGTACAATGCCAACAATATGCCTGAAGAAAAACTAATCGTTCATCCACAAGGCCCTACAAGAAGAGAAAGGGCTTTTGCTTGTTTAGCAGGAATAATGCCAGCAATAACAAGAACTCTTGTGTTTATGAAGGAGAATAGAGGATTAGGTAAAGGTAGATTATCAAATCAAATAAAAGCTGCTAAAGAAATTGAAAAAATATATCGAAAGTAATTCAACTTTCTATCTCTTCCTCCAACTCTCTTAACAATTCTTTGGCTCTACCGGAAACTCTTGATGGAGTATTGATTTTGTAGATTATGTACTGGTTTCCTTTGCGATTGGATTGCGGATATGGAACTCCCTGGTCGTGAAGTTTGACGGTTGTCCCCGGTTGCGTCCCCGGTCTTATTTTTAACTTAATTATGCCATTAACCGTCGGCACCTCGACTACTCCTCCAAGAACTGCCAAAGAATAAGAAATATCTTTTTCAAAATATATATCCTGACCTTTTCTTTTAAAATAAGGGTGAGTTTTGATTCTGACCTGCAAATCAAAATCGGAGAACCTGATCGTCATTTTATCGTCGACTCCGGCCGGGATTTGAAATGATTTTTCCTCACCTTTGACAATCATGGTTTTTTTTACTCCATGGACGGCTTCTTCAAAAGTCAAAGTGATTTCATAGACATCCCGTCTTTGTTGCCTTCTTCCTCCCCGGGAAAATGGTGATTGGAAACCAAAAAACTGCTCAAAGATTTCAAATGGATCGGAAAATCCGCCAAAGTCAATGTTTTCAAACGGGGATCCTTCACCGCCCATATTGGTATAAACCCCGCCAAAAGGTCCCTGCTGGTAGCTTTGACCGCCACCGGCCCCTGCCCCATACTGATCATACATTTCCCTCTTCTTTGAATCAGAAAGAACTTCGTAAGCCTTAGTAACATTTTTAAATTTACTATTCGCTTCCGCTGTTTTATTTCGATCAGGATGCCATTTGAGAGCCTGACGACGATAGGCCGTTTTTATTTCCTGTTCAGACGCGCCTTTTGCAACACCGAGGGTTTCATAGTAATCACTCATAATTCATTTTCTAATTATAATGTTAATACTACCAATTTAACCAATACTACAAATACTACCAATGAATAATAAAAATAACAAAACAAATGACTCAATTATTGAATCATTTGTTTATTAAGAAATTTATTGGTCGGATTTGTCCGGATTGGTAGTATTGGTCGGATTAATTCACGACTTCTCCTTCTTCTACTTTTTTCCCTTTTTCGTCTTTCTTTTCCTCATCTTTTGGAGGCTGTTGTTCTTCCGGCTTTGCTTCTTTTTTGTTATACATTGCCTGGCCGATCTTGGATAGTTCATCGGAAAGGTCTTTGGTCTTTGATTCTATTTCATCTTTAGTCCCTTTTTCTATCTTCTCCTTCAATTCTTTAATCTTTTTTTCAACGTTTTCTTTGACGGCTTTGTCAACTTTGTCTCCGGCATCTCGCAAAGATTTTTCCGAAACATAGATCATGTTATCAGCTTTATTTCTGACCTCAATTTTTTCTTTTTCTTCCTTATCCTTATCTGCGTTTTTTTCCGCTTCTTCCCTCATCTTTTCGATTTCATCTTTAGTCAAACCGGTTGATCCGGTGATTTTAATCGCTTGAGATTTACCAGTAGCCTTATCTTTTGCCGTCACTGTTAAAATACCATTAGCATCAAGGTCAAAAGAGACCTCAATTTGAGGAACTCCGCGGGGCGCTGGAGGAATTCCGTCCAAAGTAAATCTTCCTAGCGATTTATTATCTCGGGCCAAAGATCTTTCTCCTTGCATAATATGAATTTCTACCTGAGTTTGATTATCCCCGGCAGTCGAGAATACTTCGGCCTTTGTGTTTGGAACTGTGGTATTTTTTTGAATCAACGGCGTCATTACACCACCCAATGTTTCAAGCCCCAATGTTAACGGAGTGACGTCCAATAATACGACGTCCTTCGTTTCACCGGTCAAAACTCCTCCTTGAATTGCAGCTCCAAGAGCTACTACTTCATCTGGGTTGACCGAACGGTTTGGTTCTTTTCCGAAAAATTCTTTAACTTTTGCAATCACTTTGGGCATTCTTGTCATTCCGCCAACCAAAACCACCTCATTAATTTTAGAAACTTCAACCTTGGCATCTTTTAAACAAGCTTTAACTGGTCCAAAAGTTTTTTCAATTAATTCACCAATCAATGATTCTAATTTAGCTCTGGTTAATTTCATTACCAAATGTGATGGTTGACCATCCTTAACGGTCACAAAAGGCAAGTTTACTTCTGCTTCCATTGAAGAGGATAGTTCAATTTTGGCTTTTTCGGCTGCATCTCGCAGACGTTGTAAAGCTTGCGGATCGCGTCTTAAATCCACTCCATTTTCTTTTTTGAATTCTTCAGCTAAATAGTCTAGGATTACTTTATCAAAATCATCACCACCTAAATGAGTATCACCATTAGTGGCTTTGACATGAAAAACGCCTTCTCCTAATTCAAGAACGGTTATGTCAAAAGTTCCTCCACCCAAATCATAAACTGCAATCGTATGACTGTGTTTTTTATCTAAACCGTAAGATAGGGCAGCTGCCGTCGGTTCATTAATAATTCTGACCACTTCCAGCCCGGCAATTTCACCGGCCTGTTTGGTCGCCTGGCGCTGGGCATCATCAAAGTAAGCCGGTACCGTAATGACGGCTTTTGTCACTTTTTCCCCCAAATGGGATTCTGCATCAACTTTGATTTTCTGTAAAATCATGGCCGAAACTTCTTGAGGGGTATAGGTCTTTCCATCAACTTCAACATCGGCCATTTGATCCCTTCCTTCTTTGATTTTATAAGGTAACCATTTTGAATCAAATCTAACCGATTCATCCGTAAACCGTCTACCCATCAATCTTTTTATCGAAAAAATCGTATTTTTTGGATTAACGACCATCTGTCTTTTGGCCACATCGCCAACAATCCTCTTAACTGGATCAACGACCGATGGAATAACATTTCTTCCTTCAGCAGAAAAAATAACTTTTGGTTTTCCACCCTCCATCACGGCTACACATGAATTGGTAGTTCCTAGATCAATCCCGATTATTTTTGCCATAGTATTTTATTATTTTGAATTTATAATTTTTGACACTTTTACCTGTGCCACTCTAATAATTTTATCTTCAAATTTATATCCTTTCCTTAAAACTTCCACTACTTTATTATCTTCTCTGCCGGGTATGATATCAATCGCTTCGGCAAAATTAGGATCAAAATCTTTTCCCATTAAATCCATTTCTTCCAGACCGGCTTCCTTTAAAATCTGCATAAAGTGATCTTTTGATATTTTTAATCCCTGGTCTTTAACAAAAACTTCCGCTTTTTCCAAATTGTCCAGAAAAGGAATAACTTTGATTAATAAATTTTTGTTTCCCATCTTCATTAATTCAAACCGTTCTTCGTTAACTCTTTTTTCCAAATTCTGATAATCAGCCAAAGCCCGTAAATATTTATTTTTAAACTCTTCTACCCGCTGTTTTAGATTCTCTATTTCTAAAGTAAATTTATCAACCGCCGGTTTCTTTGCTTTGGTTTTGTCCATATTTATCTATTATAACGCCTGTTCCTTGATTATTTCTTCCAATAGTCCGGAAAAATATTTAATTTGGGGAATGACAGCATCATAAGACATTCTTTTCGGGCCAATTACACCAATTATCCCTTTAATTTTACTACTTTCAAATTCGCCAAAAACACTGGCACAACAATCAAAAATTGGATCATGAAAGTCTTCTTCTCCCAACATATAGTAAATCTCATCTTCCAAAGAAAACATGTCGTTTAATATTTTTTCCCAAAAAGCAACTTCATCTAATCGACCAAATAAAGTTCTTGATAGATTTATATCAAAGAATTCTGGTTGATTTAACAAATTTGCCATACCTGAGTAATATACATCACCTAAATTAGTGGTCACTAAAGAAAGTAGTCCCGTTTTTTGTGATAACACCTTAGTTGCTTGAGATAATAATCGATGAGTTTCTTTTCTTTCGTCCCAGATGCTATTTTTGTAAGAAACCTCGTCGGTGGTTGACATTTCCTTTTGCTTCATCAAATGCTTAATATAAAATCTAAAACCTTTGGCGGAAGGAATTCGGCCGGAAGAAAAATGGGTTTTTTTCAGATAATCTTTTTTTGCCAATTCAACCATCTCATTTCTAATCGTTGCCGGCGATACTCCCAGTTTGTATTTCTTTTCCAAAATCTCGCTTCCAACCGCCGCACCGGTTTCCGTATATTCTTTAATAATTACTTTCAAAATATCAATCTGTCTTTGAGTCAAGTCTTCCATATATTTAGCAAATATACACCATGTCTGCTAACGTGTCAAGGGGTAAAAAATATAAACTTTATAAATGCTATAATTTTTATAATTATGATTAAATTAGGCGCGCATCAATCAATCTCCGGCGGGTATACAGAAGCTTTAAAACGAATTACAAATATTGGTGGAAATTGCCTACAGATTTTTTCCTCCTCTCCCCGTGGTTGGAATTTTGCAAAACCAACTGAAGAAGAAATTAGAGAATTTAGGATTCAGAATTCAGAATTATCAATCGATCCAATATATTTTCACGCTACATATTTGATTAACTTAGCTGATGACGGACGAATTGGACATGCATCAAAACAATCTTTAATTTCTGAAATGAATCTCGCTCCACGCCTTGGTATCAAAGGATCGATTATTCACCTTGGTTCTTACAAAGGTGAATCATCCCCAACAAAATACATAACCCTCATAACCAACATAAAAGAAATTCTCGAAAAAACCCCAAAAGAATCTTTATTTATTATTGAAAATGCCGGAAATAGAAAGATCGGACAAACGTTGGAAGAAATTTCCCAAATTGTCAAAGACGTCAATCGTCCAAGAGTTAGAATCTGTTTTGACACCTGTCATCTATTTTCCAACGGCTATAAATTTGACACAAACCAAGAATTG
>Ga0209212_1003649_pt1 | contig 20003 bp, 17 predicted proteins | sample RifGroC2_FD_183996 | JGI IMG/M metagenome (GOLD analysis project Ga0209212, IMG submission 183996) | Groundwater microbial communities from Rifle, Colorado, USA - Groundwater C2 (SPAdes) (version 2) | ecosystem: Environmental > Aquatic > Deep subsurface > Groundwater | place: Rifle, Colorado... | reverse complement strand
TCCAGCATGTACTTGCCGCCGGGGCCCATGGCGGGCACGTTGTGCATGTACTGGGGCACGCCGGTGTGCATGTTGAAGTCGATGAACAGCGTCTGGCCGCCGCGGCTGAAGGCGTTCTGGCTGGCGGAGAAGATGAGGTTCTGGGCGATCTGGCGCATCTCTTTACGGGACAGCTTGTTGAGGGTGCGCACTTCGCCGGTCTTCTTGAAGTAGGGGACCGCGGTGCCGTCGGTCCAGCTGACCGTGCCGGCCTCCACCATGGCCTCAAGGGTGTCTTTCTTTATCCTGACAGGTTTACCTTCCAGCTCGCCTTCCACCAGCACTTCGGGGCAGTTGAGCATGGGGGCGTAGAGGATATTAAGGAAGCCGAAGCCGAGCGCGCCGGCGTAGCGGCTCTGCATGGAGGCCAGGAAGGTCTGGATGTGGCCGTTGAGCACCATGGCGGACTTGGCCGGCTGGGACTTGTTCTGCAGGTTGGACACGATCTTGTCCAGGCCGTACTTCTTGATGTATTCGATGGAGTGGCTGCTGCAGTACACGCGCTGGGGGTAGCCCAGGTCGTGGATGTGGATGGTGCCGCTGTTGTGCGCCTCGGCGATCTCCTCGCTGAACACCTTGCGCAGGTTGAACTGCTTCAGCACGTATTCGGCGATGCCGAGGTTGACGGCCTCGGGGTTGTTGGAGGTGATGTTGGAATTCTCCTTGCTGCTGCCGAACACCAGGGAGTCGATGGTGGACAGCGGCATGGCGAGAGCCGAGTTCTTGAGCGGGATGCCCATCATGCTGAGGTGCGCCTCGGAAATGCGGCGCAGGAACTGGGTGTCGAAGTTCTTGGTGCCGTATTTCTCGGACAGCTCGTAGGCGTCGTTCTCGGTTTCCTTGGCTATCATGTCGGCCAGGTCGCGGGAAAGCTGGTATTCCTTCTCCAGGGCGTCGGCCAGCTTTTTGCGGTCGAAGGCCTCGATGGTCTCGTTGGTGATGCTCTGCACCAGCAGCATCTGGTCGGTGATGTCGGCGCGGCCGGCCTTCTTCTTGACGGTGAGGCCGCTGCGGCGCACGCGGGAGCGGTCCAGGGAGTAGGATTCGAACTTGTCGGCGGTGCGGTCGAAGCCCTTTTCGCGCAGCACCTCCACGCAGACGGCGTTAGAATCGTCCACGTTGGGGATCTTGTTGTGCGCGGTGAAATTTTTATTAAGGCGGCGGGCCACTTCGTTGGCCACTTCCACGGCCTTATCCTCGTCGCGGCCGCCCAGCGTGTAGGCGGCTTTGTAGATGGCGGCCTTTATCTTGTCCAGGTTGAAAGGCGCCACTTTGCCGTCGCGTTTCTTTATTACTTTAGGAAAAAATTCGTTCATTTTAGTTAAATCCCCTCGTTTTAATCGATTTGATCTCTTTTTCAAAATCGGTGACGTCTTCGAAGTCCTTATATATGGATGCGAACCTTATATAGGCGACCTTGTCGAGCTTCTTGAGTTTCCTGGCCACGAGCCCCCCTATCAGATTACTGGAGATCTCGCTCTTGTCCTCGTTCCTCAGAATATTCTCGATATCCCTGCATGCCTCCTCTATTTTTACCATGCTGACTTCCCGCTTCTGGCAGGATTTTACGATGCCGCCCATAAGCTTGTCATGGGAAAAGCTCTCGCGCCGGCCGTCCTTCTTTATGACGACCAGCGGGTGCTGCTCAATGCGCTCGTAGGTGGTGAACCTTTTTTCGCACTTTTCGCATTCGCGCCGGCGCCTTGTTTCAAAGGCTTCGGCTGAGTCGCGGCTGTCGGTGACTTTGGTGTCTTCCGCTCCGCAAAATGGGCATTTCATCGTTGGTTCCCTGTCTTCATTGGGGCCGAAGGGTCCCCTGCGTCGGAGCCCATACTATACTATCCTAGGCGTCCGGCAAACCACTATAAGTTGTGTCTAAGTCCTACCCCACCACTATTAGTAGTATCCCGGATATTTTACACCATATCCTGTTTTTAGCGCAAATATTCCGCTATTTTTCATTGGAGAAATTAAATCTTGACAGAATTTCAAAAAAACGCCGCGTATCTATTCGATGGTATATATACGCGCGTTCTTCGCGCGCGGGGAAGCTGTAACTTTGGTTAAATGTGCCCTAACGGCGATGGCTGAACGGAGCGCTGCGGGCTACACTATACTGTTGTAGCGCGGAACCGGGTCTCATTTATATATTATCCCGGGAAAACGCTATCGACAGGAGGTAGTGTTATGAAAAAGGTAAGACAGGGGTTCACCCTGATCGAGCTGATGATAGTCGTGGCGATCATAGGTATCCTGGCGGCCATAGCGATACCTAAGTTCGCGGACCTCATCAACAAATCGAAAGAAGGCGCCACCAAGGGCGCGCTTTCGTCGGTCAGGAGCGCGCTGCAGGTGTATTACGGCGACAACGAGGGTTGGTTCCCGACGGACGACTTCGCCGGCAGCCTGCTGCTGAACGCCAAGTACATCAATGAAATACCGATGGCAAAACTGCCGACGACGGGGCATGCTGACAGCAAGGTCGTGATGACTTTCAGCTCCGCCTCCGTCTCCGGAGTTTTCGACCCCGGGACGACGGGGACGGGCGTTGTGGAAAACCCCCTGGGCACGGGCGGCGGCGGCTGGGCGTATTTCAATGACCCGACGGTCTCAGCCATCTGGGGCACGTTCGTCGCGAACTGCGTCCATGAAGACATAAAAGGCCAGAGCCTTACCGGCAACCAGGCCACCTGGTCGACCTTCTAAAAGGAAGAGGGCGATAAAAAACCCCGCGTCGCAAGCGCGGGGTTTTTATTTTAGGTAGGGGACGCTCTTAGTTAATTAGTTTTTCGAATATGCGGCATTGCTCCGCCAGACACCGGCCCCTGCGCGCAGCCAGACTGGCGGAAGAGTCACGCATACAGGTAAGGCGCGCCATTTCCGAGTTTCTCAGGCCAAGATAGTTTACACACAGGAATATAGCCAGCGCTTTTCCCTTTGACACGCCTTTAGAACGCCCCACAGACCGCAACTCTTCCGCCTTTACTCCGAACTGCGCAGCACAAACGCCCAAAATATCCCCCAAGTTGAATTTAAGCCGGAGATCTTCGCCTATATCCGCCGCGGCAGGCCGCTTAGCCAGGACCGACCGGACAAAAGTCTGGCATCCAAGGATCCGCTCGTCCGAAATCCGCGCTCCGCCACCCTCTTGCGGTCGCTTGGCGCCGACACCGCTGCCGGGCTTGTCTTTCCCTATGCCATCCGCCACAAACTCGATATATTTTCTGCGTGCGGCAGCCGGGGCGTCGCCAAAATGCAGAAGTATTTCCCGTGTATCCTGCCAAGCGGCCTCGCGCGCACCGCAGATGGCGCCGTGCCCGCACCAGGGGAACTCTCTTAGCTCTTCCATGCTGTTTACGATCTTTGCGCGCAGCGGGTTGAGATGGATATACCGCGTCAGTTCCAGCAGGTATTCTTCCGTATCGCAGATTATGGATTTGTACCGGTTGGCAAAAAGATGCCCAACCCGCTTATGACGCAGATTAAAGCTTACCGCGTAACCGGTCAGGAGGGAGCGCAACAGTTCTGAAACCCCGTCATTCCCGGATTTAAGCAGCAGATGAATATGATTAGGCATCAGTGCCCAGGCAAAACAGGCGCAGCCATGCTCCGCAAGCGCGTTACGCAAACGCGCAATAAAGTCACGGCGGTCCACATCACCAAGGAAAATTTTTCGTTTTTCTATCCCTCTGGTCATTATATGGTAAAGCGCACCGGGAACATTAATCCTTGCATGTCTTGGCATAATATCTCCTTGCCGGGCAAACAGACCGTGTCGACCGCAACTCCGTATGCCCAAATAGCATAGCAGAGCAACCCGACAGCCTACTGTCGGGTTGCAAAATAAGATTTTCCCTGTTTGCTGGAGCTTTTCTTTCGAAAACTAATTAACTAAGAGCGTCCCCTCTATGAGAGATCTATGAGGTTCCAGCGGGCGGCGTAGAGGGATCGGAGTTTGTGGCGCAGGGGGGCGTTTTCCGGTTTTACCAGTTCGGGGTCGGCGGCCAGCAGGGCCGCGCGGTCCTCGATGGCTTGCTCAAGCACGTCCTTGTCCCGCGACATATCGGCGATCTTAAAGTCCATGTCGCCGTGCTGCCGCACGCCAAGGATCTCGCCGGCGCCCCTTATATATATATCCTTCTCGCTCAGTTCGAAACCGTTGGAGGTCTGCACCATGGCCCGCAGCCGGTCGGCCGAGTCCCCCGCCCGCGCGTGCGCCACCAGCATACAGCGCGAAGCCCACCGGCCGCGGCCCACCCGGCCGCGCAGCTGGTGCAAACTGGCCAGGCCGAAGCGTTCCGCGTTGTTAATGACCATCAGCGTGGCATTGGCCACGTCGATCCCCACCTCGATAACCTGCGTAGCCACCAGGATATCGATACGGCCGGCGGCAAAATCTTCCATGACGCGCTTTTTTTCGTCCCCTGGCAGCCGCCCGTGCAACATAGCCACCCGCCGGCCCTTGAAATAGACGCTCAACCGCTCAAATTCGGCCTTGACCGACTTCATATCGGCCGCCTGGGTCTCTTCTATAACGGGATAAACGATATAAACCTGCCGGCCTTTGGCCGCTTCGTCGGCCGCCGCCTGGAAAGCAATGTCTTCGGTGGCCTCGGTGGTCTTGACCGGCGGGCGGCCGGGCGGCATTTCCTTGATGACCGACAGGTCCAGGTCCCCGTACAGCGCCAGGAACAGCGTGCGCGGTATGGGCGTGGCCGTCATTATAAGCATGTCGGCCTTGTCGCCCTTGGCCCGCAGGGCCGCGCGCTGGCGCACGCCGAAGCGGTGCTGCTCGTCCACCACCACCAGCCGCAGGTTCTTGAACTTGACCCCGTCGCTGATAACGGCGTGGGTGCCTATGAGGATGTCTATTTTTCCCCCGGCCAGGTCGGCCAGGACCTTTTTCTTCTCGGCGGCCTTCAGCCGGCCGGTGAGCAGGGCGAAGCGCACCCCCAGGCCCTTCAGGAATCTTTCAAAAGTAAGGAAATGCTGTTCGGCCAGGATCTCGGTAGGCGCGGCGAACACGCTCTGGCCGCCGTTCTCGGCCGCCAGCAGCATGGCCGACAGCGCCACCACCGTTTTGCCGGAGCCAACGTCCCCCTCCAGCAGGCGGCCCATGGGCGTGGGGACCTGCATGTCGGCGAAGATCTCGTTTATGGCGTGCGCCTGCGCCGCGGTCAGCTGGAAACCCAGGCGCTCGCGGAAAGGGGTCAGCAGGTTTTTCTTTATTTCGTAACCGAAGCCCTTCAGCACGCTGCGGGTCTGCCGCTTCTTTATGGCCCAGGCCAGCGCCAGCAGCAGCAGCTCCTCGTAGATGAAGCGGCGGCGCGCGGCCGCCAGCTCGAAATTATTGGCCGGGAAATGCACGGCCCTGACGGCCAGGTCCCGCGCGGCCAGCCCGCGTTTTAGCGCCAGGGCCGGCGGCAGGAAATCCCCCACGGCTTCGGCTCCGGCCTGGACGGCCTCGTAGGCGGCCTCGCGCATGAATTTGGCGGTAAGGCCTTCCGTAAGCGGGTACACCGGCACTATGCGGCCTATATGCATCTTCAGCGCGGCGGCGTCCGAGTCCAGGTAATATTCGTCGGCGCGCAGGCGGCTCAGGAACAGCGGGTCCTCGGGGGTGCCGGTGACCCACACCACCTGGCCGGGCTTAAGGTCTTTGCGCAGCAGCGCGAACACGTCGAAACGCGGGCTGTGGCGCTTGAAAAAACTGGCTTCCGCTTCGCCGTAGGGGGTCTCCACCACTATCTTGAAGATGCGCAGGCGGCTGGAGGTATAGAGGTCGCGGACGGTTTTTATTTTGCCGCGCACGACGGGGACGGGGTCCAGGTAAGGCAGCGGTTCCCTGCCGGCGGCCGGGCGCCGGTCTTCCCAGGCCCGTGGAAAATAAAAAAGCAGATCGTCCAGGGTCTCGATGCCGAGCCGGCCGAATAATTCCGCTTTTTTGGGGCCCACGCCTTTTAAGAACTGTATGGAAGCCATGTTTTTTTACCGCAAAGCTATTATATTATTTCCCGCGCCCGTCGTAGGAAACCCGCGGCGAATCTTGAACGGCTTTTGAGCCGTATTTGAGCGATTCCTGAACAGGTTCTGTTATAATTTTTATGTAGGAAGAAGCTCTTTAAAAACAGATCCCCAGTGCTGTACGGTGCGCCCCCCTAACCCAAACCCCCAAGACTCGGGGCCTTCGGGCCCCTTGCTCTATGCATCTGCAGCACTGGCTTAATTTATAAGCCCCGCCGGGCCTCATCAGATAAGACTCCTTAGTCAGGCACAAGTAACTCACCACGAAGATCCGGCGGGGTGCTTTTTTGTCTTTTTACGTCCTAAGAATATCTTAAACCAAGATTTGAGCGATTCTTGAACGGCCTTTGTTATACTTTTCGGGTAGTCTAGTTCTTTACAAACAGATCTCCAGCGTTGTAGGTGCGCCCCCCTAACCCAAACCCCCAAGACTCGGGCCTTCGGGTCCGTGCTCTATGCATCTGCAGCGCTGGCTTTTTAAAAGCCCCGCCGGGCAACAGCAAGTACCACTCCTTAGTAAGCCAACTGTACCTCATGTTATGTTCCGGCGGGGCGCTTTTTTGCCCCGTAAAAATATTATAATTCTGGTATGAAAGAGCGCGCCCTTATAGTGGACGACGACCCGGAGCTTCTTGGCATTTTGAAGAAGTACCTGGAGAACCACGGCCTCGAGACCATCTCCGCCGCCAACGGCGCCGAGGCGCTGGCCGCCGCCCCCGCGGGCAAACCCGACATCATAATTACCGACGTTGAAATGCCGCGCATGGACGGCTTTACGCTCTGCCGCCGCGTCAAAGAGAACAAGGTGCTGGCGGGCATCCCGGTGATAATAATGACCGGCAAGAAGGTCTCGGAAGCCGACCACGTCGCCGGCTACGGCTACGGCGCCGACGACTACGTGGTAAAACCTTTTTCCTACCCTATATTGCTGGCCAAAATAAAAGCCATGCTCAAGCGCGCCGCCTGCGGCAAAAAGAAGGAAGCCGTCAAGAAGAAAGGCGACCTGGAGCTGAACCTGGAAGCCAGGACCATAAAGATGAAGGGCCGGCCGGTAAAGCTCACCTCCAAAGAATTCGACCTGCTGCACACGCTGACCGCCAACCCCGGCCGCGTGCTCAGCCTTAACAGCCTGCTGGAGGCGGTGTGGGGCTACAACACGGCCGACTACAACGATCCGCACACCGTCGAGGTGCATGTCTCCAACCTCCGCCGCAAGATCGGCGCCTTTGGCAAGCGGATAAAGGCCGTGGCGGGCCACGGTTACAAATTCGAATAGACTTCCTGGCCGCGGACGGACTTAAATAAATGAAAAAAACCGGCATGACAGATCAGGATCCGGCGGCTCCGGGGAAAACCCTTCAGGCCCTGCTGCTCACCGCCTTTTCACTGACCAACCTTGAGCCTTTCCTGCGCCGGCTACTGGGCACCCTGTCGGGCCCGGGCGGTTTCGGCAGCGGCTGCGGCCTGGCCATCATCGTCGGCTGCCCGGATAGCGCCCCCACTGCGGCCTTCAGCAATATCCCGGCGGCCGAACGGCGCCTTATGCTGGCCTCCCCGCGCGTCTGCCCGGTAAGGACAAAAAAAGGCTCGGTCTTCTGCGCGCCCGTCATGCACGGCGGGGCAAGGACGGGTTATATTTTCGCGCGCGCCGGCAAAACCGGCATTGCCGGAGAATCCGCCAGGCGCCTGACCGAGACCACCGCCATGATAATAGCCGCGCGGCTCGCGGGCGAGAAGCGGGACGCCGAACTGAACCTGGAGAAAGACATCGCCTCCGCGGTAAAGCACGTGGAAGAGCTCTACCTGGCCTTCCCGAATATTTCCATAGAAGAGATCTCCCGGGCCGTGATGGACGAGGCCCGGCGCATGACCGGCAGCGATTTCGGCTTCGCCGGCCACATAGACCCGGCCACCGGCTGGTTCATGACCTCTTCCCTCACCACCGAAACCTGCGCGAAGTGCCGGATGGCGGAGAAACCGGTGGTCTTCAAGGACTTCACCGGGCTCTGGGGCTGGGTGCTGAAGCGTAAAAAGCCGCTGCTCACCAATGGGGCCGACAAAGACCGCAGGGCCATTGGCATCCCGCACGGCCATGTAAAAATAGACAAATTCCTGGGCGTACCGGCCATGTCCGGGCGCAAGCTGCTGGGCATGCTGGCGCTGGCCAACCCCGCAGGCGACTACAGGCCGGAGGACCTCGAAACGGCGCAGAAGCTGGCCCGCGTCTATGCCATGATACTGCAGCGCAAACTGGGCGAGGACAAACAGCGCGAGGAGGACGCCAGGTTCAAGGCCATCATCTCCTCGTCGAAAGACATTATCTACACCGCCGACCTGACCGGCCGGATAACCTATATGAGCCCCAGGGTGGAAGATTACGGCTTCGCTCCCGGGGAGATGGTGGGGTATAATGTTCTGGAGTTCTCCCATCCGGACGATAAGGATTTTTTGACGAAAGCCCTCGCCAACGCGGCGAGGACCGGCCGCACCCTGCCCATACTGCCGTTCAGGGCAAAAAGGAAGGACGGAACCTACTTTTACGCCGAGCAGAAAAGCGGCCTTGTTTTTAACGGTGAAAAACCCGCCTACATCACCTGCGTCGTACGCGACGTCACCGAACAGCGCGAAACGGAACTGCGCCTGAAGGAAAGCGAAACGCTGATGCGCATGGTGTTCGACACCGCCAAGGACGCCATTTTCATAAAGGATATGAACGGCATGTACGTAAAGGCCAACAAGGCCTGCGCCGAACTGCTGGGCACCACCACGGAGAAAATAATAGGCAGCTCCGACACCGACTATCTGCCCAAAACGGCCGCGGCCGAAATTTTCCGCACGGACAGCGAGGTGGTACGCACCGGCCGCACGCTGTCCCTTATAAACCACCACGCCTTTCCCACCGGCAGCCGGCACGTCAACATCATAAAGACCCCGCTGAAGAACGTGCAGGGCAAGACCATCGGCCTGCTGGGCATCGCCCGCGATATAACCGACCTTAAGCGCATGGAAGCCGAACTGGCCATAGCGCGCGCCGCCGACGCCGTGAGCGAAGTGGCCAGGCCCATGGCCCACGACTTCAACAACGCCCTGGCGGCCATAAACGGCTACGCCACGCTGATAGACGACGGCCTTACCGACACAAGCCCGATAAAGACCGAGATCTCCCAGATCATAAAGGCCGTCCAGCGCGCGGCGGAACTTACCAGCAAATTCCAGGACTTCGCCAGGAATCCCAAAATAGGCGGACAGGGGGGCGGCAATGCCTAAAAAAGTGCTGCTGGTGGACGACGACAGGAAAATGCTGGAAGTGATGCGGCGCTACCTGGAGAACCACGATTTCTCCGTGATCTTCACGGACAACGGCTCCGAAGCGCTGATGATGGCCAGGGACTCCAAGCCCGACGTGGTGGTAGCCGACGTGCAGCTGCCGGGGCTGGACGGCTTTGAACTGTGCAAAGCCCTGAAGGCCGCGCCCAAGACGGCGCACACGCCGGTGATAATAATCTCCGGCGGCAGGACCGACGACGAGGACATCGTGGAGGGTTACGACAAGGGCGCCGACGATTACCTCACCAAACCTTTCGCCTTCCCGGTGCTGACCGCCAAGATCAACGCCGTGCTGCGCCGCTACGGCGCGACTATGGAGGGCAGGACCGGCAGGATAAAGAATAAAGAGGTGGAACTGGACCCGGAGGCCCGCAGCGTAAAGGTCTCCGGCAAACCGGTGCCGCTGACCCGCAAAGAATTCGACCTGCTGACGCTGCTGCTGGAAAAGAAGGGCCGCGTACTCAGCGTGCCCTACCTGCTGGAAACGGTCTGGGGCTACGACATGGCCACCTACGACAACCCGCACACGGTGGAGACGCATATTTCCTCCCTGAGGAAGAAGCTGGGCGTAAAAATGGCCGCGCGCATTACCAGCGTGACCGGCCACGGCTACAAGTTCGAATAGGGACCCTCTATGACCCCACCCGAGATCAAACCCGGCCTGATCAACCCCGACGTGAAAAAGCTGGAGGCCATGGGCAGGCTGTCCGCCAAGGTGTCGCACGACATCAACAATATCCTGGGCGCCATAGAGGGCTATTCCACGCTGATACTGAACACCCTTAAAGAGGACGACCCCCTAAAACCGGACCTGGAAGAGATCCGCCGGGCCGTGGCCAGGGCCGCCGCCCTCACGAAAGCCCTGCTGATGTTCAGCCGCAAGCAGGTCCTGAGCAAAAAGCCCTGCGACCTTAACGCCGCGGCCGAAAGGGCCAAAGAGGCGGCCGCCCCCCTGAACGGGCCGGGCGTCAGCGTAGAGCTGGACCTGGAGCCGGGCCTGCCGGCCCTGCCCGCGGACCAGGCGCAGCTGGACCAGCTGTTGAACGTTCTCATCCTGAACGCGCGCGACGCCATGCCGACCGGCGGCCTTATACGGCTGGCCACGCGGGCCGTCACGCTTAAGCCGGAGGAAGTGCGCTCCCGCGATCCGCGGGAAGCGGGGCTGAAATTCGCCCTCCTGTCGGTAAAGGACGGCGGCCGCGGCATGGCCGCGGAAACGCTGGAGCGCATTTTCGAACCCTTTTTCACCACCAAACCCAAAGGCCAGGGCACCGGCCTGGGCCTGTCGGCCGTTTACGGCGCCGTTAACCAGCATAACGGCTGGCTCACCGTGCGAACCGAAGAGGGCAAAGGGACCGAATTCCAGATCTACCTGCCCGCCGCCCCGGCGATTTGAGGAAAACCTGAACCTGTTCTGAACTATCCCGTAACCCCCCCTCCTATACTATTAGTGCAGATAAGGGGGAGTTATGAAAACGATCAATATAAAAACTTTAGCGGTCCAGGCCCTGGCCCTGCTGTTCCTTACGTCGGGCGCTTCGGCCGCCGACTACAAGGCCATGGCCGCCAATATGGCCCTGGCCGCCAGGACCAGCGGCATAACCCGTATAGCCCTGGGCTCCTTCTCGGGCGACAGGAACGAGGCCGGCTTTGCCGAGGAAAAGACCGCCGGCTCCCTGGCCGGAGAGAAAGACCTGGAAGTGCTGGACCAGGAGGCCCTGCAGGCCAGCACCGGCTCCAAAGACGGCTGGCTGAACAAGCTGCCCTCCAAAATGCGCCCCCAGGCCTTCATCAAAGGCTCGGTTTTCCAGGATGGCCAGGATGTGACCATCATGGTCAAGCTGGTGGACGCCCGCAGCGGCCGCGTTATTAAGGCCGTGGAAATGAAGTCCCAGGCCCGCTTCTCCGAACTTCCCCCCGTGCCCGAGATCAACTGGGGCGAGCCCGTGGCCATGGCCCCCATGCCCGGCGACCTGCGCGACGCCCCCGCCGATAACGGCTTCGACTGCCAGGGCGCCTTCAAGAACATGAACCGCCTTAATGAGGCGGCCGTGGACCTGAAAGCCCGCTACTGGGCCCGCAAGATGAAAGAGCCCGGTTTCACCATGGGCAGCCTGAGCCGCAACCCCGGCAGCGAGATCAAGGACTTCCAGACCAAGCAGAAGTTCTACGAGCTGCTCTCCATGTACCATGACCAGGACGAAACCCCCGCCATGCAGGCGGCCCAGGTGAAGCAGCTCGAGGCCTTTATGGCCAAGGAAGATTCCGTAATCGACCGCTGCGGGATACATTAAGAGAGACCGCGGCGTGACGAAGGGCGGCGGCGCAGCAGGGGAAATATATGACCAGAAAGATCCTCTACATAGAAGACTCCGCTGAATATTCGGAGATGGTCATGAAGGCCCTGGAAAAGACCCTGCCGGGATACAAGATCCGGCTTACGGACAGCCTGCCCGAGGTAGAGCGGCTGCTAAAAACCGAAACTTTCGACGTAGTGCTGTCGGACTTCAACCTTGTGGGCTTCGACGCCCGGGACGTGATAAGGCTCTGCGGCGACCTGGCCCCGGGCCTGCCGCTTATCCTGCTCACCGGCGCGCTCAGCGACGAGACGGCCGTGGACCTGCTGAAAATGGGGGCCGCGGATTATATTTTAAAGGACAGGCTGGCGCGGCTGCCGGCCGCCATCAACGCGGCCATTACCGAACATGAGAACGAACTGGACCTGAAAGCCGCCGTCCGGAGCCTGGCGGACAGCGAGGCCCGCTACAGGGAGCTGTTCGAGTCCTCCTCCGACCTGATCTTCCTGGTTTCCCTGGACGGCCTGATAATCGACGCCAATCCCGCGTTCCAGGCGGCCACCGGCTGCGGGCTGCGCAGCGCGCCCGCGTTCAAAGCGGAACAGCTGGCCGCGGAAACGGAACGGCCCGGTTTCATGCAGGCCCTCGCGCAGGCGGGAGCCGGGCGGGACGCGACCGATATTGAAACGACCTTCGTTTCCCAACAAGGCGGCCGTCTCACCGTGAAAGGCGCCCTGTACCCCAGGAAAAAAGACGATGAGGTGATGTACCTGCAGGGGATCTTTCACGACATAACCGGCCACCGCTGCCTGGAGGAACAGGTGCGGCAATCCCAGAAGATGGAAGCCGTGGGCCGCCTGGCCGGCGGCATAGCGCACGATTTCAACAACATGCTGGGCGCCATAGAGGGCTACGCGACGCTGGCGATGGATTTTATAAAAACGGACGACCCGATAAAGAACGACCTGCAGGAAATACGCAAAGCCGTGGCCAGGGCCGCCGCCCTGATAAAGCAGCTACTCGTCTTCAGCCGCAAGCAGGCCCTGCAGAAAACACCCTGCGACCTGAACGCCATAATAACCGGCATACAGACGATGATAACCCGGATAATCGGAGAGAACATCAAGCTGAAACTGGACCTGGACCCGGCCCTGCCGAGCCTGCTGGCGGACCCCGCCCAGCTTGACCAGCTGCTGATGAACCTGCTGGTGAACGCGCGCGACGCGATGCCCGACGGCGGGAACATAACGCTGCGCACCCGGCTGGTCACGGTCGACCCCGGCGGAGTGCGGGCCCCCAGGCCGGAGGAGGCGGGCCGGAACTTCGTGCTGATCTCGGTCAAGGACTCCGGCACCGGGATGAACAAGGCCACCAGGGAACATATCTTCGAACCCTTCTTCACCACAAAGGAGCGGGGCAAAGGCACGGGCCTCGGGCTGTCCACGGTGTACGGCGCGGCCAAGCAGCATAACGGCTGGGTAACCGTGGAGAGCGAACCGGGGCAGGGAGCGGAATTCTCGGTTTATCTGCCTTACAAAGCCTGCCCCCTGCCGCTGAAAGAGACCGCGCCCGGCGCCCCCGGGCGGGAGAGCAGGGCCTTAGCGGCCAGGATACTTGTGATAGAGGACGACCCGGTACTGCGCAACCTGTCGGTAAAGGCCCTGACGGAGAACGGCCATTGCCCGGAGAAAGCCGCCAGCATAGAGGAGGCCCTGGGCATCCTGAAGGAACGCGGCGACGGTTTCGACATTATTTTCTCGGACATGGTGCTGGGGGACGGCAAGATCATGACCGTGGTGGACGAACTGGTCAAGAGAAGCCCCGGCGCCGGCCTCATTTTCACCAGCGGTTACCTGGAGGAAAAGGCCAACTGGGACCTAATGAATAAAATGGGCTACAGGTTCATTCCCAAACCTTTCGCCGTGAACACTTTGCTGAAAGCCATAGATGAGACGCTTAAAGGCGGCCAGGGGGCCGAAGCCGAGGCGTGATTTGAGGAAAATCTGAACCGGACCTGAACTATCCGTTAACTCCCCCCGCTATAATATTAATAGTAAGGGGGAGTTATGAACAGGAAACTGCTGGTAGCCGACGACGACAAGACATTTCACAAGATAATAACCCGCGTATTCGCCGGCACGGACTGGGATGTGGCCACCGCCGAGGACGGCCTTTCAGCGCTGGAAAGCATAGCGCTGCAGACCCCGGACGTGATACTGCTGGACCTGAACATGCCCCGCCTGGGCGGCCGCGAACTGCTGGCCCGCCTGCGCAAGGACGCCCGCCTGGCTACCATCCCCGTGATCATAATAAGCGGCGACAACAGCCCGCAGGAACAGGCCGCCGAATTCGGCCTGGGCGCCGACGACTTCATCTCCAAACCTTTCAACCCCGTAGAGCTGGCGGCCAGGATAGAGAGCGCCAGCCGCAGGACCCGCCGCATGCTGGCGGCCAACCCGCTGACCTGCCTGCCCGGCGGGCCCGCCATAGAAGAGGAGGCGGCCCGCCGTATAAAGACCGGCGGCCCTCTGGCCTTCTTCTACGTGGACATAGACAATTTCAAGGCCTTCAACGACAACTACGGCTACCTCAACGGCGACAACGCTATCAAGCAGGCGGCCGCCCTGCTTACCGACATACAGAACGCTTTCCCGGCCGAGGACGTTTTTGTGGGCCATATCGGCGGGGACGACTTTGTGCTGATGGCGGCCCCGGCCAAGTGCGAGGAGATCGCCCGCACCATAGCCACGAAGTTCGACGCCCTGGCGCCCAAGCTCTACAACCGCGAGGACAGGGAACGCGGGTACATCGTATCGAAGGACCGCATGAACAATGTCCGTCAGTTCCCCCTGATGACGCTGACCATTGCCGTTGCCACCAACGAAAAACGCGCGCTGGACCATTACGCCAAGATAGTGGATATCGCCTCTGAAATAAAGAAATACCTGAAAGGGCTGAAGGACCGCGTGGGCAGCATGTATCTGAAGGACCGCAGGCTGGACTGAGCGGAAAAGCCTGGCCGTTTTTATAATATAATTATCAAAACGGACGCCATGGCTAAAATACTTATAATAGACGATGACGGGATAGTGCGGGACGCGCTTACCGTTTTTCTTTCGCGCGCCGGGCACCAGGTCCACACCGCCTCGGACGGCGGCAACCCGACGGACCTGGTGATCCTGGACCGGGACCTGCCTGTGATGACGGGCTCCGTAGTCCTGCAGAAGATCCGTGAAATTTCGAAACAGACCCCCGTGATAATACTCACGGGCTTCGACGCGCCCGAGGACGCCGAGGCCTACCTCAGGGACGGCGCCGCCTCTTTTCTGTCGAAGGGGGACGGCCTGTCCAACGTGCTGAGCGAAGTTGACCGGGTCCTGGGCGTCAAAAAGACCGCCGCCCAGCCCATCGAGCGCCGCCGTTCCGAGTCGCGTACGGCGGGCCCCCGCAAGGGGCTGCTGCTGGTGGCCGACGACGACCAGGCCATCCTCAACGTCCTCAGCCGCTTCCTGACCGCTGAAGGTTACGAAGTACTGCTGGCCGCCGACGGAGAAGCCGCCATGGAGCTGGCCCGCGCGCAAAAACCGGACATAGCCCTGCTGGATATTTTCATGCCTGGGAAGGACGGCCTGACGGTACTGAGGGAGCTTACCGAGGAGCTGCCCGGCACGGGGGTCCTCATGATCACGGGCAACGAGGACGAGGAAGTGGCCAAAGCCTGCCTGAACTCCGGAGCGTTCGACTATATACAGAAACCCATCAGCCTTGAGGTCCTGGGGAATATCATAAAAGCCCGCCTGCTGATCCAGAAAACCCAGGACTAAAACAGGAACATGGTTTATTTTTTAAAGGTCCCGGCCAGGGCGGCCAGGGCGGCGGTTTCTTTTTTGGAAAATCTCAGGCCGGCCAGAAATTCCGCCCCGGCGGGCCCCATCTGCGCGGCTATGAGCGCCAGCCTCTCGCGCGCGGCGGCGGGGGCGCTCAGCGCCGGCCCGAAGGCGAAAGCCGGGTGCACGAAAGTGAGCGCGCCCAGTTGTTTCAGCAGGCCGAGCGCGGGCAGCGGGTCTGTTTCAGAAAGAAGTTTGACCAGTTCGTTGCGTATCCTTTCGCGGCTGAGCAGGCCCGGCAGACCGGCCTTCACAGCGGCCAGCGCCAGTTCCATGGTCCCGGCCTCCAGCCGCCAGCCGAAGCGGCCGGCGAAACGCGCGGCGCGGAAAATACGGGTGGGATCGTCCTCAAAGCTCTTTTCGTGCAGAACGCGGACCAGACCCGACTTTATGTCCGCCAGGCCCCCGTAAGGGTCCAGCAGCCCGAACGGCGACCGGCCATTGAGCCGTACGCACATGGCGTTGCAGGCGAAATCGCGGCGCTTCAGGTCCTCGGCGGCGGAGGCGGCCGCGCTCACCGCGGGCAGGGCGGCGGGCCTGGCATAGGTCTCGCTGCGGAACCGCGCGAAATCCAGACGGCGGCCCCCGGCCGAGAAGAACCGCACCGTAAGGAAAGGCCCGAACTTCTCGTGCCGGCCGCCGTACGCTTTTTCCAGCCCCGCCACCACGGCCCCGGCGTCACCGCTCAAAAGGAAGTCGATATCGGCGCTCTCGCGGCCCAGCGCCCAGTCGCGGGCGCAGCCGCCCACGGCGTAGAGCTCGAGCCCCGCGGCGTCGGCCAGCGCGGCCGCTTTCTCTATCAGCGGCAGGTCGTTGAGCGGGGCAAGTTGCATTATTTATTCTTCAGGAAGGGCACCGTGTCGCTGCCGGGAGTTTTAAGGAACTCCACAAGCTTCTTAAGGCGCGGCAGGGCGTCGTTCTTCGCGTACAGACCCTCGGCGGCGCTGAGGGCGGCGGCGCGCCCCGCCATGCCCGTCCGTACGGGAATGGTGAAGGGCAGGTCCAGTTCGCGGGCGGCGGCCGGTTTCACGGGCAGCAGCTGCAGGCCCTCTTCGCGGGCCATGAATTCCATAACGTCGGTCTCTTCCTCGCGGTCGCGGTCGCTCTCCAGCAGGGCGGTAAGAGCCCCCAGCCCGAACAGGTAAAGGGGCTCGCCGGTGAGGCCCTGGCCGGCGGTCAGGGCGGCCTTGACCGGCTGGTAGTCCGCCTGCATGCGGGCTATCCATTTATCTTTCTCCGCCTCGTAGGACTCGGGCATGACAAAGGCCAGTATATCCCTGGTGGGATCGATATACAGGAAGGGCTCCTCGTGCTGCACCATGTCCTCGCACTTGGGGCAGATCAGCAGGTCGAATTCTCCGCTGAGAATGAGCTCCTTCACGTCGTGGTCGCGGTCGCCGCGCACTACGGTCCAGAAGTCGGCGTCAAAACTTTCGCCGCAATGGGGGCACTCTACCCGGAACTGACCCTTGGTGGCCATTAGAGACCGACTTCCTTGTTGAAGTCCTCGATAAGTTTGTCGTATTCGCCCACCATGCCGAAGGTCTCGTCCCAGAAGGCCGGGTCCCACAACTGGCGCAGCTCGTCGGAAGTGCGGCCCTGCTGCTCTATCCAGGTGAAGTACTTCAGGTTATGCACGGCCTTGCGGTCGGTGTAGGTGAGCTCCTTCATGTAATTCACGCTCTCGCCCAGCAGGCGGCGTTCGAAATCTACCAGGGCGTTCTCGCGGGTATATTTGCCCATTTCCTTCTCCATTTCCTTCAGGCGCGAGCCATAAAGCTCCATGGAGTCGGTGAATACGGTGACGATGACGTCATCCTTGCCCATTTCATAATATTTGGCGGTCTTGATGGCGCTGAGCAGGTTGGAGATGCCGGAGAAACCGAGCAGGCCGAGCTTCTCGATGACCTCTTTCTTCACGCCGTACTGCGCCAGCACTTTCTTACCCTCGGGTTCGTTGAAGAGGCGGGCGATGCGCACGCAGGCTTCGTCATCGATGGCGGTGACCACGTCGGTGTTGCGGACGTTGTGGACCCAGGGGATGTGCTTGTCGCCGATGCCTTCTATGCGGTGCTCGCCGAAGCCGTTATTGAGGATGGTGGGGCACTGCAGCGCCTCGGAGGCCACTATCTTCATGCCGGGGAATTTCTTCTTGAGGTAGTCGCCCGCGCCGATAGTGCCGGCCGAGCCGGTGGCGGAGGTGAAGGCGGCCAGGCGGCTCTTGGGGCCCTTTATGGCGTTGAAGGCTTCCTCGAGGGCGGAGCCGGTGACGTGGTAATGCCAGGTGGGGTTGCCCATCTCTTCGAACTGGTTGAAGATGACGCAGTCTTTGCGGGTCTTCTTGATCTCCCAGCACTTGTCGTAAATTTCTTTGACGTTGGATTCGGTGCCGGGGGTGGCGATGACCTCGGAGCCGATCTCCTTGAGCCAGTCGAAGCGCTCCTTGCTCATGCCCTCGGGCAGAATGGCCACCGGGGTGGTGCCGAGGAGCTTTGAATCGAAGGCGCCGCCGCGGCAGTAGTTGCCGGTTGAGGGCCAGACGGCCTTCTGGGCTTCGGCGTCGAACTGGCCGGTGACGAGCTGCGGGGCCAGGCAGCCGAAAGCGGCGCCGACCTTGTGCGCGCCGGTGGGAAAGTATTTGCCGACGATGCCGATGACACGGGCGTCGATGCCGGTGATCTCTTTGGGGATCTCGAGATAATTGACGTCGCCGAAGAGGCCGGTCTTTATGTCGTTCTTCCAGTTGATGCGGAACAGGTTGAGGGGATTTATGTCCCAGAGCCCCACGGGCTTAAGGGCCTTCTGTATTCTTTCCGGGGTGCGGGAAGGGTTCTTCATCTGCGCGAAGGTGGGAATGACGATCTTGCGCTTGCGGCACAGCGCCGCGTTCTTCTTCAGGACCGCCGAGTTGATCTTAAGTTTAGCCATAGAAGTGCCTCCGGACATAATATTCGCGAAAATCTTATTTAAATTATACAAATAGGGGACGCTCTTAGTTAATTAGTTTTTTGGAATACTTTCGCCTGCGAGTCGATAGACATCACCAAAAAACTAATTAACTAAGAGCGTCCCCTCCCCATAAAAAATACCCGCCTTGTGAGGGGCGGGTATTTTTGGTGACAACGTTGACTTATTTAGTGATGACGGGGGTTTTGCCTTTCTTTATGAAGTTGTCCTTGGAGATGGCGCCCAGGCGCTTGAAACCCCACTTGAGGTAGTACTTCTTGGCGGCGCGGAAGGTGTCGGGGAGCTCGGGGGTTTCGGGCTGCATCAGTTCGCTCTCGGCGAAGGTCATCGTGTAGCCCTCGGCCACGTCGAAAGTGAAGTCCTTGGAGCCCTTGTAGCCGTCGAAGAAAACCGCGTTGTCCTTGAACAGGTCGACGCTGACCATGACCTTCTCGCCGGCGTATTCCTTAGCCCATTTGTCGCTGACGGTGAATGTATATTTTCCGTCGGCGTAGGAGAAAGAGCCGAAGTTGAGGCCGTTCTCGTCGGCCTTCATCGCCACCTTGTTCTGGGCCGTAAGCTCGAAAAGCGTGTCGTAGCTGCCGACGCGGGCGGCGGCGTACTTATAAGCGGCCTCGTTCACATAGATATCCAGCCAGGGGCCGTTAAGACAGACCTCAAAGGTGTCGTGTTCCCAGGGGAAAAGCTTCCTGGGCAGAACCTTTACCTGGGCCGTCTGGCTCCAGCTCATGCCGGGGCGGTCGTAGCAGTGCTGCACCGGCACCATGGTGCCGTTGGGGCCGGGCTGCATTACGGTGTGACACTCGGTCACGTACTCGGTGCTGCGCAGCCACACACGCTCGCTGAGCTGCTCCGTGTCGCTGGGGCCGAAGGTAAAGCGCACGCAGTCGCGGCTGGTGTACATGCGGCCCATAACGGGCGCGGGCACCACCAGGTCCGAACTGACGGCCTGGGACACAAAGTTGTCCATGTTCACGCCCTGGTCGAAATTCACCTGGGCTGAAGCGGCGGCCAGAAGGCCGAAAGAAACCACTGCGGCTAACATGACTTTTTTCATCAGACTTTTTCCTCCGTAACTTCCCCCCGACTAAAGGGCTATCTAGGTAAATTCTACTAATTTCCAAGGCAGCCGGCCTTGACCCAGGTCAAGCTACCTTTACTTTCTTGCCCACCCAGACGAACCCTGACGGCAGCACTATACACTGGCAGTTCTCGCTGAGAAAGGAGTTGCTCTCCGGCATGATGTTGACAATGCCGTTGGTCCAGGACACATAGCGTATATGCTCCGCCTCCACCCATTCGTAAACCCTGGGCCCCAGCCGCGGCATCATGCTCCACACCACGGCATTATCCCACGGTATCTCATCCACATTCGATGAAAACTTGATCTCCGGTATCTTAGCCGCCAACGAATCCATAAAAAACTCCTTATTTTATACCCGTGCAGGGCCCGGCGTGGGGA